>Ga0233429_1003833_pt1 | contig 13802 bp, 9 predicted proteins | sample SI_118_April2016_3_FD_179879 | JGI IMG/M metagenome (GOLD analysis project Ga0233429, IMG submission 179879) | Seawater microbial communities from Saanich Inlet, British Columbia, Canada - SI_118_April2016_135_MG | ecosystem: Environmental > Aquatic > Marine > Inlet | place: Canada: British... | reverse complement strand
TTATAAATATTGAGCTGTGTAATGCATGTAATCTTGACTGCATATTTTGCGACCATTCTAGCCTTAAAAAGCAAATGATAATAAAGGAAATGGAAGTTCAGCTCTTATTAAAAATCCTTTCTGACATAAAAGAATGCCTTACTGGCAAATTATATGAATTGGGTCTTGCTGGCCTTGGAGAACCGACTCTGGACAGATATATAGAGAAACATATTGAAATAATAAATTCTCATGCTTACTTGTTTGAAAGGATTTCTTTCAATTCAAATCTCGTTTCTTTAAGTAGGAAGTCCGCAGAGTTACTACTTAACTCTAAAATTAGCACTTACACTTTTTCAATAAACGCATCCAACAGAACCACGTATATGAAAATGATGCGTAGAGATAAATTTGAACAGGTAATTGACAACCTTAAGCTTTTCGTTTCCCTTCGAAAAGAGAACAATAATGAAGCTAGAATAGATGTACAGATTTTCGAATCTGAAGATAATAATCTTAAAGCACTTAAAAACAGATTCAATAATTATGAACAAGAAAATATAAATTTTTTCACTAGAAAAGTATATAGTAAGCCGGTAATCCAGAAGAGTATCGATCTTCCTTTTGATCATACAACAAACATTACAGATAGATATCCCTGTTGGGATATCTACACCCGGATATATATTGATGTTGAGGGAAACCTTTATCCTTGCACTATCGGAAATGACAGTTACAGAGAGACATCAAATCTGTTCCTTGGCAATATTAAGAATGAATCCTTAATTGACATCTTCAACAATAAAGAAAACCAAAATGCCCGTGGAAGGGCTGAACAAGGGAAACTCCCTTACCCTGAATGCGATTTATGCAATGTATGGTCATTAACTCCAAACAACTTCTTATGGGATAAAGACAAAGCCCGGTGGAGCAAAAAAGAGAAACAAGTTCGTGCATATGGATTAAAGGAATGAATATGAACTTTAAGAAATCAGAAGAATTTATCCCATTTAGCCCACCGTGGATTGGTAAAGATGAGGAAGATGAGGTACTGGATTCTCTCCGTAGCGGATGGATTACAACTGGACCAAAAGTAAAGGAGTTCGAAAGGAGGGTTGCGAAGTATGTGAATGTTAAACACGCAGCTGCAATGTACTCCTGTACGGATGCTATGCTATTAGCCCTTAAAGTACTGGGAGTGGATAAAGGCGATGAAATCATAACCACAACTTTTACTTTTGCGTCAACAGGTCATGTTATTTGCCATCATGGAGCAAAACCTGTATTTGTCGATGTAGATCCTGAAACGTTCAACATCAACCCTGAATTAATAGAAGAAAAAATTACTCCGAAAACTAAAGGAATAATACCTGTTCACTATGGTGGGCAATCCTGTGATATGGATCCTATCATGGATATTGCATCGAAGCATAACCTTTTTGTTATGGAAGATGCCGCACATGCCATTGGAACAAAGTATAAGGGAAGGAAAATTGGATCTATTGGAGACATTACATGCTTTAGCTATTATGCAACTAAAAACCTTTCTACTGCAGAAGGAGGCATGGCTGTAACAAATAATGAAGAATGGTCAAATAGGATGCGCATTCTGTCCATGTATGGCATATCAGATGCCCGCGAAATATGGCATAGTCGCTATTCTAAAGCAGGCGCAATTCATCATGATATCGTGGAACTTGGCTATAAGTGCAATATGACGGACATTTGCGCAGGCATAGGTCTGCACCAACTAGCTAAACTGGACATGTTTAATTTAAAGAGAGAAAAATTTGCAAAGATATATGATGAATCCTTCAAAAACCACCCCGGCTTTAAGATACCGGTGATTAAGGAGTACTCAAATTCTTCAAGGCATTTATATCCTCTGCTTCTAAACCTAGAGTACTTCAAAATTGAGAGGGACTCTTTTATTGATGAATTGAAGGAAAACAATATTGGTACTAGTGTTTTGTTTATGCCATTACACCTTCACAGCTATTACAAGAAATCTTTTGGGTACAGTTATGGCGACTTTCCAATTTCTGAAAATCTTTTTGATCGTATAATCTGCCTTCCTATTTCACCTAAACTGGGCGAAGATACGATAAATAAAGTTGCTGAAACTATTCTCTACATTTCCGAGAAAATGAAAAAATGATACTAACCTTACCCGTAGGACTCCAGAATAGTTCTAATTATAATAAGATCCACAATATCTGTGCATTAGAATACAGAGATACAATCCCAATGCTAGAGAATAAAATGGAAAGATTGTTCCACTCAGGTTACGGAATTATCCAGGAAGAGTTTCTGCCATATTTTGATTCAATTATTGATTATCTGGTAGAGAATAATATTAAGATATTCTCTTTTGACCTCGGGCCTTCAGCAGAAAAAGTTGAACTGGAGGATTATTATTATATTTCTAAAAGTGAACCATTAACTACGAACAAGCTGTTAGAAACAATCAAATATCGGATTAGCTATATTAGAAATAAGTATCATGGAGACATTGCTTTAGAAAATTTAAATTTCTTTCCTACAACTGCATATGCCCATGTTTGCGAAACAGACTTCATTTACGATGCTATTATAGAAAATGAAGTATATATGGTCCTGGACATTGCCCATGCAATTATTTCTGCAAAAAACATGGGAGTAGATAAATATAAGTACTTATCCTTGTTCCCATTAAGCAGAGTTAAAATAATACATTTAAGCTCTCCGGGAATAAAGGATGGAAAATGGAGAGATCTGCATAGAATCCCTACAAATGAAGAATATGATGTTTTGGCATTCATAGAAAAGCTACTTACACAGGATCCATATTTAGTAATTGAGTCTTATGATAATTTGGCAACACTTCAAAAGACATATGAAAGCGTTAATATCGACTATAATTTAAATAAAATCTGAACCTATGAAATATTGTATTAAGCACTTACCTTTTGATACAGAAATATTTAATATTAAATGTAGTAAAGTTGAACTGACAAACGAATATCTATCAGAAAATGATATAAAGTGTTTATTAGAGGATGCCAAAGAACGAAAGATTGATCATCTTGTCGCAACGGTCCCATCTGAACATGCTGCAGTTTGTAACTTATTGGAGGATTTCAGTTTTAGGTTTAAAGTATGTTCATTGTATTTAGAAAAATTACTCACAACCAGCATAAACAATGCAGATAAGGATGTTTCTATTTATAATGGTGACGATGACGAAAGACTGATAGAAATAACAGTAAAGGCTTTCTCTTCAGGTACTCGTTTTCATTTTGAGCAATGTTTCACATCTATTCAAGTTGCAGAGCTACATAAAAGATGGATTAACAACTTAATAAATGACAGGAATGTGCAAATCTATGTACATTTGCAAGAATCAGAGATTACGGGTTATGTTACAGTAAAGCCGGAGAATAGTGCTTCAAAAAGAAGCCATATTGGATTATTTGCAGTAGATAAACCTTATTTGGGAAATGGAATAGGAACTAAATTACTTTCTGCATTGAATAGCCATCTGTGCAACAAGATTGACATAATAAGCGTAACAACAGAAAGTTTCAATTACAGTGCTCTTAAAACATATTTCAAGCATGGTTTTACTATAAATAAGTCTCAAAATATATTCCATTTATCCTTCAAATAGCATTATGATTTGAATTGGTCAGTATTATTTGTGCGAGATGACTCGAAACTTCTGGTTTATAGACTAAACGATTGCAGTATGAAGAAGACATATTAATGGATAAACAAAGATTATCAAAAGACATCAGTCACTCAAGTATTAAAATGAATCATCCTCACTGGCATTGGCCTTCCACTACCGAGGAAGATGTTGAGGCTATAGTTAATGAATTAAAATATGGAAATAATAATTCATCGGGATACAGTGAAATTGTTTCATCCTTTGAAAAAAGCTTTGCACTATATCATGATGTGCCATATGCGCTGCTTTTGAACTCTGGAACAAGTTCAATACATGCTGCATTCTGGGCTGCTGGTATAAGGCAAGGAGATGAGGTAATCGCTCCTGTACTAACATTCTTTGCAACAGCAACACCAATTAAATTCCTAAATGCTACACCTGTTTTCTGTGATTGTCTCCCTGATACCGGATGTATAGATCCAGAAGAGATAAAGAAAGCTATAACGGAGAAAACAAAAGCAGTAATTATTACTCACTTATGGGGACATCCTTGTGAAATGGATGAGATAGTGAGTATTTGTAACGATAACAATTTATTTCTGATTGAAGACTGCTCTCATGCACATGGTGCAACATACAAAGACCGAAAAGTAGGGACGTTTGGTGATCTTGCCTGCTTTAGCCTCGATTCACAAAAAATGCTTTCGGCTGGCGAAGCCGGTATATTGATTACAAGAGAACGAATCTTATATGAGAAGGCACTTGTGTTGTGTGATTTTGGTTCGAGATTGAAGAATGAATTAACGTTCGAAGAGACAAAAAAATATAGTGATACTGGACTTGGGCTAAAGTATAGGGCAAATCCATTAGCTGCGGCTTTAGCAAATTCCAGATTCAAACGTCTGGATACAATGATTGATGAGAGAAACAGGACTTTAAAATATTTTGAAGAAGGGCTAGCGGATATTCCAGGAATACGTCCACCAGTTACAAAAGATTACGCCACCAGGAGAGTATATTATAGTTTTAAACCTTTTTATGTTTCTGACAATCTTGGTGGGCTGAAAATTGATGATTATGTCAAATGCTTAAATGGAAATGGAATGGATATTAGAACATTAATTACTCCGCCACTTCACCAGCTTCCATTCTTTAAAAACTGTAACAAAAGGAATGATTTTCCTGTTAGTAATAGTTATTGTGATTCAATCTTAAGTCTTCCTAATTTTTCATTTGATTCGGACAGACCTGTAATTGATGAATATATAAAAATATTTAAAAAGATAGCAAGCATTTACAATTAACTATAAAAGTACAGCCAGGCTGCTTTCCTTAGTGTTCTTGCTTACCTAAGTTATTCTAATAACACAATTTTTTTGACATTTATGAAGATAAGAAATAGAGAAGCAAGCTTTACTTCACAATTAAAGAATAATCAGCTCAATTCTTCTGAATCTACTTACCATTATAGTTCTAAAGAAGATGAAAAAGATTTCATTGAATCTCAATTTCAGATACCGACAGAAATGTCAAGATATCTTGAGTATAGAGCGGAATGGCACCGAAGGGCTGACGAAATGGACACGGGCTGTTTTCCTTTAGCAGTTATTTGTGAGTTAGTCAGTACCTGCAACCTGGATTGTGAAATGTGTTATACTATGACTCAGGAATTCCAAGATTCAATCATTGGTTCACAAAGGATAATGCCGTGGGACATGGTCGTTCGTATTATTGATGAATGTGCAGAATTGGGTGTTTACAGCATATTATTTTCCTGGCGCGGGGAATCAACTTTATATAGATCTCAGTCCGCTGATGGCAAATCATATGATTTTGCTGATGTCTTAAGTTATGCTCGAGAAAAGGGAATTCTTGAAGTAACAAGCTTAACTAATGGTCGTGCTCTCTCTGACAATCTCATCAAAAAAATTGTTAAGGCACAACCTAATTGGATTAGTTTCTCTATTGATGGTTTGAACAATGAATACGAGAAGATAAGGAAGGCAAAGGGATCAACCATAAAAAATAATGCATTTTCTGAAGTAATTGATAATCTTAAGAAAATGGTCAAGAGAAGAGATGATCTAGGTTTTAAGCGGCCACAGATAAGAACAAACACTATTTTCCCTCCAATCTCTAAAAATCCTGAAAAATACGGAAATTTTATGCAGGACATTGGAGTTGGGCTTGTAACAATTAATGAAATTCTGGATTTCAGAGGAACAGAACTTCCTGAAGATTCAATTCAAAAGAATTGGTTTTGTCAGTACCCTTTCCAAAGGCTGGTTATAAGCACAAATGGGATTATCTTGCCTTGTCCTGGTTCTCATAATGAGGAAGAAGAGTTAGTACTTGGCAGATACCCTGGAGGCTCAGAAAAGAATATAATTGTTAATGGGGTAAATAAAAAGATTTCATCTCCAGAAATAACACTTAAGCAAGCATGGAACTCAAATAAGATAAAAAAAATCCAGGACCTGCATCGACGGAATAGAAGAAAAGACCTTTTAACATGTAAGCATTGCAGACATGGAGCGATTACTCATGGCGCTACGTGGATCCCTGAAGATTGGGATATGGAAGAGATGAAATGGAAAGGTAAAACCTGGAGGGAGTAATGGATATAGTTTTAGCAAATTTATTTCCTCAAGAAGACTATATGAGCAGTGAGCATATGGATAGCAGGATAACAACGCTACATTTCCCAATGGGGCTTGGTATTATAGCTGCAGTTTTGAAGAACGCGGGCTGGCCATTCAGTACTTATGACAGCTATGTTAACGGCACGACAGAAGGCTTTATGAAAATGATACAGCAGAAATGTCCAGATGCTGTCTTATTGTCCGGATTTTTGGGAAATTATTCCTATAAATTTGTTAAAGATATTAGTCTAAAAATAAAATCACTCAATAAAAATACAATAATTATTATTGGTGGGCCAATGGCAAGTTCAATACCTTATTTATTGATTTCAAAGACATCGATTGACTTTGTTGTAAAGGGTGAAGGAGAATGTACTATTATTGAACTTCTAGAGGCAATAGATATAAATAAATCCCCGGCGAAGGTAAAAGGTATTTATTATAAGGATACCCCTAATAGAGTTTTTTTTACTGGAGAGCGTGAAAGAATTAATAATCTTGACGACAGTACCTTTCCCTTTTATAGCATATTCCCTGTTAATGCATATGTCAACTATCTAAATGAAACAGACAGATGCTGGGAAATTTCTACTTCCAGAGGTTGTTATGCTCGTTGCAATTTTTGTAAACTGACTTTTGGCCAGAAAATCACATCACATTCTTATCAATATATAGTAGACCACATGATATATGTTTCTGAAAGATACGGTGTAAACAAGTTCAGCTTTGTTGATGACAATTTTTTAAACAACCCTAATCATATAGATAATTTTGTAACTATTCTTAAAGACCTGCCGCAAAAATTTAAGTGGAGATTCCAAGGAAGAGCAGACAAACTTTCACCTGCAATGGTTGAGGAAATGGTAAATGTAGGATTATATGATATCTCTTTTGGAATCGAGTCTGGGAGCCAAAAAATGCTAAACCACTATGGCAAAAACCTGGATATCATGAAAACATTTAGTACTCTTGATACTATCAAGAGTATGGTCAGAATTCATGCAACTTTTATTGTTGGTGGACCAAAAGAGAACTGGGACACTATTGAAGAGACAAAACTGTTTATCAGAAGATTAAAACTAAATAATGCAGGTTTTGGCATTCTCACACTATTTCCTGGTACTATCTTTTATGATGAAGCAAAGAAAAACGGTCTTATTAATGATGATGATGAATACTGTATGAACCTTGGGCCGGTATATGATAGATCTTATGTAAACATAAGTGATATGTCGGATGATGATTTAATTGAAGCAAGAGACATGCTTGTAGAGACGGCAGCAGAGTTTGGATCATATATGTAAATTGACAAGCTTTAATGAAAGATAATGAAATGATAATTTTAGGCCTTAATGATTCTAATTCTGCCGCTGCATTAGTTAAGGATGGGAAGCTTATAGCAGCTGCTCGTGAAGAAAGATTTTCGAGAATTAAATTTGATGATTCATTCCCAACCAGTGCAATTAAATATTGCCTGAAGGAAGCAGATATCAAGTCTATTAAGGATGTTGACCAGATAGTCTTTGGGTGGAATCCCGGGCATGAGTTAGAACCGCACAATTCCTCAGCTGCAATTCGCGACCATAAACATTTTCTGCATTATATTCCCAACAATCTTCTTGCATTGGTAGAAGGAGACAAAAAGAATAAGAAAATATCATCAATGGAAGAATCAATTCGTTTCATAGATGGTAATGATATGAAAATATATTTTGCCCCACACCATCAGTGTCATGCTGCATCTGCATATTTTGTTTCTTCATTCAATGATGCAGCAATCTTAACTATTGACGCATATGGCGATGATATCACGACCCAGCTATTTCATGGAGTTAATAGCAGTATTAATGAAATTGCTAAGACTCCTTATCCACATTCAATAGGCCAGGTATATGCTGGAGTAACACAATACCTGGGTTTCCGAGCTAACTCTGATGAATGGAAAGTAATGGGACTTGCATCTTATGGTGATCCAGAAAGGTATTACAGAGAATTTAAGGACATAATCATATTTGATAGAAAAAAAGGTGAATTGAGACTTAAACTTGATTATTTCACATATTATGTATGGAGTCCGAGACGTTATTCTGAGCAGTTTATAGAACGTTTTGGACCTGAAAGATATGAAAATGATGAAATTACGGATAGGCATAAGGATATAGCGGCTTCATTTCAAAAGAGGATAGAGGATGTAGTTTTAGAAATGTGTGAGTATTTATATAAAAAGACAAAAAGCAAAAACCTCTGTTTATCAGGTGGTGTTGCAATGAATAGTAAGATGAACGGAATAATTATGGAAAAAGGGCCCTTTGATAATGTCTGGGTACAACCAAGCGCTGACGATGCTGGATGCAGTATTGGAGCATGTTTCTATTACTGGAACCAGATTATGGGAAATGACCGAACTTTTCAGATGGAACATGATTACTGGGGGCCAGGATTCACGAACGAGGAGATTGAGAAAGTATTAAAGGACTCACTCCTGAGCTATACAAAGCATGAGGATATTGAGTCTGTTGCAGCACATTTAATTTCCAAAGGCAATATTGTCGGCTGGTTTCAGGGGCGTATGGAAGTAGGACAAAGGGCTTTAGGCAATAGAAGCATACTGGCTGACCCACGCAACCCTGATATGAAAGACAAGGTAAATGCCGCAGTGAAACATAGAGAATCATTTCGCCCTTTCGCACCTTCCATTCTGAAGGAGCATACTGGTGAATTTTTTGAAACTAGTTGTGAGAATCCTTTTATGCAGATGGTTTTTAAGGTTAGAACAGAGAAACAAAATGTTATTCCCGCTGTAACCCATTATGACGGTACCGGAAGATATCAGACTGTAGCAAAGAAGATAAATCCCCGTTATTGGAGATTGATTAATGAATTCAAAACTATTACAGGCGTTCCCGCATTGCTAAATACATCATTTAATGACAATGATGAACCAATGGTCTGTTCGCCAAAAGACGCCGTTAGATGCTATTCCGGTACTGGCATAGACCATCTAATAATTGGAAACTATCTCTTATCTAAGTAGAAGCAAATTTATAATATATTCCGGAAAAGGCTCAGGCTTGAATGAACTACAAATAAATTCTAATCGGCAAAGAGAATTTTTGCGGCATGTGAAGGAGCCTCGTCCCTGAGTTATATTTATGGTATTACGTTATTCCCCTTTTGCTGCATAGAATTGTTGTTTATGAACAATCGACTATTGATATTAACATTCTCTGTTATATTATGCACAAAATGAAGCCTTATAAAGATATTCTTTTTGTTACCGGAAATGAACCCATACACAATTTCTTTGTTGGTAAGGTTATAGAAGGGTTAGCGGTAAAACATTTTGATGTCGTAAAATATTTTTCAGGCACCAGCAACTTTGATTATTTTTCAAAAAACTATAATTATGAGCAAATGGATGAATCTGGTAAAGCGTACTTTTCTGACTTTATTAAACGCAGAACTGAAATTTTTTCAAGAAAACATATCTGTTTTCGATATGATAATGAAGTGATATTCAATAACATTGCTCACTTTAATGAACATCTCGACCAAATCATTGAACAGACTCATTATAAAGTGATTTTAAGTTTTGCCTGTCCTGTTATTACAGGTAATTCCTTCTTTCTGGAGGATATGCGGACTGTGAATATACACATGGGCCTGAGTAAGTATTATAGGGGCGGAGATTCGAATATTTATGCTCTTAATAAACAAGAATACGATAGGGTAGGATTAACTGCTCACAAACTAGCAAAGTATGTAGATAATGGACACATATTATTTGAGTTGAGCTTAGCTGATATTGAAGAAAGAGGTTATCGCCAATCAAAAATCATGGAATTAACCGTCAATCTAATGACAGAGGCTATCATTATTTTGACGGCAAAACTTAAGAGTAACCAACTGAGCTACAGTGCAAAACCAGATTTAAAAAGTACGTTTAATATTAAGAACTCTAATATTACAATAGAGAATATAATAAATGCTGAAAGGAATCTGTCTTTAAGATACTATAAATTAACTAATAAGACTTGATTACCGATTATATATTAATTGACAATATCATAAGCTGTACAATGAAAGGTTCCTGTTTTATGTTACTAGAAATCTTCTTACATTGATAGATGTAAACAAGAGAATATCATCTATGGAAAAATCAGATCGTTTAAAGATGGCAAAGAAATGAAATTTGTGTTGTACCGCAACATCATTACCATGCCACAGCTGAACACTTTATCATCTCATTCAATCAAGCAGCGATATTAACAATTAACGCATATGGTGACGATATTACAAACCATCTCTTTCATGGAGTCGGCAATAGTATTAAGGAAAGTGGAAAGTCACTCTATCCTCATTTAACTCGAACGGAATCATATATATATTTGCACTATAGGCCGATTCTAGCGAAATCAACCCATGGGTAATATTGAGTCATCTTAACAATTCTGTTTCTTTGTTCATCAGACAAAATCTTTTTCCCTCTGCCAGAAACGCCCTTATTAAAACCGGTTGTCTTTTCTTTATTTTTATCTATCATTCTAAGAACTGCCATAATTTCAGTATTGGACTTTTCTATTTTGTAAATCTCCAGCATTTTTTGGACTGTTTCTATTTTGTTGGAAATAAACTCTTCGTATGTGATCCAGAGAGAGTCCCCCCCCCTTGCAATTGTTTTATCATACCAGGATACATAAAACTTAATATACCATGGAGCCGCCATGTCAACCAGCATATCTAGCTTAGTTTCATCACTGAGATCATAATATCTCTCATTGATAAAATTTAAGAATGCCATATTTGCCTGCCCTGAATAGGAAGCTGTTTTTTTGACACGATCCATATTCAGATGATCATAATAACTAATCAACACATCAAAAATATTTCTTACCAGAATAATAGGATGAATAGAAAAAAGGTCTATAAGTCCCATATTTGCATCTGTCGCATGCATGTGGTTTTTGTCAAATGAATTTGTATTTAATGTAAGGAGCATATTGGGAAGGTACAAATTTTCGTTCTGCCCTGCAACTGAATATTTAGAATATACTACCTTAAACCCTGTCAGCTCTCTTATAGTGGCAGTCAAAAACGAAGACCCGCTTTTTGGCATACAAAAAAGATAAATGTGTTTATATGGAAATCGGCCAAGGACTTCTTTTATTTTCAGGGAATTGTTATAATTGCCACTTTTCTGGTCTGGTCCACAAAACATACATCCTTTCAATAATATTGCAAAGTCGTCCCACCATGCGTCATTCACGTCACCATGATTTTGTATAAAATTACTCATGTCCTTATAAACTCACATAAAACAGCCAACTAACCAATAAGATATGTTCAGACCTTGACAGTTAACAGGTCAACTGAAAATGCATTGTACCAATATTTGATACAATGTTCATTTATTAAATTTTCTTAATTATAGAATTCTAAGGTCCCTTTATCCTGTACGACCATGTATTTTGGTCACTATTACGCAATAACAATTATGTTATACTTAATTTTGTACTTGGCCTATCTTGCAATATATTGACAATCCTTGTCTATAAATAAGTGGGATGGTTTATAGTGACGTTTTACCATCTGGAAACAGTGTAGAATCCTACTCTTTTGCTATTTAAATAATAATCTGGCAAAATCAACTCTTCCTGCTTTGTCAGATCATTCCCAATCACAACATAAACAATAGCAATGTTTGACATACTATCAATTCTTATATCTGAAGCGAACTTTTAATACTTTAACAATTCATCAACACATTTATGAGATTATATACGAGCAGTCTGTACCAAGGTTATCCTTGACAGTAAAATTTTTCTAACAATAAATGGTAGCTTGATATTTATGTGTAAAACTTTTGTTTAAAGACCATATTTAGTCTCTTAGTCGACAATTACTTGCTTCTTTAACTAAAACTATCACTTTGGATCTATTCGACCAGACTTGAGAGTGGTCAATTATCCATGTTTATTCTGGCACTACTTTTTCTTTTTGAAGCAACAAAGTTAGATTTTTTACTATAAAATCCTTGAAATATCGCTATAATAAGGAATTTGTATTTTAGACAAATTTTACATCTGAATATGTGTTGTATTATAATATACTTAGTTTAGCAGTTTTATATTTATTAATTCAAGTGTTGTAAAGGCCAGGCCTAAGCAAAACAGAGAAACGGAAGTCAATTGTGGAAATTAAAAATATCAGAAATATCGCTATAATCGCCCATGTGGATCATGGAAAAACAACGTTAGTAGACCAAATGCTAAAGCAGACTGGTGTCTTTCGTGCTAATCAGGAAGTTGCCGAACGTATAATGGACTCTAACGATCAGGAAAAAGAACGCGGAATAACTATTACTGCTAAGAACTTCTCTATCCAATATAAAGATATCAAATTGAATATTATAGATACTCCTGGCCATACGGACTTTGGAGGTGAAGTGGAACGCACGTTAAAGATGGCAGAAGGAGTGCTGCTCCTGGTAGATGCGTACGAGGGACCAATGCCGCAAACGAGATATGTGTTGCAGAAAGCATTAGGCTATCACTTGAAACCAATTGTCGTTATCAACAAGATTGACAGACCTGAAGCAAGGCCTAATGATGTCCTTGATGAAGTCTTTGACCTGTTTGTAGACCTGGAAGCAGATGACGATCAATTAGACTTCCCGGTTGTTTATGCCAGTGCCCGAGATGGATACGCAATGCGTGAAATAGGTAAAAAGAGCACTGTTCTAACACCACTACTAGACGCTATTATTGAGTATATCCCACCACCAACGACTAACCCGGATGAGCCATTCCAGATGCTCATACAGGCACAGGACTATAATGACTACGTTGGCAGAATTGGAATTGGAAAAGTTGTAAATGGGAGTATACGTGCCGGCAGCCAAGTCGCCTGGCTCAAGAGAAATGGCGAAACGTCTAAACAAAAAATTTCAGAAATATATTCTTTTGCCGGCCTGGAACGAGTAAGTATAAAAGAGGCTGTTGCCGGTGATATTGTAGCAATCACCGGAATAGAGAATGTAGAGATTGGAGATACTCTGGCAGATGTTAGTAACCCAAAACCGCTCCCTATCATAACCATAGACGAACCGACACTGTCAATGATGTTTTCAGTAAACGACTCCCCTTTTGCCGGTCAGGATGGTAAATATGTAACAAGCCGAAATCTGAGGGATAGGCTATACAGGGAATTGCGTTCAAATGTTTCGCTGAAAGTACATGATGATAAATCGAGAGATTCATTTCACGTGTCAGGCAGAGGCTTATTACATCTATCTGTATTGATTGAGAGTATGAGGAGAGAGGGCTACGAACTTCAGGTCTCAAAACCAAAGGTTATTTACAAAGAGATTAATGGGAAAAAAGCAGAACCAATTGAATTCCTGGTTGTTGATGTTCCTAAGGAGTTCGATGGTCAGGTTATATCACTACTAGGTATGAGAAAGGGAGAAATGGTGAGTATGCGTGAAAACAATGGACGAATTCATTTTGAGTTCAAACTTCCATCACGCGGAC
>Ga0233429_1003832_pt1 | contig 13804 bp, 11 predicted proteins | sample SI_118_April2016_3_FD_179879 | JGI IMG/M metagenome (GOLD analysis project Ga0233429, IMG submission 179879) | Seawater microbial communities from Saanich Inlet, British Columbia, Canada - SI_118_April2016_135_MG | ecosystem: Environmental > Aquatic > Marine > Inlet | place: Canada: British... | reverse complement strand
GTCGGTTTTAAATTTGTCAAGAGATGTACAAAAGCAATTGTACTATCCTTAAAGCCAAAGGCCCGCATCGTCTGTATGAATCCCTGTTTCTTCAAAGTTGCTGTTTCATCACGAAGAATTCTGGCAGATGTTACCCAGTTGATTCCTCCGATACTTAAGATAAGTACCAATGGACTTGTTCCCAATATAGCAACGATTAAAATAACAAAGACAACAAAAGGAAGACTCCAGAAGAGGTCTATACAAAAATCAACCAATACCCTCCATGCCCCTCCCATAAAACCTGCTCCAATGCCCATAGTAATACCAATTGTTATAGATAAAATAGTCGCAAAAATAGTTATCATCAGGGTTGATTTACCGGCAAATATTAAGCGTGATAACAGATCTCTGCCTAAGAGGTCTGTGCCTGCCGGAAAATTGGCCGAAGGGGGTTGCAAGGAATGCATCATGTCAATTGCCAATGGATCCCTTAAAGGAAGTCGACTCGCCAGTAGAACGGAAAGCAGAAGCAGTATCAGATAACATAAAGATACCCTTTTTAACCAAATAATAGATTTTGACATAGTATTACCTCAGCCTGGGGTCAATAATGCGTTGTGCTATTTCCAGCAATGTAGATATCGTAGTAACTGTGAAGGCAAACAGAATACAAAGTATCAGCAATAAAGAAATATCTTTATTTGAGATAGCTTCGTATATAAGTCTCCCTAATCCAGGAATACCAAATACCATCTCAACAAAGAATGTTCCAGTCAAGAATGCTGCCAGGGTATTGGCAAATGCTGGTAGAGAAGTTGTAAGAGCATTTGGCAATACCTCTTTACAAAGTATATAGCCTTCTGAAAAACCCAGCGCTCGTGAGTGTAAAACATACTGAGAGTTCACGACATAATCCATTTGATTATTAAATAGTCTGTATATAACAGAGATTGGATATGCTGCTAAAACCAAAGCAGGCAGAAACCAAGCACCAAGATTTCCCGGTTCAAAAATAATCGAAACCCAACCCAATATATCAGCAACTATAATGAGAGAAATGATCCCTAATACATATGGCGGCATAATCCCAAAAAACAAACAAACACTTTCACTAATTGTACTCAAATATTTGCAATTTTGCCATTTAAGATATAATGGGAGTATAATACTAAAAATTATTACATAGATTCCGGCCAAGAACATCAAATTAACAGTCGCTAAGGCACGTTCTTTAATAAGCTCAGTTATTGGCCGTCTAAAGGAAAGGGATAAGCCAAAATCCAAATGCCCCAAGCGGTTCATAAATGTTGCATATTGACGGTACATAGGCAAGTCAAGTCCTGCTTCTTCTCGATATGCCTGTAATGTTTCCTCAGATGCCTGTCGTCCTAAAGTGATTCTAGCGGTATCTCCCGGCAACAAGTATGCGCAGAAAAACGCAATTGTAGAGATCATCCAGATAGAAAAAATATAAAATAGTAATCGGTGTTTTAAATACTTCATTTTTAATTTGAGTTCACTCTCTTAATTCAGGCAATTAAAACCCTTCTATTTCCGAAGGAATTACAGTTGTGGCTTCACGCGCCCGGCCTTTAAAGATCCACTCTATAATAGCCTGGCGGTCAATTGCTTCGCTTATTTTTTTACGAAGTTTTACTTGTTCTCCCCATGGTGAATTTTCCATACTAAAAAACAAGTATTTAAGATTATTCAATTTTACTTCACGATAACCATATTTTGACCACTTTGATTTTACCTTACCTTGAGGGTCATATATTTGAGTAAAAAGTGATAAAGGAACATTGAAAATGTCAAGCTCTCCCTTTAAAAATGCCATCCATGCGATATTAACATCTGTCATTATTCTAATTTCAAGGGTTTTGGCATAAGGCAGTTGTTTGCCCTTATTGTTCTGTTTCCAATATTGTGTAAATGCATGGAATTTCGCAACTGAGCCGTTATATGATTCAAGGACAAAAGAACCAGTCCCGATTGATCCTTTGGAAAAATTATAATTAACAGGGGTTTCCTTTGGTATGATATAAGCGGCAGGTGCCAGTAACCATTGCAACATAGTTGGATACGCTCTATTAAGTACAATCCTGAATGTATGTGAGTCTAGTACCTGAAAACCAGAAACTTCTCTACTTTCTTTTGCCTTAAATTTATCTATGCCTTCAACATAATCAAATATGTAACTATAAGGTGAATTAGATTTGAGCATTCTTTCAAAACTGAATTTTATATCTGCCGCATTTACTTTTCTACCTTTTTTGTTTGGGAAGACAAGAGAGTCGTGGAAAAAAATATTGTCTCTGAGTTTAAATGTTAAATGATCTTTATTTTCTGAGAAAGACCACTCATAAGCCAAACCTGGTACAATTTGGTTTGCCTCATTCATGCTAATTAGGCCTTCGTATGATTGAGAAACAATATGCTTGCTGGACAAATCATATGTTAACGCCGGATTTTGAGTTTGGGGTTCTATATCAGTAGATACACGAATATCCTGAATATCTACCATCTTATAATCGTAATATTGAAATGAATTACTTTGAAAACCTTTCGCATCTTTTCTAAATAAGAAAATTTCGTTATTTGAGTAAAGGGGTATCCAGGGTAATTGCTTTTTTAACAGTTTTGCTGCTTTTTTGAAGTATTTGTTTTTTTCTTTCTCATTATCGGCCATAAGCCCTTTAAGATATAATGAATCAAATTTTTCATCATTGTATTTTGACAATCGAAACGATGCTTTACTGTAAAAGTCCGTGAGAAATCCCTCCGGATCATTATAATCTATATACCACAAAGAAAAACCTGCCTGATAATCTTGTTTTGCAATCTTATCGTAAAAAATAGATGTTGGGAGCGGGTTCAGCTTCACAGGTATACCTTTTGTTGCTAATTGCGCCTGGATTATTTGCATAACTACGCTTTTTTCTGTAGGCTGCTCCTCATTACAATAGATAATCGATAATGGAGGTGTGGCATTTGGAGCACTGTTTACGTTCTGTGAATTAAGTAAATAAATGAACAAACAGATAGTAAGCAAACTTCCTGATTTATGAAATATTTTACTAAGCTCAACCATTTAATTTCTCCTTAATAGGTCGTAAACCTACTGTTAATTGTTAAAAAATATTAATAAGTAGTATAGATTTATCAAGTTTTTAGATAAATTCTTTATTAAATGGCCATTGTGTTTACACGGCAAAATATTTTGTTGATCTTTGGACAAATTTAAGAGTTCTCACACCATCATGGCTTAATTTTTTGACATAAGTTTATCTTGTAAATATTTTACTACCTCTGAGACAAAAGCATCACTTGGGTTTTTATATGTAGAGAGTAATCTTTCTACTCCTTCAATGTTTGTAGACGCTACACTTACACAAAGGTATATCCACTTCTTTGTTTCTGGAAAAGTACTATCTGTCAAACGTTTTGTTATATTATCAAGAATATTTTCTCCACCAAAGCTATGTTTTACATCTTCAAGCCAAACTGTCCAATTCTTTTTTATAAAATCATATATCTCTCTATGTACCGAAGAGTCGATATCTGTATAATCAAGCAACCTCCACATGAGGTCAAGTTTAAGCATAATGTCTGCATCCTGTGCATTATTCCAAGTATCAAAAATAAAACTTTTGACACGTTCATCGTCTTTTACTTTACGAAGAAGACCAATAACAAAACTGCGAAGTACGTCCCTATCTGTATGAGCGAGACGCAAAAGAATGTCTATATCATTATTATCTACTTCTGCTCGAATGTAATCAATTTGTGGAGTTTGAGTTAAATCTTTCAAAAGTTCATCATCAATAGACTGGTTAGAGCGTAAATCTACCATTATCTTTTTTGCTAAATATTCATTTATTTTGTTACTCATATATATCCCTCAATTTTGTACCAAAATAATAATTTTGCATATATTTTCCCCCAAAATGTGCTTTTGAAAAGCTCTCAAGCGGTTATTGATATTTTAAGAAATATACTCAAAGATTGCATCAATGTACTGTTTTAAGTGAGGAGAATAGGTTCCAGCATGTGGGCCTAACAACTCATTATAAGAAGAACAATTCCAAGTTTTTGACAATTGTTCGATTGTATCTTTTGGAACTAATCTATCTTCAGTGGCTGCAAAAAAATGCATTGGTGCATTAATCTCAGTCCTTTTAGGAAGAAATGGGGGAGTTAACAAAGCCTCTGCTGCCGCTTTTCGCGAAGAAGGCCCAAGTATCATTTTCAATATTCCATTATAATTTATAGGAATCTCAATGTTCAATAGTTGAGACAGATACCAATCTTGTGTTCCCATTTCCTTGTAGTTTTCAAAGACCTTATTTTTATTTGCATCATCTAATGTCTTTTTTATCCATTCTTGGGATGAGAAGCCCCATAATTTACTCATACTCTCTGTCAACTCTTTTCGGTTGTCGATATTTACACCCCGCTCTTTAAAGTATTCTACATTGGGATACGCTGCACAAAAATTCAATATTGCTTTATAATTCTTGCTTCTTGCTAAGAAAGTATTAATTATTGTTCCATAGCTATGCCCGACAAGTAAAATTTGTTTGCTATTAATATTCAAATCCTTCTGATATTTTTCAATAACGGCTTCGGCATCTTTGACGAAATCCATTAAGCCCATACCAGCTTTTGATAATTCTTCTTTATTAAATGGAATACTTTTGCTGTGTCCCCGCCAGGCAAAAGTTAATGCATTTATTCCTTCCTTTTCTAAAGGTTCTAGAACTGGTACCCAGCTAAATTCATTAAGTCCGGATCCATGAACTAAAATAACGAGCTGCTTTGAGTCACAATTAAAGTGGTTTTTCAAAATTTTAAGAGGTGTTCCATGCCCTTCAATAATCTCACCCACTATTTTGCCATTTTCTTCCAGAGACAAAATGTTACGAACTCTATCGTCATAAGCCTTCAAAGGATTGAAGTTTTTCTGTGTTTCTATTTCAGGAATACACTTTGACATGTTAAAGCTCTCCTTCTTGTTATCTTGTTTATTTTTTACAGTAAATAATTTTTTCATTAAGTGAATGATTTGTCAGCATATTTATTTCAGATCCATTCCAGCCGCCAAAACAGCTTTCCCAACAAGGTTTAGACTGACACTGATGTTCTTGTCTGCTTTTAACTAGATCGTAAAAGAGACTTCCGTATCCTTTTCCTTTTTCGTAAAGTTCCAGAATGGATCCATCTTTTATGTTTCCCACCGCATATTGAGAATATTGTTGAGTTTGCAAAAAATGTGCATGCGCTAAATAGAAACCGTCATAGGTTATTCGTCCAATTCTCCACCCATGTTCAGGGATTACAGAACAACTTAATGAAATCTTGTTTCCAGCTATATCTAGCGGAATCCAGCATTGACCGGCATTGTCTTCTTTTATATCACCCCAAGAAAAGAAACCTCTTTGCGCCAGATCAAACAAGAAAATCGCATTTGGAAAAAATAACCTGATTTCTACCGATGCTCCGGCAAGCTCCCTGCCTAATAAAACAATCAAATCTTCCAGGAAATAACTTAAATTATCTATACTTAATGATAGCAAACTATCAATCTGTGGTACAATTGGCGTAATTACAAAATTTTTATTAAATGAAGAGAATTCTTTAATGAGTAATATTACCCCATCATAATTATCAGGACGAAGTATTGAACAAGAACTAACTCCTGTCCTCTTGAGGCGGCTTTTGGCTTGAATTAAGGCATCCTTAGCAAGATTAAAGGTTCCATTTAAACCCCTGAATAAATCGTGTTGGTTTTCAAATCCTGAATCAATTGAAATATCCAGAAAATCTAAAAAACCATTGTCTGAGTAAAATTCGAGATTTTCCCAATATTTGTGTACATTTCTCCCGTTTGTAGTAATACCAACAAGAAAGGAAAATCCTTGTTTCTTTAATGTCCCTGCAAAATCAATCAGATTAAAAAGTAACTTGGAGTTTAGAAATGGTTCTTTACCTGCAAAAGCAATTACTTTCGTATTAAGATATTGTAGAGATTCTTCTATCGCCTTTTTTAATTGTTTTTCATTTGCTGTAGGAAGGCTAGTATCGATTTCAGGATGATAATAACATGTGTCTTTACAGGTTAGATTACACTTTCCCGTTGTATCAATACAAAGATATGTTAGTTGTCTTTCTTGTTGAACCCAATTAAAAAAATCATCAAATGAAATTGTTCCCTCAGATAATTCCAACCATTTCTTTAATATTTTTGCTTTAGGTTGGTTATTTAAAGCTATTTTCAGGCCATCAATAATATCTGAGGCGAACGAAACTTTTTTAGTTGAGATCATTCTTTTTTTTTGTTTTGTTTAAATTATGTTGTGATTTAGAACAACGAATATCATACACCTTTACAGATGATTTATCCCCTTTGGTACTTGTCGTAGCAATTGCGTCAGTAGATGCTTTATCACTTACCGGCATGTAGGTTAAAAAACTTCCACGTGAACCAAAAACACCCATTAATACAATCTCCTTATTTAAATTTTTTTTTTGTTATATTGTAATTAAGTTGTTATCGGTAGATAACAATGTATATATCAACGGCAATACTATTTTGTATTATTATATAGTAAGCATGCCGCATGATGATCATCATCGTTTACAGACCGCAACATTGGGTCAACCTGTGAACAGAGATCAAAGACATCTGGACAACGGGAACGGAAGCGGCAACCGGAAGGGATATCCATAGGGCTTGGTACATCACCCTTCAGCCTTGCAATCTTACTATTATGTGTAGGGTCTGGTAATGGCACAGATTTAAGAAGGGCCTGCGTATATGGGTGCATAGGCGAACTATATAGCTTTTTCGCTGGTGCACTTTCAACAATTCTGCCAAGATACATTACCGATATTCTGTCACACATCTTTGCAATAACGCCAAGGTCATGAGACACCAATAAGATAGCCATCTGAAATTTCTCTCGAATTTCAAGTAACAAATCCATAATCTGTGCCTGAATTGTAACATCTAGCGATGCAGTTGGCTCATCTGCTACAAGTAATTTGGGTTTGCAAGATAGCGCCATGGCTATCATGATACGTTGACACATCCCACCACTGAGTTGGTGCGGGTAGTCGTTCATTCGTCTATCAGGATCGGGAATTTCTACCAAACGTAAAAGTTGTAGCGCTTCCTTCTTAGCCTCTTCCTTCGAAATCTTCTGGTGTAACCTAATCACCGATACTAACTGTGAGCCTACAGAATAAAGTGGATTCATTGAAGACTGAGGGTTCTGGAAGATCATCGCAATTTCCTTACCACGCACTTGACGCATCTCTTTATGATTTAGATTTAACAAGTCCTTCCCTTCCCAATTTAGTTGACCGTTACTGATATGACCAGGAGGATCAATCAGGCGCAAAAGTGATAAAGTCGTTACTGTTTTCCCACACCCTGACTCGCCCACAAGCCCCAGAATCTCACCTTGTTGAATATCCAGATCAATACCATCAACCGCATGTAATACTCCCTGTCCTTTAAGATCAAAGTGAACACTCAAATCTTTAATATTAAGCAACTCTTTCTTTGTAGAATTTTCCATTAGTAAGTTCAGTCAATTTTAAAAACGAATACATAAGGTGTATTCGCAAGTCATATGCCATTGCTAAATAAACGCATTTTTAAAAATATGTTATTTCTCAACAAGAGCCAATCATTGTTGCAACACCTTATTATTGTTAATGTTACGAATATTAGTATAATTTCAGTATGGTAATTGGCAATTTATATCTTTGTGATAATTTCATCACAACCATGTGATAGTTCTGTCACATCCAATCTTAAAATAGCAACTGTTTTGATCACAATATTTTTTCCTATGTACATCAGAATATCATATATAAAGCCAATATAAAAGGGTTTGATTAAAAGAAAACAAAGCATAATAGCAATTGGTATGGTATTTGTTCTGTATGAAATCAAATGAAAAATCCATTCCTTAAAAAATCATTGCTGATTATTGGTGTCCTCTTGTGTATTCCAATACTCGCCTATTTATTACTTCTAGGTTCGAGTAAAGTTTATGTATCTGGTGGTTTCGCATCGGATATGTTTGCAAACGTGAGTAGTAACCCAGTGTGGGGTACCATTGAGAATGCCAATGTGTCATGGCTTCCGAAACCTGGTCCAATACATGTTGAGCGTGTTGGTGCTGTTCATGCACTGAGAAACACGCTCTTCATTCTCTGCACTGCGGCACTCTTTGCCCTGTTACCCCTTATTTGCTTAGTGTTTGGTGTAATAATGTTGATTGGTGGTCTCTTCACGGCTAACTGGGATTACTTTTTAGGGGGTGCTCTCTGTGCTGTGTTGATGACGCCATTATCTATTCTTGGTGCAGTGCTTGGAATTTTTGCGTTGTGGCTTGGTTTACTAATCCAACCATGCACTCCTGGCTATGTGATTCTTTGGATTATTTTGGGATTACCTTTCATGGCATTGGGAGCCGTTGGTGGTGCTGCTCCTACTGTTATTGTAATCGTAAAGCCTTAGACAATTTGAAAAGCTGCTTCCATTAATAAAAATGATAACGAAGCCAAAATAGATAGTTTGTGGTTAGAGCATCACTGACAATGTGCAGTATGGTATTTGAGTAGAGTCTTATATAATAATTTAAGAAGAAGAGATATTATGGCAAATTATAGTCGGAGTGTAATGAAATGGGAACAATATCTTCAGGTGAATTCTTTTGCTGAAGATATCAACAAATCGCTTAAACAACATTCCAACAGTATTAGTTTCTCAATAAGTAATGCAAGTCAAGAAATTATTGATTCTAACATTGCCAACCAGGAAGAAATAACGAGGGTTCTGCAACATGGCTTTGGTGATATTGTGGATAGTATTGATAGAGTTGGTGAAGGAGTGGAAAGTTTGCATGCTGATTTTAATTTTGCCATGGGCGAAGTATTGTGGAAACTGGAACTTGTTCAGGGAACATTAACTGGCATACTACAGGAAGTCCGTTTGGCTGAATTCGAACGAGAAGCACGGTCATTTCGTGAAAGAGCTGAGGATGCTTACAAGAATGGATGGTATAAGGAATCTCTTTCAGACTTCTTAGAAGCGGAGAAACGGAATTATCAGGACTTTGCAGTTCTTTTCTCAATTGCCAACATTTATCTCTATCACAGTACAGAGTACGAAGATGACTATAAAGAGCCGAGTCTGGAAAAAGCATTAACGTATTATCTTAAATCAGCAAAATATTCGGCTCCAAAATCTAAAAAACATGCGGCTAAATCATATCTGTTTTCCGGTTTGATATGTTATCTTTTGGAAAAGGATAATGAGGCATTAGATTATACATCAATAGCTATAGACTTAAACCCTGACCTTGCAGAAGCATATTTCCAAAAAGCAAAGATTCTAATGTGCCTTAGTGCTCCAGACAAGGCTCTTGTACCTCTGAGGAAAGCAATTGAGACAGACAGAGGTTATTCTATAAAAGCTTGTATGGATGAAGACTTTAAACGCTATGAGTCAAAAGTTAACATCCTGATAGAAAATTTGCGTAAAGAAACTGATGATAATGCAAAAACAGCTTTAAAACGAATTGAAGAAAAAATTGTTAAAACTGAGAATATTCAAGTATGGGGGTTTACACTAAAAAAACATCCTGAATTGGATCATACAAAACATTATGTTGGTGAGGGAACTATATCAATGGGACATAACACTTACTATGGATATTTAGATGCCTTATTATTTCTTTCTAAGGCGGAAGAAAAATTAAAACTTGCAACCAAAAAGATTAAGGAGGGGAAGGAGGCAGAGGTAAAGAGGAAGGTATCAGAAGCTGAGAGCAAAATATCAGTAATTGATGGTAAAATATTAAGTATAAAGAATAGAAGAATGCGAGGAGTCTGGATTGTTATCATGATAATCGGAATTTTTGCTTCGTTTAATTTGGCTTCAATTCAATGCAATCTAGCAATTGACAATAAAGTTAATACATGGTTTTCCTATTTATTTGTTGGAGGAGTTTCCTCTGTTGCGGTAGCAATGTTTGCAAATTATATTGAGAAGATAAAATCGATCGAAGTTTTGAAACGTGAAAGGGAGAGATTAATGCAAATTATATTTATGGAGGATGATTTGCTCGATGATTTGGAACGCGCGATGGATAGATTAAATTAATCAAATTGGGCAGAAAATTCATTGTTTAAATACAGGTTGGTAAAAAACTGCCACGAAAAATGCATGGCAATATTTGTACGGTCTTATCTTAGCCGAAGTCATCTTACGTGAAAAGCAAGTAGTCAAATCCTATCTGTTTATGTTATTCGCTCTTCAGTATGTGTTGAACTGAACACTTACCAGAACTCAATTTTGTTTGTGAATGGGCTTAGTATGTTACCGTGGTTGAGCCAAAGAAGAGCCTCACTATTATAAAACGTTTTAATTTTATAGTAGTGAGGAGCTTCTTTTTTTGACATTAAAGAGCATTGATAAGTGCTTTTTCTTATGTATGCGACGTAAGATTAATTGAGGCTTTAGCCGGAAATAAGCCGCCGACTACACACATAACCCACCACAAAAAAATCAGAACTTACATACATAGAGATAATGAATAAAGAGAATACACACACATCCGGACATAAAACAGAAGGGTGGGTTTTCTTCTGGGTGGGGGATGGTGGCGCGGAGTGCAATGCGTAAGCAAGCATAGTGTGAGTGAGAACGAGCATCGCTTTTAAGCATGCTATGCATGCAGGTATAAGGCGTCAGCCTGAAAAATCAAAAAGCCAGGCAGTTACAGTGTTTGTATGTGGCGAAGGTAATATAAAGTACATTATGTTAACCCGAAGGGCTCTGTGTGGAGCAAGGCAAGGATCCAGGTCTGATAATGAGCGAATTATCAGACAGCGAGGCTTAGGCTTAAATTTGGAGAAATTGAGGCTCCGAATTTATGCCGTAAAGAGCCGAGCAACTTGACACGGTCTTTTTTTAGATATAACCCGCCAACCTTAATATCGAGCCTTATCTAAAAAAAGATGCCTTCCCCCACACGGAGCTTCACCACTTACAAACACTGTAATTGCCTGGCTCTCCTTCTATTTTTTTTGGGGGTCTGTTTTTTGACTTATGGAGTGTAACGGAACAGGTCTAAAAATAGATGCCTTATTCTTCTAACTATAAACTCCGCACTTTGCAATGTAGTGTAGCGAAATTGCGATTTGCGGAGAGTCCTGGCCCAGTTATTTGATAACGCTTTTATTATCAATTAACGTTTCAAGGGCCAGATAAATAAATACAGGTGTTCTTTAAAGGGAACCTTTTATGAACACCTAGCCGACTCTGCCCAAAACACCCACTACTAAAAAAACAAACCTTGCATACATAGAGATATACAGACAGTAGAAAAGGTTGGAGAACAACCGAGTGGGTGGGTGTTTTGGGTGGGGGAAGGCGGTGGACACTGGGAGACCCACACAACATACAATTCAACGAATGATAGAATGTAAGCAAAGCGACTCAAAATATGGAATGCGTAGGCATTGTTATTAAATACAGAGAACGATAATAAATTTTAATTTTTTTGTTATGAATTGTAAATCATCATTTAATTAGTTCTGATAATTCATCATTTATCGTATGTCTTACATCCTTAGGTAACAATTCATCTGGCTTACCACTATGAGTAAAATACATACCCCCACTTTTTGATATTTGCTTTATTGTAAAATGTCTAATTAATTTTAGAAACAGAAAACCAACTATAATTGTACTTACAACTAAAGCAAAAGAACTTAAATAATCACTAACACTATAAGGCTCAATAGTACATAAAAAAATAAACATTTTTCAACACACCTCCCCTTTAATTTCTTTAATACCCATAGTATAACCATTATCATTTCTCGTATACCATCTTATAACTCCACGTGACATTTTTTCATTCTTATAAATATTTATTTGCTTGCCATTAATAGGTCCATCAATATGCGCCTGGTTATCACACGTACAAGATATTTTCATTCCCCCGTCACATTCGTCAATTGTATTAATAGGGATTCTACTTCCCTTTCCATTAAAGCTAATGTCAATATTGCGTATAACGTTATTCCTTAGTTTTGATCGGTTATTGATATGGCTCCTTTCATACAACTCATTAAAATAATTTGAAAAAGGTATAAATAACGATGTCCTGAATTTGCTGACGTATTTATTTTTTTTATTATAATCCTTCACATAATTAAATCCTACACAAGCTGCTTCCCGAGACATTTGCCATTTAGTATAAGGCTGTACATGTAATACGTGATCTATTCTCATTATCCTAAATACGGGAACCTCACTATATAGTCGATATTTTATATCTTTATTTTTACTCTTTAATCCTTCTAAAAATTTAATTGTTTTCACAATACCATCACGAAAGTCATCAATGGTTAAATCGTACTCTGGATTCATTTTGCTTAATCTTTTTTCACAACTTTTTTGATCATGGGGATCTAGTAAAAGTATCCTTACACGTGCCTGTGTTTCACCAATCGCCTTTTTAATGTCATTTTCATTATGAAATGTATTCATACCTGAAGACAATAAAATATCAACCTCATCTGCCACTTTAATAAAACAAGCTAGTCTCTTCTCTGTTTCTTTAACCTTTACTGGATTGCTATGGTCGTCCCAATCATAAAGACCAATGAGTTTGTTTCCTTGATAATGCTTGTAATATGTCATACCTTTAAACAAAGCATAAAGGAATAGAGCAAAAACAGTAATGTCGAGTGTTAAATGGAAAGCGTAGCCATGTGTAAGATACTTTCTTAGAGCGGTATAAACTATACCAAGCAAAAAAGCAAAAAGTGATTTTACTATAATTTCTGAACAATTTAAATTATTAAGTGTTTTAAACATATTACTTTTTAAGTAAAAATAATTTAGATCATCACGTAATATAACAAAATAATAACGGTAAGACAAAAATTATCAACTTTATTATTATGATAACCAGGTGTGATTTAGAAAATAAATCATTTTAAACCTGTTGACATGTATTTCCTGTTTTCCCAGACTCTTGCAAGTTTCATGAAAATGTTGAAAAAACTTATCACGTATCATAATGACATCTTCGGATAATCAGCATTATAGTTAATGGGTATCTATGGCACTAAAACTATAACCACACAGGCCGGCACGAACGGGAAGGTTTAAAAAAACATTCATACAGAGAAAACAAGAAGTTACTGTAACTCTTATTTTAAATCGGTATCTTCGGCTCAAATAAGAAAACCAACCAATACGAGAGTTTTTTTTGTACAATGAATCCATAATCGAACAGTTACCTTCTTTTAAAGGTATCTGTGGTGGAAGAATAAAAAAACATACTGGCAAGCAGATATTCCTAAAAATATTGAACTCGTCCATAAATGAGATGTTACCTTTTATTCAAAGGTATCATCGGGGAAGTCTGTGTAGCGACACAGCCAGGAGAGCTTGATTCATCATAATTACTCATGTAAATAGCACGTAATATGACGGTTTTCAGAAGAGTCCCATTTTCACACCTCAGGGGAACTGGGTGTGAACTAATTGTGAACTCAATAATCAAAAAAGGCCAAAACAGAGAGTCTTCAAATCTCCCCATTTTGGCCGTAAACCTTAATAAACCAAAGTACTTGTAATAAAACCAAAAAGACTCCTATATGCTTAAGTCCGAATGGGGTTCAAGACGTCGCTGGTTCGAATCCAGTCGCCCCGACCATTACTGCTAATGGCTTATGACAATCACCTATCTCATGGAGAGTGTGAAATTGTGAACTAAAATTTCAC
>Ga0233429_1003826_pt1 | contig 13822 bp, 11 predicted proteins | sample SI_118_April2016_3_FD_179879 | JGI IMG/M metagenome (GOLD analysis project Ga0233429, IMG submission 179879) | Seawater microbial communities from Saanich Inlet, British Columbia, Canada - SI_118_April2016_135_MG | ecosystem: Environmental > Aquatic > Marine > Inlet | place: Canada: British... | reverse complement strand
GCCATTGAAGAGCTGTCTATCGACGGGGTGATTTTTGCGTCCAATCGCTCCTGCAAGCCATACTCGATCACCCAGATGGATCAGCAGGTCCGCATCAGTGAACATTTCGGCGTGCCTGCCGTTCCTGATGCGCTTCAATCTGCAATGATAGCAGCTAAAACCTTTTCAAGCTCCTGCTCAGTTATCCCTTCCTGACCGATCGGTCTGAGAGAGAGGTCATGGCAGTCTGATCCACCGGTGACGATTAAATTATGTTGTCTGGCAAGTGCACTCAAATACGTTTTATGCTCCTTTGTATGTCCCGGATACCAGATTTCTATCCCTTGAACCCCCAGTTCAAAAAATTCCGGGAGCATTTTTTCCACAATCTCTAAAGGCGGCAGGACCTCCTTGTAATGGCTCTCTCCGGGAAAAGAACCTGCCGCAGGGTGGGCCAGAACAGCAAGCACAGGATACTCCCTGATCAAGCCCTGCAACTCTTTCATATCCACTCCGGAGGGTACATAAGCCGGGCTGTCATTGCCGATAAGTTTTGTGATCTGTTCACTGGAAAGGTCATGATTCCGTTCCAGAGCCATGGCAAAATGACGCCGGGAAACATTCGGGCTGAGTGCGGAAATTTCAGATGTCGTCAGGTCCCTTTTTAAGACAGGTTGTTTCCCCTGGGGACCAAATATTTTATTAAGAGAACTGACCCGCTCCCGGTTTAACGCAGCGCCTCTTCCCAAAGAGACAACCTTGTTGAGGTTCGCTATGAAATCACTGTTGTTAAAAAGTGTTTCAGAAAAATACAAAAGAACATGCAGGGAACCGACAAAGTCAGTCCGCCTGAATCTCAGAGTAACCTCGATCCCGGGAATCACCTGAATACTGTTTTTTTTCCCGGCAATCAAAGCCGCTGCTATTCCCAGAATGGAATCGTGATCGGTTACGGCAAAACACTTGAGCCCGATTTCCGCTGCTTTTATTACGATTTCCTCCGGGGACAGATCTCCATCAGAAAATGTACTGTGATTATGCAGATCTGCCACAATTTTTCTCATTCATGACTCCTTATCTAGATGTAACCCTCAATCTCATTCACATTGGTTCAGATCCGCTTCTGGTATCCGTCAAGCGGGTTTGCTCCCGCTGCAGGCCAAAGAACTCGCAGTACTCAGCAACCACTTTGTCGTTCCAGACTGAGTCTGCACTGTATCCAAAACTGTCCAGTTTTTTGGGCGGTTTGGCCCTCTTTCCGCTGCGCTGATCTTCCAGATAATCTAACACCCGCCTTTCAAAGTCAACTGGCGGCTCCAGGCCAAGATCTTGATAGACCGTGCCGGCAGTCAAAACAGCATCCCTCATCAAATCCGCGTAACGAACATTGGCGACTCGTGGCGACTCAGCTTTTGCCAGATCTAACAGTGCTCGCAGGATCAATTTAAAAGTTGTGAGTGTTGACCGTCCACGCATCCCATCCTCGTGCAGCGGACCGGGCGGTTCCTGTAAAAAAGGCTGGTAAATGGTTTCCCCTACTGTACAACTCGAGACCAGCGAACGAAACGGGTCACGATGGGTAATGACCATGGACGCTTCAGGAAACACCTCCGCAAAATCATGAACCCTCATTGTGGTCATGACGCACTTGAGCAAAAGATGCCCGCCAGCAGGAGGGGGACATTTCCAGAGCAGAATTTGTATCAATTTCCGGAAATCACGATAGGTGGGTTTGAGATCATTGTCCTCGATCCACCTCCCCCAGGTCGGCAGGAGAGGCGCGATGCCGCGTCCAAGTAGTCCGGTACAGTTAAAAAATCCCCAGGTATTTTCGTCAGGCTCGTTCGCGTTGACCCAGTGCAGATTTTCGAGCATCGATCCACGCAGCGGTTCCATGGATGCTTGCAATTTGGCAATCCGCGGGTCTGTTTCATATGTCTCGGGAGTTGGTGGTGGTACGGGGGACATCAACTCCCAACGCTTCAGTGGCCGGCTCAGGGGATGGGTTGCCATCAGGTTGTGCAGAAGTGTAGATCCGGTTCGTGCTGCACCCGTGATGAATATAACAGGCGGGATTTCAACCTCCAGAATCTCCGGATTCTCAGTTAGGCAGGCAATCACGTTCAGACGCTTACACAAATCTCTGACAGCCAGGCGGCGTAAAAAATCGCGCCCAAATTCATTGATAGCAGAGTTTTTCAAATCATTGATCCAGGCTGCCAGTGGCTCTTCGAAAACAGGGTCGCCAAAGTCACTCAAATTTGTTTTTTCTGTTGCTTCTTTTTTAAATGATTCAATTTCTGCAAGTACGGATTTATCATCATTTGAAATCATATTTTGTCCCTTTTTTTGATATCGTTTATCGCTTGCTGTTTTCGACTCAGCTCTAGATAAAACCCTTCTGGCTGAGATAGAGCATGACTTCCCGGGCAGCTTCATCAGGGATTATGCTCGTCGTATCGATGCGAAGTTCAGGGTTCGCAGGCGCTTCATAAGGATCATCCACACCGGTAAAACCCTTGAGAAGACCGGCTCTTGCCTTGGCGTACATGCCTTTGCGGTCTCGTTTTTCACATTCGCTGATGGGGGTGGACACGTGGACTTCAATAAAACCGCCATGGGCTTCGATGGTTTCTCTGATCCTGGCTCGTGTATTTTCATAGGGCGCAATCGGGGCGCAGATGGCGATGCCCCTGTTTTTTGTGATTTCTGCAGCGACAAATCCAATGCGTTTGACATTGATATCACGATGTTCCCTGGAAAAATTCAGTTCCGAGGAGAGGTTTCTTCTGACAATGTCACCGTCAAGGAGAGAAACGGGTCTTGTCCCTATTTCAAGAAACCTGGAGTGAAGGATCTTTGCAATGGTGGATTTACCGGCTCCGGAAAGCCCAGTACAGAATATAGTAAACCCCTGCTTTGCGGGAGGGGGATAGGATTTTTGAAGTTCCGTAACCACTTCCGGGAATGTGGCCCATTCAGGCACTTTTTTTCCGGTGCGGATTCTCTGCTGAATGTCGTTTGCTGACAGGGAAATGGCGTCCGTGTTTTCAGATACTTCGCTTGCAGCCTGGTATTCATCTTCAAAGGGCAGGTAGACCATCTCTTCAAAGGTGATTAGTTTTACGCTCAATTCGTTGGCTGCATTTGAAGCCAGTTTTATCGCCTCATCATATGCATAGAAAGGTTTGTTCTTGCTGCAATTTCCGGGAGAAGCGTGTTCGTGGCCGATCACAAAATGGGTGCAGCCAAAATTCCTGCCTATGATCAGATGCAGGATGGCTTCTCTTGGGCCCGCCATTCTCATGGCCAGGGGGAGCAGGTTGAGAATATAAGAGTCTGGTAGGTAGTGGGATGCCACTTGCTGGTAACAGCGCATGCGGGTGTAATGATCAAAGTCTCCCGGTTTTGTGACACCGGCGATGGGAAGCAGCAGAAGGTTGGCCTTTGCCCTTCTCATAGCCTGGATGGTCATTTCATATTGCGGCCTGTGAATGGGCTGCCGGGTCTGGAAACCGACGATTCTTTTCCAGCCAAGTTTTGAAAAGGTTTGCCTGACCTCTGCGGGTGTGTTCCTGATCTGCTTAAAATCAGAGTGGATGGGCAGGTTTAAGGCTTTTATTTCTCCTCCGATATAGGTTCTTCCTGATCTGTGATACAGGTAATCCACGCCGGGATGGGCTTTGTCCAGAGTACCGAAGACAGCCTGGGCCTCCTTTTCCATATTCGGTTTCCAGATATCTTCAATGTTCATCACCCCAAGCAGGAACCCTTCCGGGTCTCTAAGGGTGACAGATTGACCTGTCTCAAGCGTGACAGCCAGGCTTTCCGGGATGTCGAGGCAGACAGGCACAGGCCAGATTTCTTGCGATTCAAGGCGCATACCATCCAGCACAGATTCATAATCGATCTGCTGCATGAATCCTTTAAGCGGCGAAAACACACCTGTCGTCAATAATTCAAAATCACAAATCTGCCTGTCATTTAAAATAACGTCCGGCATAGAAGAGGAAAGCGTTTTCAGAACACGGCTTTCCTCCTCATGCACAAGCAGGTTGACCAATTGATTTGCGTCCATGCCATTTTATGATAAAACGATTCAGAGAAGGTCGCTCATGATCATGCTAAAATCCCATTGTTTCAGACAGCGGCTGTTTATGGTTTTCCCCAGTCGATTTTTATTTTTCTGATTTCAGCATGGGTCGTTGTCATATATTCCAGGCACAATAGAATTCGATTGTCTGCCGCATAGTAAACACACATGTGGCGAATAATTGGTGTGCCTTCCAGTAGTCCCAGTTTTTCGCCTATCTCCCCGCTGCAATTCCAGGCTCGGGTGGTTTGTGTGATTCGTTCACCTTTAAGATCTTTGATTTGAAGAAAACCATCCGCTGCAATTTTTCGGATTTGACTGGAAGAAAGACCTGTCATCACCCAGGCTGGGAAAAAAGCGGAAATAAAGATCTTTCTGCCGCTTTCCTCTTTGTTGACCATTAATGACTGGAAATGGAATATTTTATTTTTCTTCAGCGCCCGTGGCTCATTGGCAAATATATTCAGAATCTGTCGGGGGGCCTTTATCCAGCCGTCCGATGTCTGTCGGACAGCAAAGGATCGCATGACCTCTTGCAACGATTCGGGTTTTAACAGAGGTCCAAGATATCTGCCGTTGACCCTGTCTTTGACAAAAATTCCCAGGGCTCGATTCTTGATGATGAGTCCGTCTTTTTCCAAAAGATCCAGGGCTTTGCGAACAGTGCCCTGGCTGACCCCATACTGCTGGTGTAAATTATCGACTGTCGGCATCCGTTCCCCGGATTCCATCTCTAGGTCAAGAATGTCGTCCCTGAGTTTCCAGTACAGTTTTAAGTAGAGGGGGATGTGATTTTCTGTAAACATGGTGATTATTTTTTGCTTAAAATTTTGTTCTATTGCTGGCATCAACAAGCTCATTTACTCAATATATGACCCGTGTCGAAAAATCCTGGATCGCTCAGGATTTATGGATTTGAAAACAGGACTCCCCCAGTAACAAGCGTTTCAATCTCCTCGTCGGAATATCCAAGCAGATCAGTAAGTATTTCCCGGTTATGTTCCCCCAATTCGGGAGGCAATCTCCTTAATTCAGATCTGACTTCCGAAAATTTAAGCGGTGAGTTGATCACGTCTACTTTTCCAATTTTTGGATGATCAATCTCTTTTAAAAGGCTTCGCGCTCGGACCTGGGACGAATTGGCGGCTTCGACCGGGGTACATACTTTGCTGACAGGTATGCCGATTTCTTTGATAGCAGCTTCCGCCATGGCCGCTGAATCAAAACTGAAAACCCACTCTTCAATTGTCTTTATTATCTGATCCGCATTGGCGATTAAATTTTCCATGGTATCGAACCGTTCATCTTTTTCCATCCCCATGCGTTTAATAAGTTTTAACACCAGCTCGATTTTCCCCATGCCAATGGTAATGTATCCATCTTTTGCCTTGATTGGCGGTGCTCCCCAGGTTGGTGGCGGTTCTGTCCCTGTCATCAGGTAGTGCTCCACCTGATAATCGATGGTGCAAAAGAGAGAATCGAAAAGACTGATATCAATGGCCTGCCCTTTCCCCGTCCGCTCCCTGTGAAAAAGCGCTGTGACCACTGCACTGAAGGCATGGTAGCCAGCGATGGTGTCTGCTAAAGACAGATTATGCGGTGCGGGGGCTACCTCCTCGCCATGGCCCCGGGAAAGAATATCAGTGACACCAGCGGCTGCGTGAATAGTCCCTGCCAAGGAAGGAAGATCTTTATTGGGTCCGGTTTGACCATAACCCGAGATGGAACACATGATCAGAAAAGGATTAATTTCTTTTAGGATGTCATAAGACAGCCCCATCCTGTCCATCGTGCCGACTTTAAAATTCTCTACCACGACATCGCACTGCTCAACCAGTTTTTTGATGATCCGGATTGACTCCGGATTTTTCAGATCCAGGCATAGTCCCTTTTTGCCTGCGTTGTACTGCAGAAATAGACCGCTGACGCCATCTTTCAGAGCGGGAAGATTTCTACTGCTGTCTCCTTGTGGGGGTCTTTCTACTTTGATCACTTCTGCACCCAGATCTGCAAAAAAACGTGTACAGGTCGGCCCGGCAATTATCTGCGAGAAGTCAAGTATCCGGATGCCCTCCAGTGCGTTAAGGCCTTGATGATCTTTATTGATTAACATAACCGACTCCTGTTTTGAGGCTGAAAATATTGGATTATGGTCAATAGCTTTTGGGAAACCTTCTGTTTCACAGGGTGACTGCTCATCTATTCCCTCTTGCGGAGAGATAGTTGATTTAACCTGATAGTGCATAAAAGTATATTAATACTCTGGTAATTGGTTTTAAGTTTGTAAGTCAAGTTTTATTTTCACGACATCTTGTTGTTCTACCCGACAGTGCATTGACGACAGGAAATAGAAATATGACTTCTCAACATTTATGTAGTTGTTATTTTGTTATCTTTATGGGCTATGCAAAAATAATATCAAAATGGTCAGGAACACATCCCAGCCAGAGTCTCCTAGTCTGGCTGGAAATAAAAAGTGAAATAATCCTTGACAACAATTTTTTGAAACGATTAGTTACTTAGTACACCATGCTGTATTAAGGAAGTGTCGTTGAAACCATTTCGATATGGCCAGAGGCATGTTTTGACGTGAGGTTGGGAAGCAGGGGACCTAGGGTATCCGGTGTGGAGTCTGGCTTGAATTGCACCCTGCGTTTCCAACAGCTCCATGGATGGATTCATGCGTGTTTTGAATCGCTCAGCGTTTATTTTTTATTATCAGGAGAAAACAGATGAATTTTGAACATTCAGAACGATCACAAAAACTGCAGGGCCAGGTCCAAGATTTCTTTGCAAATCATATTTTGCCTCGCAACCGGGAATGGCATCAATATCTCAGGCAACATGGGACCCATCCACCATTTCTGAAAGACTTGCAGAAGATGGCGCGGGAGCAGGGGCTGTGGAATCTCGGATTGCCTGAACTGGCAGAGAATGAGCCGGGCACCCGGCTCACAAACCTGGAATACGCACCACTGGCTGAAATCATGGGTAGACTGGAATGGGCTTCTCTGGTTTTTAACTGCCAGGCCCCCGATGTGCCTAATATGATGATTCTACAGGCCTTCGGGACTGTGGAACAGAAGGAGCGTTGGCTGGCTCCATTGCTGGAAGCCAGGACCCGCTCCGGATTTGCCATGACGGAACCGGATGTGGCCTCATCGGACGCCACCAATATCAGGACAAAAATCACCCGGGAGGGTGATGAGTATATCATCAACGGCCATAAGTGGTTCTCAACAGGCTCCGCCAATCCGGACTGCTCGTTTATTGTTCTGATGGGCATGACAGCACAGGGCGAGAGTCGCCTGGGGAACCACAGCGTCATGATCGTTCCCACCGACACGGCAGGGTTAAAAATCCTGCGTACAAACAAATTTTTAGGTCATCATGATCCGGCGTCGCCTATTGGCGAGATCCGCTTCACGGATGTGCGGGTACCGGTCGATCATCTGCTGGGCCAGGAGGGTCTGGGTTTTCTAATCGGCCAGGCAAGGCTGGGGCCGGCCCGTGTCCACCACTGTATGCGTGCCATTGGGAATTGCGAGGTCCTGATCGAATTGATGACGGCCCGGTCCCATGAACGAATCGCTTTCGGCAGGTCAATCAATGAATACGATACGGTACAGACCTGGATAGCGTTGTCCCGCCTGGAGTTGGAGCAGGCCCGTTTGCTGGTTCATAAGACGGCCTGGCTCCTCGACACCCAGGATCATCGCCTCGCCCGCCGTGAAGTCTCTTTGATTAAAGTCGCTGTGGCCCGAACCTATCAGCAGATTGCCGACCGCGCCATTCAGGTATTCGGCGCCATGGGCGTTACCGAAGATACACCCATTGCCATGGCCTTTGCAGGCGCACGATCTCTCCGTATCGGAGACGGACCGGATGAGGTTCACCTGCGTCGGATCTTCCGCCTGGAGCCAAGTCCTGAGCACACCATAGCTGAATCGCCCTATATCATTCCTTTTGAAGGCGGAGAAGACGATAACTGAAACGATTAACAAAAGGAAAAAATATGGAAGATAATCAACATCTAAGTGAAAACGAAGCGCTGGTTACCCCTATTTGTAAACGGCTGGGTATCCAACATCCCATTTTTGGTTTTTCGATGGAAATCGATGTGGTCGCGGCGGTTACCAATGCGGGCGGGTTTGGCGTTTATGGTGCGACCCGTGACAAGCCGGAAGAGATCGCCGCAAAACTTGCCCGGCTCCGCTCACTGGTCGGAGATCGCCCTTTTGGTGTTGATCTTCTACTTCCTCTGGGCATGGGGGACAAGAACGATTTGGAAGCCGCCAAAGCCGAACTGCCGGAAGAACACAAAGAGTTCGTTAAAAATATTAAGTATAAATATCATGTGCCGGATGCGACCACAAGGAGCTTTTTTTCCCAAATGGTGCGTTCCAATGAGCTTTTTGCTGCTCAAATCGATGCCGTTCTCAAATCTGATGCAAATCTGTTTGCCAGTGCCATTGGCACCCCCCAGGATGTGATCGAGCGGGCCAAAGCAGCCGGGATGGTCACTCTTTCCCTGGTGGGGGCTCCCAAGCATGTCAAATATGCCAAAGCAGCCGGAATTGACCTGATTGTGGCCCAGGGCTATGACGCCGGGGGTCATACAGGGCCCATCGGGACCCTCTCCCTGGTACCCCAGATTGTTGATGCCGCCGGTGACATTCCGGTTCTGGCGGCAGGCGGTATCGGGACCGGTCGACAGGTTGTGGCGTCTCTCGCGCTCGGAGCCCAGGGGGTGTGGCTCGGAACAGCCTGGCTCGCAACTGCAGAGCATAACCTGCACCAGATTCTGTTAAACAAATTATTGAAAGCCGGTAGCATGGACACGATCATCAGTCGTGCCCACAGCGGGAAATCATGTCGCGTACTCAAAACCGCCTGGAGTGATGAGTGGGATGCCAACGGGGCACCAAAACCACTTAAGATGCCATTCCAACAGGTTTTGATTGGAGAAATCCTGACCGGCATAATGGAACATGAAATCGAACCATTAATGTATGAGGGGGCCGGACAAGGTGTCGTCTGGAGCACTGAAAAAACAACCGTGCAGCAGGTCATTGAGGGGTTGCTGGCAGAGGCTCGTGAGGCGTTGGCACGACTGAAAATTATTTAGAGAGCCTCGACGATTCTGGAGGCCTTGAACTGAAACCTCATGAAACAGCAGGAAAAGTAAACCAAATTCCCGGCCATCGGTTGCAGACAAAACAAGGAGAATAAAGAATATGGATTATCAACTGACCCATGAACAAAAAAAACTGAAACAGGAATATGAAGACTTTTTTGTCGCTGAAATGAAGCATGCGCCGGAAGTATATCACGGCGCCAGCGAACTTGAAGCTCGTTTCAGCTCGGATGAGGCCTGGGCATTTCACCGCACCATGCAGAAAAAGCTGGCGGAAAAAGGCTGGTTGACGCTGGCCTGGCCTAAGGCGTACGGCGGTCAGGACGCCACGATTATCGAGCAGTTGGTCTTCAGGGAGGTGCATGCGGCTCACCATGCTCCGGGGATAGATGCAGGGGTTAACCTGTTTGCGCCCACCCTGTTGCTGTTTGCGACCGAGGAACAGAAAAAACGCTTATTGCCTCAAATAGGGGCTGGAAATGTCAACTATTGTCAAGGGTGGAGCGAACCCAATGCCGGATCGGATCTGGCTGCGGTTGAAACACAGGCTATACGGGAGGGTGACCGTTTTATTATCAATGGCCAGAAAATCTGGACCACAGGCGCCCACCGGGTGGATTACATTTTTGTGCTGGCCAGGACGGACCTCTCTCAGACAAGAAGCAGAGGGCTCTCGGTCTTCAGCGTTAAAATGGACACGCCGGGCGTCGAGGTGCGGCCGATTCACTATATGGACGGAAAACACCTGTACAATGAAGTCTATTTCACGAATGTGGATATTCATGAAAGCTGCCTGATTGGCGAGGAAAACCAGGGCTGGCAATCTACCCGGGCCACCATGAATTTCGAACGCTCCGGGATTCATTTTATTGTTGCGGCCAAAGAAAGGCTGTTCCAACTTCTGGCCTATGTCAAAAAAACCAAACGGGGCGGGAAGTATCTGTCTGAGAATCCACTGGTCAGACAAAAGATCGCCAGATTGTATGAAGATGCGGAACGAGGTCTCTCATTAGCTTACAGGGTTGCCTGGAGCCAGGAGCAGGGAGACGTGCTGGCTTCGGCACCTCTGGCCTCGGCTTCTAAAGTTCACGGTACCGAGCTGGTGCAGCGGGTAGCCGAGTATGCAACTGAGATCATGGGGCTCTACGGACAACTGGGAGAATCGAAATGGGCACCGTTAAACGGCGCGATGTCAGATCTCTACCAGTGGTGCATGGGTGCAACCATTGCCATTGGCTCAAACGAAGTACAACGTAATATCATCGCCTGGGTAGGGCTTGGATTACCCCGGTTTAAATAAGGGAATAAAAATGGATCTGGATTATACAACTGAACAAAAACTGATTAAAGACGAAGCTTTCAATTTCTTAAAAAAAGAGTGTCCCTATTCACTGGTGAAGGAGTTGGAAGAGAGCGAGGCGGGGTATTCGCGCAAAATCTGGAAAAAAATGGCCGAGTTAGGCTGGCTGGAGCTGGCCTTCCCGGTAACGTATGGCGGCGGTGGCGGACAATTCTTCGACCTGGTGCTTCTGCATGAAGAAATGGGCAAAGCGTTGCTGCCGAGTCCTTTCTTCTCAACGGTGATCCAGTGCGGATTAACAATCCTGGAAGGGGGGTCGGAAGAGCAGAAACAGAACTTGCTGCCGGAGATTTCAAAAGGTAAATTGTTGATGGCCCTGGCCCAGTACGAGGAAGATGCCAGTTACTATCTGTCAGATATTACCATGCAGGCCGAACGACAAGGAGGACAATATGTCTTGAACGGAACCAAGATGTTTGTGCCGGACGCCAACATCGCCGACAAGCTGATTGTGGTTGTCAAAACCGGCGTTACGGAGGTATCACTTCTGCAGGTTGCTGGTGATGATCCGGGGTTGAGGGTCACCAAAATGCCGACAATCGGGATGGACAATACCTGCGAGGTGATCTTCAAGAATGTCAAAACGGCTCAGGAAAACATGCTTGGAAGGCCGGGACAAGCGGAGGCAATCCTGGAAAAAATGAATGCCAAGGCGATGTTGCTTAAAGCTGCAGAGATGATTGGCAGCTGTCGAGCCTGTCTCGATATGACAACTGCTTATGCAAAGGAGAGGAACCAGTACGGAAAACCCATCGGCGGATTTCAGATTATTCAGCACTATCTGGCGAACATGCTCATCGAATACAACACCTGTCATAATTATCTCTACCGTACCGCCAGCGTGGTCGACAGTGGAGAGGATTTCGGGCGGGATGCCTCTGCATTGAAGGCCTGTGTCAACGAAGCAAACAAATTCATCAGTGAACGAGCAGTCCAGATACACGGGGGTATCGGCACAACCCGGGAAGCGGATGTGGGCCTCTTCTTCAGAAAAGCCAAGTCCAACGAGTTCATCTGTGGCGATACAGAGATGCATCGTGAAAAGGTCTTTGAGAGTCTGCTGGCGCAAGCCTGATTTATTTTATGAGATCGACGCAAAACTTAATGACCGGATTTTAGAAGAGCTGAAGCAATGTCAGGAAAACTGAAAAAAGAGGTATATAAAATGAGTTCCAATTCATTAGTGTATGTTGAACTGCATGGCCATCGCGGAGAGCTGTTGTTGAACCGGGAAAAGCAGAAAAATGCGCTGACCGGACCACTGGTTGACGAACTGAAATCAGGACTTCAAACCCTGATCGAAGACCCTGAGTGTCATGTGATTCTGCTTCGGGGATCAGGAGGGGTTTTCTGCGCCGGTCTTGATGTCAAGGCCTTCTTTTCTCCGCCGACCCCGGCATGGGTTGTGGACTTTGCTGACAACTGGTCATCGTTTCATGCGGCACTGTACGCCTGCCGGAAACCTGTTATCGGTGCCCTGGAAAAATATGCTATCGGTGGCGGGGCGGCCCTGGCGCTCGGTTGTGATCTCCTGGTAGCTGGGAATCAAGCCTTCATGCATGTCCTGGAACTTGAAAAAGGCCTGGCAGCTCCGTTGAATGTCGCCTGGCTCCAGATCAAATGGGGTGCCGCACGTTCATTGGATCTGGCCCTGGGGGCAGAACGCTGGAATGGCGTTGAACTGGTTAAAAAGGGGCTGGCCTACAAAGCGGTGCCGGACGATCTGGTGTTGGAGGAGGCCCGCGCTTTGGCCGACAGGTTAGCCGGCTATCCTCCCAAAGGATTGATCGACATGATGGGGGCGATCAAGGCGGCGGCCAGCGGGGAGGATTTCAACACGATTCTGGCGCGCATTAGAGAAAGCCTGCAGATGTAAAACCAACGAGTTTATCAGACACTTTTTAAATAAAGTTAGGTATGGATTTTAATCTCTCGAAGAACAGCAGATGCTTCAGCGTAGCGTGTGCGAGTATTTTAAAGACAACATCACTCCCATCGCCAAATCTCAAGCCTCCGAAATGGGATGGCGGGTGGCGTCTAAGCCGAATAGGAGAACGTTATGGTTGATTTTTCGTAACTATTCACCACATTTAGCGTGATTGGTTAAATTTTATTAAAAAATCTGGCAATTTGCCTTCAAAAAGAAGACGCAGTGCAGCACTTGCCCTCATATCGTGTTTCCGGCAAGTTGACAAATAACTTCGGATTCGACAAAACATCTCGGCTCCTTTTTTCGAGCGAAAGCAGCCAGAAATTTTCTGATGAGCGTTGCAAAGAGAGTGCTCGCAATTGTATTTGAAATAAGGCTTCCAGTGGTCATGGCACAAAACGCCTTTGAATTCTGGAATAATGCCCATAGCATCCATAGCCAGACTCCCCCTCTTTTCATGGGGATAAAAAAGAGTCCAAAGATCATTAGAGGCCGAATGTAATCAAATGTGTTTGCCGTTCTCATTGATTCCCGTTTCATCCACGTGGATCACGTCTGAATGGATGAGCTTCGATTTAACGATAGCCTCAAACATCTCCAAACGGTTGTAGGCATCTTCGTTAAAGTTGTAGATGGTTCCGCCACAGATGGGGATTCCCATTTGATCGAAAAACATATCCTCAATCCGGTTATAAGGGACCAGCTGGAATTGAGACATATATACAGCGTGTACTTTAACCTCGATACCGTATTGAACGGGCCGTGTCACTCCTTTGGGGGAACTCGGCTACATACTGTTTGCCATTTTCGTCTTCAAGAATCTGTGCTCGGTACTCCGTCACAATTCTTGAAATATAAAATAAAATTAGTATATTCCCGTACCGCCCACAATTTTGGTATCCAATGCCAGACCGGACTAATGAAAAAATCACTTGTGATTAAAACTGTTGGGTTGCCTGGTCAAAAAAGTAAAATCTATCTGAAACCCTTGTTTATGAAAAGTACAGCTTGTAGATGACCAAATATCCGAGAGGGTGAAAACAGTAAATCATCTTCAAAAACATCGACTGCAAGCCTTTTACCATGTATCCCTTTATTTTTGTAGATTAATACGCTATTTGACTGTAACTACCCTATTTGGGAAACTCGGATACATCCGATTTATTGCCTGTTTTCCTTCTGAAACTACTGTAAACAGGGAAATTAGAGAGGAAATACTTTTTTCAAATCACGACAAATCCTCGTTTTCGCGATGTTTTGCATTGGCAATCTTTGCCATGGCTGGTAATGTTGATTTGTAACTAACAAAAATTCAAAAGGAGA
>Ga0233429_1003811_pt1 | contig 13855 bp, 14 predicted proteins | sample SI_118_April2016_3_FD_179879 | JGI IMG/M metagenome (GOLD analysis project Ga0233429, IMG submission 179879) | Seawater microbial communities from Saanich Inlet, British Columbia, Canada - SI_118_April2016_135_MG | ecosystem: Environmental > Aquatic > Marine > Inlet | place: Canada: British... | reverse complement strand
TGCTAATAATGCCAACCAATCTATAGAACGCATCTTAACTTTTTTCCCTGCCGATAGACAAGAACAGATATTTCTGTTACTATCTCTTAATCTCAGGAGTATTATTTCCCAGCGTCTTATTCCTACTGTAGATGACAAGAGGGTTGCCGCTGTAGAGATACTAATGGATACCCCCAGGGTAAAAGACCTTATCATCAAACAGGAGATTGGCCTCTTGAAAGAGGCGATGAAAAAGGGTGAGCAGGAAGGCATGCAGACATTCGACCAGGCTATCTACAACTATTACATGCAGGGAAAGATTAATTATGAAACTGCGATAGCATATGCAGACAGTGCAAATGACTTACGTTTGAGAATTAAATTTGAAACTCCTGACCAGGAAGAAGAGACAGAAAATAAACCTATTTTTAAGATTAGAGAACAATAAAAAAAATGGAAAATAACATTGAAGAGAAGATACTTGATCTGGCCTTAAAAAGTTCAGATTCAGCTGAGGTGATCTATGAAGAGGGAGAGTCTAGATCTATCAGTTTTGAAAATAATAAATTAAAGTCCGTATATACCAAATCAATCAGAGGCATCGGCTTGCGTATAATCAAGGACGGAAAAATTGGATTCTCAAGTACCACTGATTTTAGAAATCCTGAACAGCTTGTTACAAACGCTTTAGAAAGCGGAAAGTTTGGACAGGAAGCGAAATTTGAATTCCAGTCAAAAAGCCAGTTTAAAGATACCAAGTTGTTTGATGAAAACGTAGTGAACTATCCTATCGAAAAAGGAATACAAATTGGCGAAGAGGCGATTGAAAAAGCCTTATCAGTAAATCCTGAGCATGAGTGTGGAGTCAGTATCGGAAAAGGTGTTGGTAAAAGCCGCTTAATTAACTCAAAGGGCCTGGACACAAGTACTCAATCCACCTCTTTTGGAACAAGTATGGATATATTGCTTGTTAAAGATAAAGGACTGTTATGGGTTGGAGAGGGTGAGAGTTCATCGAGAGTGGATGATGATCTTGATAAACATACAACAAAAATGCTTTATGATCTGAAACTGGCAGAGAAGGAGGTTGAAGTATCTACCGCTAGTTATCCGGTAGTATTTACTTCCAAGGCTGTCGGAACTCTGTTGTCAACGTTTGAATCCGGCTGTAATGGAAAGCTGGTACAGAAGGGAGTTTCTCCTCTGACAGACAAACTTGGAGAGAAGATAATGGATGAAAGGATCAGCATCTATGATGATCCAACTATTGATTATGCTGATGGCAGCTATGTCTGCGATGACGAAGGTGTCTCTGCCCGGCGAACCCCCCTATTCGAATCAGGCGTACTTAAGAACTATATATATGACCTGCAGACTGCCGGAGTTATGAATGCCGAATCGACAGGAAACGGAACAAGAAGTTTCGCCTCACAACCCTCCCCGGGAAACTCTAATGTGATAGTTGAACCTGGAGATATGAAATTTGAAGATATGATTAAAGATATGAAAAACGGAATACTGGTAGACCAGGTTCTTGGCGGAGGTCAGAGTAACGTCCTTGCCGGGGAGTTTTCTGTAAATATAGATTTAGGATATCTTGTAGAGAATGGAGAAATTGTCGGAAGAGTTAAAGACTGCATGATTGCAGGAAACGTCTTTGATGTATTCAATAATATAATCGCACTCGGCGACATATCCGATTGGCACGGCTCGTTGCAAGTACCACCATTCTATTTCAGAGCAGTAAACCTTGCCGGAAACAAAAACTAAATTCCTTACACGAAGGCACAAAGACACTCCCCGGACAGAAAGCGCCGAGGACAAGAAGAGTAAAAGCCGTTATCTTTTGCTTTATTTTTTATCTGTGGTGATTCGTGTAATTAGTGTCTCTCTTTTGCTTTTCGCTTTTTATCTATATTCTTGTTTTTCTCTGTGCCCTCTGTGTCTCTGTGTGAGATTATCTTTTGTTTTGTTTTTTTATCTGTTTTAATCCGATTTAATCTGCGTCCTATTATCTTTTGTCTTGTCTTTAGTCTGTGTAAGTCTGTGGCTAATTAATTCTCTATGGAAATTTGGCACATACCTGTTGTATTTATCGCTGGCATACTGGCCGGATTCATCAATACCCTTGCCGGCGGCGGTTCACTGCTTACCCTGCCGATACTCATTTTCCTTGGCTTGCCAACAGCAGTAGCAAATGGCACTAACCGTATTGCGATCGTCGCTCAATGTGCGTTTGCAGTTGCCGGCTTTAAGAAGAAAGGTGTCTCTAACTTTAAGCTGAGCCTCCTCCTTTCAATACCTGCAATCTTAGGTGCCATAATCGGTGCTTACATCGCCGTCGATATATCCGACGTCCTGTTCAAAAGAGTACTTGCCATTGTTATGCTGCTTGTTCTCGGGCTTATCCTGTGGAACCCCTCTAAAAATCGTCAGATTAGTGGAGATAACCCGGTTAGTTTAGGACGCAACCAACTCATCGCTACAATGATTGTCCTCTTCTTTATCGGGATCTATGGAGGGTTTATACAGGTTGGTGTCGGCTTTATAATCATTGCCGCCCTGACCACCATTACTAAATTCAATCTTGTAGTGACGAATAGTCACAAGGTATTTATAGCCGGTATCTATTCGATCTTTGCACTGATTGTATTCGCCTTCAATGGCAAAGTGTGTTGGGAAATTGGACTCTGCCTGGCTGCTGGGATGGGACTTGGAGGTTGGATCGGTAGCCATTGGGCTGTTGCCAAGGGTGAACGCTGGATAAGAGTGGTGCTTACAATCTGTGTTGTAGCAATGGTAATAAAACTTATTGTCTGATTCTATGGAAGAACGCATGCCAGACACGAATTGACACTGAGGTTATAGGTAATAAATAGTATCTATCCCCATTTATTTTTTTGGGTAGATTCAGTGAAAGACGCTTGACTTTTACTAATAATTTTACTATTCTTACAACGTATCTGGTAAACAATTTTCTATCATTTCAATAATTAATTAATGGAGGGAAGGCATATGAGTATAGAAGAGATTAAACGGTTTAATGAAGATGTGATCAAAAGTGAAGAGTTCCAGAACGAACTTAAGGATGTTGGGTCTGACGTCGATAAACTTATTAAAATAGCGAATAGTAAAGGCTATGATTTTAATGAAGATGATCTGAAAGCAGCAGCTAAACAGTCTCAGGGTAAACTGAATGAAGAGCAACTTGAAGATGTTGCCGGTGGAGCCACCGGACAAGTTCTTGCTCCTGTTACTCCTGGTGGTATTATGTCTGGTGGAGGCAGCGGAGTAGTTGTTGGTAATATTTCTGGTGGTTATGTGGTAGCATCGTAATATATTTTGTGTAAACCTCCAAAGAGAACTGTATCTTTTCTGAGATACACTTATCTGTTTTCGTTAGATTTTATTTATGAACGCATCTTCTAAACAAGAGGCCCCCAATGTTTTCTATCGTGCATTACACGAAAAATATTCATTAGAAGAACGACATAAGATTGCACATTTTAAACGCTTTTTTGAATGTGTACATGGACTGCAGTCATTTCAGGATACCCTTATAGACAGGCGAGAGGAGCTTCCCGCCCTTTTGAAGGAATATGGAATTGATATACCTGTCAATGAAATTCCTGTGATGACAAGAGAAGAAGGTTTTACGCAGAAAGACTTTAATATCGAGAATTGGCCGGCACTCAAGCTCTATTCTGACTGGAATAAAGAGAGGCTTGTGCATCATGATCTCATGAGGACTCTTGGAGAAACACCAGAGGTGAATCCCCGGTTTGATCTCTGGCGCAAAAGACAGATAAATCGCTGTCGAAGTGAACTCAGCCATTATGCCCATGAAGCACTCTATCATGGAACCGCCGCAATTGAACTCAGCCAGGGATGTTCAATTGGCTGTTGGTTTTGCGGAATTTCTGCAGAATCGTATGAAGGAAACTTTACCTATACCAATGGGAACATAGAACTGTGGCAGGATTCCCTTCGGGTGCTCGTGGATATCCTGGGTCCGGCAACAGGCGCTGGTATCTGTTACTGGGGAACTGATCCAACTGATAATCCGGATTACTTTAAACTTATCCTGGATTTTGAAAAAATTACAGGTATTTTACCTCCCACGACAACGGCTGCCGCTCATAAAGATAATGCATGGTCTGACAGCATGGTTAAATATACGCGGGAATATTACACTTATGGACGATTTTCGATCCTGACGCCCAAAATATTTAAGACCATCATCGATACCTACACTGCGGATGATTTGATTGATATCGATCTCTTTTACCAGGGTAAAGATTCAAAGATTGCCAAAGCCGAGTCCGGTAGAGTGATTGAACGCATTGAAAAAGAGAGTGTTGAGTTTAAAGAAAGCCTGAATCTAACTGACCAGGCGACTATCGCTTGTATATCCGGTTTTCTCATCAATATGGTCAGCAAGAAAGTACAACTCATGAGTCCCTGCCGTGCCAGTAACGAATGGCCTCTCGGATTCAGAGTTTATGCAGAAGGGCATTTCAACAATGCAAAGGAACTGCGCCAATCCATTAATAAAATTATTAACGACTGTATGCCGGAAAAACTTTCTGGCGATGCCATAATTCGGTTTCGAAAAGACCTTGCATTTGAGAATATCCCCAATGGTTTTACACTAACTTCTCCAGTACGCCAACATACCTTGACGGGAACAAAGGCCCATCAGCGCATTGGCGAAATCATATCAGAGGGGCCATGCACTGTTTCTGATGTGACCAGAGCCCTCATACAGGAAGGAGTGGATATCTTTTTGGCCGCAGATCTTATACAAAAACTTTACGAAGCTGCCCTTATTGAAGAAACAATAAGGAATTAACTTCCTGATTTGCCTTTCGCCTGATGGAAATCAAAGGGGTCACATCTCGCCACTTGACATTATAATTTTCCTACTCTTACCTGATCTCCAATCCTATTATCTGAAACTTTGCGCCGCCAGCTCATTACTGCAATGATAGCCCTCTTCTTTATTGGGATCTATGGAGGGTTTATACAGGTTGGTGCCGGTTTCATAATTATTGCCGCCCTGACCACGATTACTAAATTTAATCTTGTAGTGACGAATAGCCACAAAGTATTCATTGCCGGTATCTTTACGATCTTTGCACTGATTGTATTCGCATTCAATGGCAAGGTCAGCTGGGAAATTGGATTATGCCTGGCTGCCGGAATGGGACTCGGGGGTTGGATCGGGAGCCATTGGGCCGTTGCAAAGGGCGAACGCTGGCTAAGGACAGTGCTTGCAATCTGTGTTGTAGCGATGGTAATAAAACTCTTTGCGTCTTAGTGCCTTAGAGGCAACTTTTTCGTACTAAAAAGTGATGTTTAAGGCAATAAATGACTGCATTTTAGAAACCTTCTTCTTTTACATCAACAACTTAGCTTGGTCCGACCCCATGTGATTCAGCAATCAGTTACGACAACTTAAAAGGTTTCTTAGGGTATATACTATTCACACCTAACCATACAGTAAAACTACAGTATTGGGATATCCCACACAGTATAAGTATATATATTAAAGATTTATCTTGTTTTTAATATTTTCTAGTTGATTAATTGTTAAACACCAATAAAATAACAATAACTACTAATTTAGTAGAATACTACTAACACTATAAGTGATTAGTAGATAGTATTGTCTATATAAAGATAGTAACTACTAATTAATTACTAATAGCTACTAAATTAGTAGTTTTACTTAAGTACTCATCTATTATAAAGATAGCAACTACTAATTAACTACTAATAGCTACTAAATTAGTAGTTTTACTTAAGTATTTATTTAGTAAGATAATTTGCATTGGATTAAAAATGAAAATTCCAGAAAAAGTCGATGATTGGATCGAGACCTTAGATACTAGATCTAAAGAAGTTATAAAAATTAGTATCAACAGTTCTATTGAAGAGATTATAAAAAATGCAAATAATGAATACATCTATTGGGATAAATTCAAATATAAAAAATTTCCTGATAAAGTCAAGGCGGAGGATGCATGGGCTTGCCTTAAATTGACTAGAACCGCCTCAAAAAAGATTACTCAGGTCAAAGATAAGGATGGAAGTTTTTTTTGGTACTGGCTTCCAGATCTAATTCTGAAAGACCTTAGCCTAGTTGATAAAAGGGCAGGTGGTGAAATCTTGGCAGATGATCCGTCTATTAGTGATCCACACAGCAAAGACAGGTTTCTAGTTAACTCTATTATGGAAGAGTCTATTGCTTCTAGCCAGTTGGAAGGCGCTGCCACAACGCGAAAACATGCAAAAGAAATGCTAAGGGCTGGAAAAAAACCAAGAACTAAGGCAGAGCAAATGGTTTACAATAATTATCATACAATAACATGGATTAAGGAAATCAAAAATGACCCTTTAACCCCTGAGTTAATTAGAGAAATACAAATGAGAATTACAACAGAGACACTAGAAGATTCTGAATCAGCAGGATGTTTTCAAACGGACAGCGAAAAGAGAGTCTCTGTTTGGTTTCAAGATTTACAGATTTTTGAGCCACCTAAGGCAAGCGAGATTAATCAACGTGTGGAAGCATTATGCGATTTTGCTAATCAACCAGAAAGTGAAACTGAATTCGACCATCCAATCTTAAAGGCAATCATTCTTCATTTTTGGTTAGCATATATTCACCCATTTCCAGATGGCAATGGAAGGACCGCCAGAGCATTATTCTACTGGTATGCCTTAAAAAATGAATATTGGCAATTTGAATACTTATCAATTTCACGAATCGTTCTAAAGGCACCAGAGCAATATGTCAGGGCATTTTTATACTCAGAAATCGATGAATGTGATTTAACGTATTTCATAGCTTTTCATTTACGAACAATTAGATTGGCAATAAAAGATTTACAGCAATATTTACGTAAAAAGCGAAAAGAATTAAGCAAAATCCGAGAGTTAGATTTGCTCTCTACACACCTAAATTTCAGGCAGGGAGCTTTACTACGCTATGCGTTAAAACATTCAAATGATTTCTATACAACAATAAAAACTCACCAAAATATTTATAAAGTTGCTTATCAAACAGCGAGAGCTGACCTGGATTCACTTGAGAAACTCGGATTATTAACGAGAAAAAAGATTGGCCACGAATACTGTTATTATTCAACACCTAACCTTTATAAGAAAATTAAGGGTCTATTGGCGTAATAATACATAAGGCAAGGACCCTCTCAAGCTTCTTTTTGAAAGTATCACATTTTATAATACCAAGAGATTTGCTTCGGTTTTGGTCAACTGAAACATAAAAGCCTTCCGGAAAGCGTTTAATGTTCCTTTTAACTGCTTGATTCAAGACTCTCGTCCTCAACACCATACAATGCGGCCAAGTCCCTATCAAGTAATACCTTCTTGCCTCTGATGAGCAGTATCTTACCTTCTATTGTTTCCTGTAGTATTAGATCGGTTTTTGTTTTCTTCATATTTAAATTCTATCTTTTATCTGTGCTTATCTGTGGAAATCCGTGGCAAATTTTTGTTTTTTATTACTGTCAACAGACAATAATAAATACTCAATCCTTATAATCAACAGGGCAAGAACAGGTACAAAACAAGTATGCAACTTGCCCGGCATCTTACTTTGTGAAGAGATCTCGTTTTATAGCAACGACATCCCGTAACGATACCACCCCTCTTTAACATACTCCATTACTACCTAAGGAATGAAAGGAAAGGGGTCAAATCTCCCCTTGACTGCATCAAATAGGTATGGTGTTCCCAGATTCCCTTTGTTAGAGTTTATTCATCAAGCCCTCTAATGTATTCATGGGATGGAACTGTCATTGGCATTAACAAACCATCACTTTGTTCACTGAGCCTACCTTCCCTTAACATGATCATTTGCACAATATAAAGCAATGCGCTTCTAGCTAATTTTAATGTAGATAGTGTTTCATACTGAAACTCTTCATAATTAAAGTGTTCCAAGCATCTTGATTCGCTTTCAGATAAATAGCCCATATCATGTAAAATAGTGAAGCGATGCGTTGATGAATTCCTTGCACTTTGCTTTTCTTTTAAATAACCACCTTCATCTGACAAATCATTTGATATCTCTGCGAGGGCTAACAGTGCAGTATTACCAGATTCAATCTCTGCAAGAATTTTTGGAGAAAGTATCTTAATGCCGTCATTCGATTTGTTTTTGCGGAACCAAGCGGTTCTGAAAGTCGTTTGTTTTGCACCTCCAATCTTCAAATAAGATATGGATGCAACAGCAATTTTATCAAGAACATCAAATGCAATTCGTTGAGCAAGCGTGAGCGCTGATGTCTGCACTCCATAGCAAGCGTAATCAAGCGTATCACTGTAAGTCCCAGTATCAATATAACTGTTGTTTATTGCATCATAGAAAATTTTTCTTGCAAGAATGTAATCTGATTTCATCACGTTGAACATTGGGAATATTTCTGGAATCTGAGAGCAAGTTTTTACAGAAGATGATACTGAAGCAATATTCAGTTCATCCCATCTTTCAGACTTGTGCTCTACCAAATGAATTGTTGGCGACAGAGTCAGGTTATTCCGTAAAACAAAGTCCTCAAAATCATCTTTAGATTCATACCTTCTGAATTTCTCTTCAGCAGGTATTCCGCTTTTCTCATTCAAAATATCTGTTACTGCATTTACTCCACCATATGCTTCTATGGTACTTGTATTTGAGTTTACGTGGACGGCTAGATGTTTAATTTCATCACGCAGCAACTCATGGTTGCCAATACCATTACTAAGCGCATACCTGAGCATTTTTAGCGCACCAGAACTGGCAATTCCATTCTTATTGTCAAACTGTAATGCATCTACATAGAAATCGTAAGCTTCCACCCAACGATACGAAGACCAATGAAGGTTAGCCAGATTAGTCAGTGCTTGTGATATAATCTCAAAGGATACTGAGTCATTTGTTTTTACCGAATAGAATAATTTTCTTGCCCGTAAACGAAGAAAATAGGTGTCTTGATACCAAGTAAAATCAATATATTCATTAGCCAACGCTAATGAATGAACTCCATTTGCTAGGTTGTATGTTATTTCTGCATTTTCTGGGTGTAATTCGTGCACTGATTCATAAATATCAACACCGTTTCTTATCGCATCAACATTCTTAAGGATAGCACCCCCATCAACCAATATTGCAGCCTTGAGAAGTTGGTAGTTGATATTTCCATCGAGTTTATTGGCTTCTTCGAGTGCCTTCAACGGATCTGTATCTAATAGCTTTCTAAGATTTTCTGCTATTTTAGCTAATTCCAATAAACTCTCCTTGAACACAGGTGGGGTCAAATCTTTAATACTGACAAATGATTCAATCAAGACTTAGAAATAATTGATAGCATTTAAAGTAAATTATTTTTTCAGGCTATGTTGTAATTTTTTTAAAAGCCTAATTTATGAAAAGCAGATATCATTGGCTAACAGCTGACAAAAATGTATTTCCTGCATTTGTTTTAAATAAAATTGTTACACCATCATCATATTTATATTGGCCTTTTTTAGGCACCATGACGTCAGCAAACTTAAATTCAAGAAGAAGAGCACATGAATAATTCCATTCTTTTAGTTGTGTATCATCAGTATTTCTTATCCAGTGTTTAAATGATTCAACAGAATAAGACAGGTAACCTCCACCGTGTTCACCAATCTCGTCTACAGGAAACAATGACATCAAAATATTCGCTTCCTCAGGACTAAAGTGCGGCAATATTTCTACAAAATGTGGATGAGAATTTGTGTTTGTCAGTTGATTTGCCAGTAAGTTTTCCCACATTTCATGGAGAGTTGGATCAGTCTCTTTTGATGCCTCTTCTATTGATTTGACAAAGCTTTTCTGATGCACTGTCGAGATGATGAGAGTTCCACTTTTAGTGGTTTTTGCCTCGGCTTTCGCAATAGCATTTTGAACTGTATAAGTAGCCAACGCCTTTTCAGCATCTACCATATTGTCAAATTTCTGTTTAATGTAACGGCCAAACCCACTTGTTGTTTCTGTGATTGGGGCTGTTAATTTATTAAAAGTTTCGATAATGGTGTTTGCACTTTGTGTATAAACTTCTGGAGGGATAGCTTTGGCAACTGCTCCAAACCCAGTTAAGTCTAAACCTTCGCTAATATCTTTATCTTTGCACATACGTTTAATATCCCAGCAATAATAAGAATTCCAGGGTCACACCTTGATTAGTGATTAAAACACAATTTATGAAAAGCATATCCATCATCTGATGGTATATCAATTTGGCAGGTCGTAAGTTACTAGCGGTATAATACTTTAGTAAACAGCAAAAGCAATAAAAATTTAGCCACAGACTTTCACAGACAAAAAATTGACCACTGACGATTGACTATTGTTGATTGACCATTGCCTCTGGACACACTACCCCCTGCCCCTCATCTGATAACTATTGACAAAAGTCTGGTTTGTTACCATTCCTCTTAAACACCATTCGCTTATCAAATGTAATCAGGCGGTAAAGCTGAGATGTTAAATTACCATCTATATAATTGACTTTAAATGTCATGATATTATAATACATGGATGATTGAATGGGACAAAAAATATAGCGTGGGCTTGTCAATGATTGATGCGGAGCATAAGCAAATCATTGGTCTTATCAATAAGGCTATTTCTGAAAAGGGGCGCAGTGACAATCAAGAAGAATTAAGGGCAGTATTAAGAGAAATTACTAATTACGCTCTTGCGCATTTTAAGGCTGAAGAGGCTTATATGGAAAAGTTTAATTATCCAGAATTTCAAGATCACAAAAGAGAACATGATGATTTTTCTAAAAATACGATTGCATATTGTAATAGAGTAATTAAAGAGGATTATCATACCGCAAATGAAATACTTGGCTACCTGCTGAAACGGTGGTTAGTTAACCACATTCATGTAGTCGATAAAAAATATATCGACTGTTTCAAGGAAAATGGTCTTAAATAAATTTTATAAAACAAAATCCATATACTTACCCCCCCAAACCACATCTCACCTGTCCCAAAAACAACTGATTTCGAAACACCTATTTTCAACTTCCCTTCTCAGATTGATCTTCTTTTATCGTGTTCAAATTGTGGATGGCAGAGACCGACATTAATGACTTATCTTATGGGGTTGATTAAGCATTGTAAAAGGGGAAAAATTAATGCGCAATATGTTTAAACTACTTTTTATTAGCATAACAGTTACATTTTTTTGTTTAGAGGCAGAGGCGACAGATTACACTATCACAATATTACCTGACAAAGTTGCTCAAGATGATCTTCATGTTTTAGGGGGGATTCTTAACACGGTAGAACCTGATGAAAAGGTACACCAGCTCCTGCGACGGGTAGCATTGGCATCTGTTGAAGAGACGAATAAAAACTTGTCTGCCCGCATAGATAATTTGGGATCTCTCAAGTTAGATGACGACACAACTGTTCAGCTGTACGATGGCGACTCAATCACTGTCAAGGGAGGTATGAATGATTGCGGCGGAAAACCCCGAATCCAGTATAAGTGGAAGGGAGCACCCACACTGAACACCACACAATATACACCAACAGCAATATTCCTGACAAAGATGAACGATTTCGGGCAGTGCGAAAATTTTAGGACTATTTTTCTTATCAGGCCGGAACACTTGAACCGATGCTCCACGTATTCCCCAACGCGTAAATAATCCGCACCTTGCTCGTAGAGCCGAGCTATACGTTCAGTAAACCTTTTTATCATGTTTAGACTGTGAGTAACGCAAAGGAAAAAACCTTGTCCACAGACTTACACAGACAAAAAATTGGACGCGGATAAACACAGATTAAGAAACTAAGGATTTAGGAATCAAAGGATAATAGCTTTTACCCTTCTTGTCCTTGGCGCCTTTTGTCCGGGGAGTGTTCTTAGTGGCTTCGTGTGAGGAATTGAGGAAACGGGTTTCGAGTTACGAGTTAAGGTTTACGAATGACTAATGACTACATTTAACCCTGGCATTATTTTACAGTAGACTTATTCAACAATATTTAATATATTCCAATTCAACTAACTTTTAAGAAGGAGGCTTTAAATGGAATCACTTAAATATGTCCATTGGCAAGATGATGAGTTTTTTATAGGTCATTTTGTAGATTATCCCGATTATTTAACTCAAGGTAAATCCTTGGAAGAATTAAAGGAAAATCTCGAAAGTTTGTATAATGATCTAATAAGCGAAGAAATACCTTACATAAAAAAAGTTGATGAACTTAAAATAGCTTAATGAAGAGAAAAGACCTAATCAAAACTATTGAAGGTCTTGGTTGCTATTTGGTAAGGCATGGTGGTAAGCATGATTGGTATACAAATTCCAAAACAAAGACTTCTCAACCCGTACCCAGGCACAAAGAAATCAATGAACATCTGGCTAAGCATATAATAAAGATGCTTAGTAATTCATAAAAGCGGTATAACACGCATAACCTGTCCTGCATATCACTTCAATACATGTAACCAAAATATTAAGAAATAACATAACAGCACCTCAGCGCTATTAACCACCTCATCTCTGAAATATCTCCTTATGTCTCCAGCTGCATGCAGAACGCTCCCCGGACAAAGAGTGCCGAGGACAGGAAGAGAAGATAATGGAACACAGATAAAAAAATTAGAGGTTAAGAAGTTTAAAAAACAAAAAAATAATAGCTTTTACCATTTGTGGCTTAGTGTGAGGAATTGAAGATTGTAGATTTGCGAATTACCTTGTTTGCCCCTATATCCTATCCGAGAAAGTCTTATTATCATTTATCGCACATAATATCAATAAACATATCCTTATTATCATTTTTGGCTATAAATGACAATAAGACGAATGCTTATTATCATTTCCGTTCCATGAGTAAAGGGATGCAAGGCATGCACGATCGTGTACAAATGATTTATCCGTGTAAGTCCGTGCTAATTCAGTGGTTAAAATTCTTTTTCTTTGTGTTCTTAGTGCCTTCGTGTGAGGAATTGAGGATTGTAGATTTGGGAAGGAAAAGTTAGAATAATTAGCAGAAAAGTACAGGAAAGGAGATTATTCAAAATGAAAAAGATGGTTGGTAAAACAAAACTGAGCCTGGTTCAGGGTGATATAACACTGCAGGAGACTGAGGCTATCGTCAATGCAGCAAATACAACTCTGCTTGGAGGCGGTGGTGTTGACGGCGCGATTCACCGTGCGGGTGGACCGAAGATTCTAGAAGAGTGCAGGGAGATTGTTGCAAAACAGGAACGCTGCCCTACCGGAGAAGCGGTAATAACAACCGGTGGGAATATGGCGACTAAATATGTGATACATACTGTTGGGCCTGTATGGTCAGGAGGGAATCGCAATGAAGACCAGCTTCTTCGCAACGCCTATTACAACAGTCTGAATGTAGCAAAAGAGAATGGAATCAAGTCGATCTCGTTTCCATCTATCAGCACTGGAGTTTACAGGTTTCCGAAAGAGAGAGCGGTAAAGATTGCTCTTGGAACCGTAAGAGAATTTGTTCAGGAGTATAACTTTGAAGAGGTTAGATTTGTACTATTCAGCGAGAAGGACATGCAGATTTATGAAAAAGAGCTAAGGGATTGAATATTGACTATTGAAGAAAGGCGAGGTGGAAAAATATGACACGGATTTACACAGATAAAAAAACAAAAGACAGACACTAATAACAACTGCTTCTAGTTTCTAGTTTCCTGCCTCTTGCTTCTTAAATATTTATCTCCCTCTCTGTTTTCCCTTATTTGGCTTTCTGCCGTGGTTTGCTTTTTTGCTGCGCCATTTGAGTTTTCCTCTTTTATTACTTTGTGCCATGAGATTCTTATCCTTTCTTTTCTTTAGATTCTTCTTTG
>Ga0233429_1003807_pt1 | contig 13862 bp, 9 predicted proteins | sample SI_118_April2016_3_FD_179879 | JGI IMG/M metagenome (GOLD analysis project Ga0233429, IMG submission 179879) | Seawater microbial communities from Saanich Inlet, British Columbia, Canada - SI_118_April2016_135_MG | ecosystem: Environmental > Aquatic > Marine > Inlet | place: Canada: British... | reverse complement strand
ACCGTCGAACGGCTGGAGGCGTCAGACAATTGGGGGGACACATGGCGGACCCTCGACATCGCCAACATAACAGAGCGACTTTCGCCCTGGGTCAGTTCCGTCGCCATCCACCCGGCCAACACGGCCATCCTCTACTTCCTCTATGGAGGTTGGCCTGGCGCCGAGGTCTATCGAAGTCCTGACAGGGGGCGCACCTGGAACTCTGTGAATCTGCCGGCAGATTTTGTGCGAATTCAGCCCGACCCAGCCGATGAACGGGGTCTGTTCGGGATTACCGATGGCGAGCTCTCTTACAGTTCGGATGCCGGAGATTCTTGGCGCTCTCTACGAAGCTTCCCCGCTACCTGGCCCTACTGGCAGTTCAGGACATATGCCCACAGCATCCTGCTCTGGAGTGTCGCAGAGAGATCCGTACTTGTATCAGGCGACCTCGGCGTGACCTGGTCGGAACTGATGTTGCCACCTCTGTCAGCTGCTCCTGTTCCTTTCAACCACACACTGGCTCCTTTTGTCGATCCCCGTGACGCGCGCAGGATGTTCCTCATGATGGGGACGGACGGTCGACTGCCCGTCTTCATGAGGACGCAGAACGGTGGACAGAGTTGGGAGGAAGTGACGTTCCCAGTCGTCGATTCGCCAGCGGGAGCTATCGCTTTCGACGCAGGAGGCGGGTTGCATGTCTCGGGCAGAACGGCCGGCGCCGATGCGCATCCCGGTGTCTACACGAGCGACAATGGCGGCATGAGCTGGCGATGGGCAGCCGCTTCTGTCCCCGAAACGATACCACGCTACGAGTACGTTCCCGTGTTCCGGTCACTGTTGATTGACAGCCACAGCGGGGTTCGACTGGCAACCATCCCGTATGAAGTGCAGACAGCAGGAGGAGGTGGGGCTGGCATCGTAGACGGGGACCTGTGGCGAAGCGTGGACGCCGGGCGTTCCTGGTCCCCCGCCGGCTTTAGCAGATACATCGGGGGGTACACCGACAGCCCGACCAAGCTCGTTTCGGTAGCCGGCAGCTACGTCATGGGAGGCTGGATGGGCATCCTCGCGAGCAACGATGGAATCACCTGGGAGCCCAGGCACGAGGGACTGCCGCAGCGGTCCGGTTCCTCTCGCCCGAGCGTCACAACGTTTGCGCTGCATCCGGCCAATGCGGATCGGATGTACGCCGCACAGGACGACTCACTGTGGCTGAGCGCTGATGGTGGCAGTAGTTGGGATATCCTGGTCACAGGCTACTTCCAGGAAAGGATCACCGAACTGTCCTTCAATCCGTCCGCCACGAAACTGTATGCGATCGCCGGCCAGGAAATTCACGAATCACGCGATGGAGGTCGGACGTGGTCTCTGCTCGTTCAGCTGGAGCGCCCCGTCGAACCGCGGGCATGGACGCCCTACCGTCTTCGCTTCCATCCGTGGGACGACCGACGCTTGTATGTGTTCAGCAGTGATGTTTTGCTGACTACGTCCGATGCCGGTGCGACCTGGCAGTCCATCGGCGAAACCCTCGCCGGTCGAGCGTGGTTCAACGATGTCGCCGTGGACCGATCGAATCCTGATATCTTGTATGCCGCCACGCCCTGGGGCCTCTATCGAACAAGCACAGAACGCGCCGCGACATGGGTGGAGGAGGAGACGCAGGGCACCGTGCCGACCCAGGTTGAGCTGTCTCAGAATTACCCGAATCCATTCAATCCCAGCACAACCATCGAATACGTGCTGCCTGACGCGGCTGAGGTCCGACTGGAGATCTACGACCTGACAGGCCAGCGCGTCCGGGTCCTGGTCAGGGAACCGCAGGCGGCCGGAACGTATCGTGTGGTGTGGAATGGGGTGAACGACGAAGACCATCCTGTAGCGAGCGGACTGTATGTGGGCCGCCTGAGAGCTGGCGACGAGATCCAGGCGACCAAGATGCTACTGATTCGCTGAACTCATGAGCACTTTACATATCGGCCTAAATACGGGAGGCTCGTATGGCTCCGCGTATGGGGATCGCCGCCGAAGATCCCTTCAGGCCATTCCAGGGAGGACGTCATGCGCTTACTTATTGCTATGACGAGTGTTCTGTTTGTTACGGGCCTCACCTCTTCCGGCGTTCTGGCGCAGGAGGGCAGGCTCGAGGTTGTTGAGATCTACAGTCCGGCCCTTGAGGACAACCTGATCGGAGATCCCGCAACGAGGGAGATGCGCGTCTACCTGCCCCCGAGTTACGACAGCGGGCAAAGGCGCTACCCTGTGATCTTTGTGCTGCACGGTTTCACGCAGAACTCGACGACCTTCGCCAGGGTGAAGGGCAACGACGACCTGGTGGCCAGCGGCCAGATGCCAGAGAGCATTGTCGTCTATGTGGACGGATACAATCGGTTCGGGGGCAGCAAGTATCTGAGTTCACAAACCATCGGTGACTACGAGACTTACATCGCTCGTGATATCGTTGCCTTCGTGGACTCCGCCTACCGGACCATCCCACACCGCGAGAACCGCGCCATTTACGGCTTTTCCATGGGCGCCCACGGCGCCCTGCACCTGGCGTTCACCTATCCCGAAGTTTGGAGCATCGCTGTCGGTAGCGCTGGCCCCTACGACCTGGGCACAAGTTCGGTACGAAACACAGTAGCCAACACCATGGTCGCTGCCCTGGCCCACGATTGGGACAGTTACGCCGCGCTTCTGGAGCGATTCACCAAAGAGGCAACCTTCGTCCTGTCCTGGGCGGCGGCTACCATCCCAAACCCCGATAATCCGCCGTTCTTCGTGGACCTGCCCTTCGTCGAGGTGGACGGCACAATTCAGGAGCCCACCCCCGGTGCCTGGGAGCGGGCCTGGGACGGGGTGGCCGAACACAGCGTGATCCATGACGTCGACGGCTACCTGGCGAGCCCGGGGCGACTGCGCTTTATCGGCTTCATCCATGGCCGCAACGACGCCCAAGCGAATGTCGAGGCGGCCCGCGAGCTCGATCGCAAGCTGAACGACCTCGACGTCGAGCACACCTACCTAGAGCACGACGGCGGGCATGTGGCCAATGTCGACCAGGCCTTCGTCTTGATATCCGCCCATCTGCATACGCTGCCGCCAGAGGCACCCACCGTCGCTTCGGTAGACCGCGATTCCTGGGTGGCGATCGCCGGGCAGCCGCGCCGCTTGGATCTTCGGGTGCGATTGGCGGCGCCACTGGAGACGATGGGCCCGGCGGCGCGCTTGATGCTGGATGTGTCGGCGTTGGGGGAAAAAGGGGCTTCGATTGCCCTGCGTCACGTGGCTGATGCCGAATACGTGGGGAGCGCGTCGATTACTCCTGAGCAATACGGCCGGTTTTTTCTGCCCCTGGTTCTGGATACCGGCGGGGGAGACGCCTACGTGGCACACACCCTCCAGGTTGACGTTTTCCCTGCTGACGATCTAGTGGTTTTGAATGGGGGGCTGGCCTCGGGCTGGCAGCCGGACGTCACTCGTGAGACCGTCGTCCTGAATGCGGAAACGGAATTGGTTTTTGAGGGGAGCCCGGTGACCGCCTTCCAGGTCGTCCCTGACGGTTCCCGGTGGAGCGTAGAGCTGCTACCTGACGTGGCAGTGGATCCGGTGGGCTATTCGTCCCTGCAATTCGCCTTTCATCCGGGCGATGCCGTTGTGCCAAGCCGTCCTCGATTCGTGATCGTTCTGGAGCGCGAGGGTGTCGACCTACTGGAGCAGGTGGATCTCGATAGGAAAGACTGGCAGGTGGTAGAGTTACCCCTGGTGGAGTTTGAGGTAGAGGAGGCGATTCAGAAGATCGAGCTATGGGGAAATCTGGAAGGCACATTCCACCTGGCCGACTTCAGGCTGGTTGCTCTGAAACCACCTCTCGAGACTGCTGTGCTGGAGACACGTCAATATTCTAGACCGGACGCTTTCGTGCTCGATCCGAACTACCCCAACCCCTTCAACAGCGGCACGGTGATCCGTTTCGCCCTGGCGCGGCCGCAGCAGGTGGAACTAGCCATCTACAACCAAGTCGGCCAGCAGGTGACTACATTGGTCAGCGGTCACAGGCTACCTGGCACCTACACCGTGTCCTGGGATGGTAGTGATGACTACGGACGGAGCCTGGCGAGCGGGGTGTATCTGTATCGTTTGCAGACGGAAGGCGGACAACAGGTGAAGACGCGCAGGTTGGTTTTGGTCCGATGAGTGTATAGCTGGATGTTGCGTTGACTGCACTGTGTAGCGAGGGCAGGCTTGATCGCATACTATCGAACGGCCTTCGGTCGAGGGCCAAAGCGGGCCATCAGCTGCCAATTGTGCACGGGAAGAGTCGGATCTTTAGCGATCGTGCCGCCACGGGCGCGAGCGCGCGCACAGAAATCAAGATCAACGGCCTAACACGAGATCCACGGCGGCGAGCAGATCGAGTTCGTGGAATGTTGACGGCACAAATGGATCTTCGATGCTGACACCGGTCTGCTGGAAGATGGCCAGCATCGCATCGGCGATGGTCGGGCCGTGGTCCTGCCAGGGATAGGCGCCGACGTCGATCGCTTCGCGCAGGATCATCGAACAGGCGGCGGCGTAGGCGTTGGAGGAAGAGGTCGCTTGAGCGGCAACCAACAGGTCCGTGTTGGTAAAGCGATCCAGATGGGCAGCGTGCTCTCCCGGAATCGTCGCACCGATGCTGAAGCAGTCTGGTTGGCAGGCGGGCCATGAGATTCCGTCTGTGTAGCCATTGTTGCCGCAGGGCGCGCTCACCCAGATTCCTTGCTCTCGAAGCGCCCCCAGGGGGCCGTCGATGAGAGTGGGCAGCGGGCTTTGGTGGCGCTCATCATCCAGGGGGGACAGGTTGACGGCGGTAATGTTGTACTCCTGGTGGTGTTCAAGCACCCACTGCAGTCCCGCCGCCATGGTATCGGCTTCGCCCCGTCCCGAAAGGTGGACAATCGAGACCGCACGTATCTGGGCAACGAAGTTGTTATAGGCGACGCCGAGGACGCCCTCATGATTGAGAGAAGAGGGATAACCGACCGATGTGCCATGGTATCCTGGTGGTACGGGCGTGGGGTCGGCATTGTCATCTATACTGTTGTACGAAGCGATGACCTTTCGGCCCCAGGGCATCTCGACCTGCCACTGCGGCACAGACAGGTCGCAACCATCATCCAAAATCGCCAGACACTGCCCCCGTCCCCACGTTAGCTGGTCAGCATATCGCTGCCAGGTATCGAGGATGCGGGTCTGTGCGAAGTTGATCGAATCATACGGAGTCGTCGACAAAGTTCTCACTCCTGCATCCACTTATGGGTAAGTAGCTCACGCATCGAAATCTGGGCTCTCCAATACATATCACCAAATGGGTATCGTGAATTCTCGACGCAGAAAGTTTCTCTCTTACTACAAACCCTACACGGGTTTGCTCGTGGCGGATCTGGCCTGCGCACTCGGGGCAGCGGTCATCGCTCTGATTCTGCCGTTGTGTGTCAGGCACATCACAAAAGACTTGCTGGACGTCACAGAGTCGGTCGCCACAGAGCAGATCTACACGATGGGCCTGGTCATGCTCGTACTCGTTATCCTCCACGGCCTCTTCCACATGTTCGTCAGTTACCAAGGTCACATGATGGGTGCGTTGATGGAACGTGATATGCGGGCCGAGTTGTTCGACCACTATCAAAAAATGTCATTCGGGTTCTATGATGATCGTCAGACCGGTGAATTGATGAACCGGATGACGAATGACACGTTCTGGCTGGGCGAATTATGCCATCATGGTCCCGAGGACATTGTCATCACATCGATCAAGTTTTTCGGGACGTTCATTGTCCTGCTGACCATCGACGTGCAGCTCACTCTGATTGTCTTCGCTTTCTTCCCGCCCATGGCTGCCTACGCCTTCTACTTCAATCGGCAGATGAATGTTGCTCTCAGAGCAAGCAAGGACAGGATCGGTGACATCAACGCCCAGGCTGAGGACTCTCTTGCAGGTGTTCGTGTGGTCAAGTCATTTACCAACGCCGCCATCGAGAGAGCGAAGTTCGCCATTGAGAACGACCGTTTCGTCGAAGCCAAGGGTGAGGGCTACAGAAGTGAGTCGTATTTGTACAACGGTGTCGTTGCTTTCACACAGGTGTTCACGATCGTCATTGTCGTCTTTGGCGGGGCCAGCATCGCGGGCGGATCTCTGGACCTGGTCGATCTGGTAACCTTCGTGTTGTACATCGGTCTTCTCGTCGAGCCCATCCGCACGGCTCTCAACTTCGCCAGACTCTATCAGGAAGGCACGACCGGATTCGACAGGCTGGTGGAGGTTCTTGAGATAGAGCCTGATATCGAGGACTCGAAGCAAGCGCTCGAGCTTCAGCATGTGCGGGGAAACGTGGCGTTCAGAAATATCACATTTGGCTACAAAGACGACGACACTCATGTCTTTCGTGATCTCTCACTAGAGATCGAAGCAGGCGAGTTCGTTGCCCTCGTAGGCTCATCTGGCGTCGGCAAGACGACGCTCTGTTCCCTGATTCCTCGTTTCTATGAAGTCAGCAATGGCAGCATAGCGATCGATGGACACGATGTCAGAGACATCCGTCAGAGCTCCCTGAGAAGAAACATCGGCATCGTTCAGCAGGACACATATCTGTTTGCTGGGACCATTGCGGACAATATCCGCTATGGTCGGCCTGATGCGACCCACAATGAGGTGATCGAGGCGTCCCGTAGAGCGCATGCCCACGACTTCATCATGGCGCTGCAGGATGGCTATGCGACAGATGTCGGCCAGAGGGGGGTGAAACTGTCAGGCGGACAAAGACAGAGGTTGAGCATTGCCCGCGTTTTCTGAAGAATCCACGAATCATCATTTTTGATGAGGCGACGAGCGCTCTCGACAACGAGAGTGAGATGGCTGTTCGCAGCTCACTGGAAAATCTCAGAGAAAATCGCACAACCATCGTCATCGCCCATCGTCTGTCCACCGTTCGGGATGCTCAAAGAATCATCGTCCTGACGAAGGACGGAATTGCCGAACAGGGTACGCATGAAGAACTCGTCGCAGCATGCGGAGTCTACGTGCGCTTGAACAGTTCGCATCTGTCGATGTAGCTACAGGATGCTGCGCGCCTTCGTGCAGCAGGTACGTACAGCCATCGACGGACAGCTCACGGGACAGCGTGTCTGCCCGCCGCATGCCCACGTCGCCGCCACAGCACAGTGTTGGCGCCTGTCATCGGCAGGGTGGTTGTTTCGATTCCCGGCGCCAGGGAGGCCAGATAAAGAGGCCACTCTTCCTGTGATCTTCTGACGCCGTCCATGGGGAACACACAACAGGGGACAATGGCAAAATCCATGTCATTGTCCAGCGCCTGCCGCAGTGCCGGTTCGGTGGCTTCGTCCGGGTGCATCGCTACCAGCAAGTCGAAGCTGTCGAGGTCTGCCTCTTCGACGGACGCACGTAACCGCGGTACCTCTATGAGGCGTCCCTCACTCCGAGACTGCTTCCTCAGCTTTCTACGGAGCCAGCTGGGCAGCCGGGTTTCGCGGGGATCGACGATGGTCGATTCCTTGCCGAGTTCGTGCAACCAGAAGGAGAGTTGGCCCGTGCCGCCGGCGATGTCGGCGACACAGTGCGCCTGAGGGAATGTGTCCTCAACAAAGGCAGCAAAGGCCCTGCACCTCCGGTTATCTCCCATGATCTGAACTCTCGGCGTTAGGAATTATCTGTCCGACAACAGTGGTCGCTGGGGTGAACATCAGCAAGCCCAAGGTTCGTTGGCCAGCACTAGCCCCCTCCGTCATCCTGGGCGGAGAAGAATTTCTCTCGCGAGTAACCCTTGCTTTCAATCGACGCCTGCTCACGATCAAGCAGAAGCAGGATGTGCTCGGTAGAGATTCCGAATGAGATCCCGTAGGTGAGGCGCTTGCGCCGTTCCAGGTAGACTTCTCTTGGATAGGGGATGCTCGCGTCGAGAAATCCGTCGACCTCCTCGAAGCCTGGTGTCACGATGATCTCGGATTCTGCAGCGCCGGCGTTGACCATGCCCACGAGCTCGAGATTCGGAAGTCCGTCGCGGACAGCGAAGACCACACCACCACTGAAACCACGATTGAAAACCATATCCAGGAGGAACGAGTTGCGTCGATCTCGACGGGGAGCGCTGACGGCGGCGGTCGTGATCATTTTCTTGGCAGTGGGAAAACCGGCGACGAATACAAAGGTGCCCCAGTCCAGATCGGCGGCCCGACCCAAGGGACCGGAGAACACCGGCAACAGCGGATCGCTTCCTGGTGGCAGCTTCATTCCCAGTATGGCGATGTCGGCATCACGATCCATGGCCAACACCTCAAGGCCATCCCCTGGGGGGAGTGATGGGAGGACGTGAGTCTGCTGTAGCAGAACCGAGAAGGTCCGGACATAACGACCACTCTCAGAGATCTGGTAGCGCACCATCGTGTCAGGGAAGTCGACGACGTGCGCACAGGTGAGCACTGCGATCCGATCCACCTGTCGGTAGATCACGGTGGCCGTGCCGACGACGGAGTGGGCGGAGACCGTTGCTGCCTTCTGCCGTTGTCCGAGGACCTCGTCTGAGATGTCGTGTAATTGAACTGAGTCACCCAGCGCGAAGTGGTAGTCAGTGTACTTGGCGGAGGAACTCAGCAACTGCACCGCCTGCAACATCGGTCCGAGGGACTCCGAACTGCCGTAGGCGGGGTACGCAAGGTCGTATTTGCCGTCGGAGGCCGAAGGATGCCTTGGGGCAGAGGAGCAGGCGAGCAGCAAGGCGAGGAGTGAAGCAGCGGGCAAAGGGCGAAAGAGTTTCATCGTTGTATCATTCCGACACCCGGTCACGAAGGCCAGAGGTAGGTCGTCGCGTCTCGTACGTCCTCTGCGGACGCCACTCGGACAGCGTGCAGGCCGGCAGCGACCGCTCCATCCACGTTCTCCTGCAGATCGTCGAAGAACATGATGTTGACGAGTGGTATGTCAATCTCAAGGGAAACCGCCTGGAAGGCAGCCAACTCTGGCTTTCTGCATCCGAGGGACGAGGAGTTGAAGACCTGCTGAAACGGTTGTAGCAGATCCCGATAGGAGACTTCCCAGAACTGCTCGTGGGTTGGGTTCGAGTTCGTGAATGCGTACAGAGGTAGTTTGGTCGCCAACATAGACAGTGTCTCCCGGATGCCCGGCATCTCGCCGACGTAGATAGCACACCAGCCACGGGCGAACTCCGAGTCAGACAGGTCGATGCCAAGGGAGGTCCTCAGATGATTGAAATACACGGAAGCTTCGATCTCTCCTCTTTCGTGACACGAATAGGCATCATCGAAGCGAAAGCGATCTGCAATTGCCCTCGAATCCATTCCAGCGGCTGAGGCCCATTCATTGAAGGCGCGCTGAAAATCGATCTCGATAACCACACCGCCCAGATCGAAGAGACAGGCGCGGATGTCGGTGGAGTCAGGTTTCATCTCCTATTCGACCCTTCGGATTCTGCTGGTTCAGGTGATGGCCCCAATTGGCTGGGACCTGCATTCGGACTAACTGTCCTCTGAAGTGCCCGCGCATTGTTCTGAGATATCCAGCCCAGCCAGAGACCGTATAGATGTCCCGGAAGAAACCCAGGCAAATGTCGTGCGGGCATCAACTCACCTTTTATAGATGCTGTCGGACTATCTGTCCGCAAATTGGCTGACAAGGTGAACATCTGCAAGCATGATGAGTGTGCTGTCGTTGAGTGCTCTCGACTCGCCTTCGGATACTCAGTCCGAACATGCACAATCAGCCTCGTTTGAAGTAGGCTAGAGTGCAGACGGAATACGCGGCAATTGTGAAGCAGATGTAGATCGGGAACCATACAAGGCCGTGCAGGATCTCCCCCCGGCATAGCAAGTACACCGCAATCATAGCGGGTACTGAGAGCCCGTAGGCGGTAGATGCCGCACGCGTCATGTCGTGGAGTTGTTTTCCGTCAAATGTGTTCGATTCGCCCCGGACCCGGACAATGACGCCGGAATAGACGTAGACGAGGAAGACGGGCATGAGAGCCGACACGGAGGTGTTGCGACGTTTTCCAGCATTTGATCGCTCATGTGCTGGAGGCCAACAAAGAGGATTGAGCGATGGTCAACGATGGTTGGACCTGACTAGGCCGCTCGGTGTGTGTGCGGTCATTCGTCAGGCTAGCCGTTCTCCCGGTGGGTAGACACACCTGCCCGCCGGGGGCCATCCAGTTCATCTCTTTGACATGACATCAGGTGCGCCGTGCCGTATCGCTATCCAGGCATCTGCCTTTTACTATGCCCATGCGCGAACCTTGGACGATACAGGAACCTTTCGGACGAGACTGGGGCCCAGAGGTTGTCTGGCGACGACTGACAGAGCCACTGACAACAGCGGTTATACGAATCGACGGTGGCCCCATTCTGCCTGCTCAGGTCGATGGGGATTGCCTCGCCTTCGTCACCGATCTGCCTGCCCACAGCAGCCGTCAGTTTGAGATCGTCGATGCAGCCGCTGCGGCGGCGCCACCACCCACTTTGCCCAATGACGATGCAACCGTGATCACTGAGGCGTCAGCTGTCGCCGGCTTGCACCTTGCCCGGGGGCAGGTCGCCGCGCGACAGAGTCTGATGGGCCTGGGTCGTGTGGATGGCAGCTGGGCCGTTGTAGATACCCGCTGGGAGGGTGTGGCCGTCGAGGCTCGAGATGACGAGGTGCTGACTCGTGGTCCGGTTTTGACGCGTGTGTGTCAGCGCTTTCACCTGGGAGACGGTGCGGTCGTCGAACTGACCTGGGAGGTCGACACGGCGTCGGCTGCTGTACGTCTGGATGTAGAAGTTCGAGGCACGACAGGTGGAAGTCTCACGCTGCAGCTGGGTGACGTGTGTGTGCCCGAGCAGGCGTATTGGCGACCGCACTCGCCGCGTTCCTGGAGAGGTGAACAAGGCAGTCACAAGCGGCAACTGTACAGGATCCCTCGGGAGGCCGGGCCTGACGGGGCCGACGGGCCGGGGGGAGACGAAGTAGAGATCGGGCCATTCTACAATTGGGCCCGCGATGCGGCGTCTTTCTGGACCTGCTGGGGCGATGAGACACCCGATCTGCTCTATGTCGGCTGGGTGCGGCCGTCCCGGACCCGGCTTGATGGCCCTGTGCAGCGACTGACTGTGCAAGCGCACCCAGGCGAGGGGCGTATCGATCTTCGTATCCCGTTGCAACGGGGCAAGCGGCGACTGGTCCTTGCCGTGATCGATCGTACCGGGTTGCACATGCCTTTGCGGGGTGCCGGCGGTGACATCGACCGGCTGCATGCCAGCTGGAATGGCCCCAGTCTGGACGATCTGATGCGCATGGATCTGCAGGCGGCGACGCAGGATGGGGAGTTTCCACGGCTTTGGCTAGGTCCGCAAGAGGTCGCCGCAGCGCGGGACAGGCTGGCGGGATATGCCTGGCTGGGTGACCACGTGCACACACGGACACATGCCGTGGTTCCAGTCACCGATACCAAGCCCGACGTTGACGGCTCGCCTCGCGCGCCCGGGGAGGACGCTGCGGGCATGTTTCTGGCGACGGGCAACGATGTGTGGGCGACGACGGCGATCTCGCAACTCGTTGCAGAGCTGGACGAGATGGTCGAACTGTTACTCGACTATGGCCCGAGTGTCGATGCAGCGGTCGGCATCGGCATGTCGCGGCGTCTGCGCGCCCTGGTGATCGAGCTCGACCTGGTGCTCGGTGCCAGTACGGTGTCGAGGGAGGTACGTCAGCGCATTCTGCGGCAACTGGCCTTCGTAACCCACGTGCAATGGTTGGAAGATGCGTGGCCTGCCGATGATAGGGGCATTGCCCGGGGCAACCAGAATTTCCATCCAGACGTGATCAGCGCTCGCGGCATGGCGGCGGCCCTGCTCGATGGTCACCCACGCCAGCAAGAATGGCTGGATACTGCGGTGGCTGAGATGGCAGCATTTCTGCAGGGCTACCACTTCGCCTCGGGTGCGTGTCAGGAAGCTGCAACGTACCAGCTTGTGTCCCTCGGATACGCTCTGCAACTGCACACGGCTGCGGCGCGGCGAGGCCACGACGGGCTGGCAGATCTGCCGGTGCTGCGGCGGGCCTTCGAATTTCTGGCGGCGACGCAGACCCCCGTGGATGGGCGCTGCGGTTATCGCATGCTGCCCACGGTGGGTCACGTCACAGTCTATGCGTGGTGTCAGACGCTGCAGGCTCTGTTCGGCTGGGCGGCACGCGCAACACAGGGTACCGCCTTCAGTCGACGCATGATGCGCGCCTGGCAGAGAGGGGGCGGGCACGTGATCTCCCTGCACGACTATCAGCAGAATCTGGTCTGGGCGCCGCCCTTGCTGCTGCTGGATGGAAAATTGCCCTCCCTGCCAGATGACGATGACCTGGCCCACAGTCAGATCTTCGACGGCCTCGGCGCGGTGCTGCGGGCACACCATGACGACGGCAGTGAGGGGTATCTGCTGGCGAAGATGGGACCGGCTCAGGGTCACTTCGACCAGGACGAGGGCAGTCTATTCTGGTATGCCTGGGGGCAACCGATACTGGCCGATTTTGGCACGCAGTACGATCCCAACTTTCACGCCCATCCGTGGCTGCATAATCGCGTCAGCTTCGATCACAAGGCCGACGCCGCGCCGCGTCAGGGAGGCATGCTGGCACACCAACTGGATCAAGGCGTGGACTATCTGTGCGGCGAAGTCACCGTGTCGGCACAATTTTTCCATGGCGAGTGGCCGGATCGCGACCCGAACTATGACTTCCGGCAGGCCGGTGATCCGTGGATACTGGACACACCGCAGCGTTGGCGCCGGCACGTGATCTACGTACATGCGCTGGAGGCGGTGGTGCTGCTGGATGAGATCGACGGCACACTACCGACAGATTGGAACCTGCAGGTGCACGCTGCGAGCGCTGCTGTTGACGGTTCAAGTGTGCACTGCGCCGGTCACTTCGGTGTGGATCTGGATGTGTGTATGCTGCAGCCCGGCGCGCCTGCTATCGAGGTCAGCGCCTTCGACCATCTTGGCTTCGACGAACCACGGGGCAACAAGAGCTGGTGGCGATCGGCCCGCTGGACGGCGGCGCCAGGCACGACCATGACGAACATGGCGGAGCAGGCACTGACGCTACGAGCTCATGCAGACGCGGGGCAGCCATACTTTGCGGCACTTGTGGCGCGACGGGCCGGCGTGCCGCCGACACGTATCGAGGCGGTGGGGGACTGCGGCGTGGGGGATTGGGGCGTGCACATTGTCAGCGGCGTCGGTGAGGCGACGGTGACGACGTCGCCGCCGTTCTCTAAATGGGTCGTTGACATCGACACGCCAGCCGGAGGCAAGTGTCGACTCTATGTTGGCTGACCGCATCTGGATCGGGTGATCAGCACATTGCCCGATCAACCGTCTGTCGAAAACAACTGGATCTCCCGGGCGCCGGTATTGCCACCCGTCGTCGTGACCGCCTCAATCGTGATCACCCGTGTCGACACTGGGGGTTCGAGATCGAAGCGGTACAACACATCGGGGTCGGGTGTGTCAAAGGGGCCGATGATCGTCGCACCTTCCACGGCGCCCTCATTGATCACCAGACGGACGCGAGTGATGATGGAGCTGCCGTCCGGCATCCTGCGACTGCGGAAACCAAAACTGCTGAGAGAACGGTCGCTGCCCAGGTCGAGTGTCAGGGACGCCGCATCCCCGTCGCCATTGGTCGCCCATTCACTGCTCATTTCGCCGTCGACGGCTTTGCTGGCGCCCCACGTCTGATCATTGCGGGCGCCACCAAAGTTGCTGCTCACGGACATGACGATGGTACCCTGATCGAGATGGGCGACATTGACGAGGGCCGCATCCATGGTCGTGCT
>Ga0233429_1003805_pt1 | contig 13867 bp, 15 predicted proteins | sample SI_118_April2016_3_FD_179879 | JGI IMG/M metagenome (GOLD analysis project Ga0233429, IMG submission 179879) | Seawater microbial communities from Saanich Inlet, British Columbia, Canada - SI_118_April2016_135_MG | ecosystem: Environmental > Aquatic > Marine > Inlet | place: Canada: British... | reverse complement strand
GTTTATGTAAGTGCTAGAAATGGCGCACAACATGCAGACTTGACAACAGCAGGTACATACGACCTTAACACTGATAGTGATGGTCGTTGGAGTGCTGAACGATTCCGTGGTTTGATGTTCCAACTTGAACGAGAAGCAAATATAATTGCTAAACAAACACGCCGAGGTAAAGGTAACTTTGTCCTCTGCTCCTCAGATGTAGCATCTGCACTCGCAATGGGTGGATTCCTACAACTATCACCTGCATTGAACACATCACTAGATGTAGACGATACAGGTAACACATTCGTTGGTACACTCAATGGTAAGATGAAAGTTTATATCGACCCATACAGTGCAACAACTAACGATACTCGCTCAACCGATGTAAACTTCGCTTGTGTTGGATATCGTGGTTCTAACCCATACGATGCTGGTCTGTTCTACTGTCCTTACGTTCCACTACAAATGGTTCGTGCGGTTGGTGAAAACACATTCCAACCAAAAATCGGGTTCAAGACTCGTTACGGTATGGTAAGTAACCCATTCGTTACAACCGGTCCTACAAACAACGGTACACCAGACGGTGAAACACTCACTGTTCGTAAGAACCAATACTATCGAATCTTCCGAGTCACAAATCTACACGGTGGTTCAGGGTCATAAGATAGAGTGATATAGTAATCATAAGTTAGGGAGTCCCGAAAAGGACTCCCTTTCTTTTTATACATATTATAAGGAGAATTGTTATAATGTCTATTGGATATACTTTTGGAACAAATAAAGATTATGAAGTTGCATCAAATAGGCAACCAAGCACAGATAATTATTTACTAAATAATTCTTTTAAATTTTCAATTGATAGAATTCCATATGTGACATACTTTTGTCAAAAAGCAAATATACCCTCGTTGGATTTTGGTATTGTAGAACAACCAACGAAATATGGAACAAGACTTCAACTAGCAGGAACATTGTATGATTTTAGTGTATTAGAGATTTCTTTTATAGTTGATGAAAATATGAAAAACTGGTTAGAAATTTTTGATTGGATGAAGTCGATGGGGTCGATGGAAAATTTCACTGAAAATGTTTCCAAGAAACAACAACAAACAGATGCGGAAATGATAATAATGTCGAGTGCATATAGACCTATTCTTTCTGTTCAATATAAGGGAGTTTTCCCTGTAAATATTGGTGGTATTGATTTCGATTCGGCTGTTGCAGACCCAGAACCGGTTTTAGCCACAGCAACATTTCAATACAGAAGTTATGATATTGTTCCATTAAACACTTGATTTTTTCTGATAAATGTGATATAATACTCACATTTAAGGAGTTATTATGCGATTAGAAGATATAAGAAAACAAGTGGAAACCGACATAGAAATTGACCACACTGAGTTGGATAAAGAAGCAATAAAAACCCCTCAACTACACAATAAATATATTATCATCCTCAATGATGAAAAATTGATATATTTCAAATATGATAGCGATTTTAAGAGAATGAGGAAATATAAGTGGTTGTATTACACAGGAAAACTAAGTCAAGAAGAATTGGAAGGGTTTGGCTGGGAACAATTTGATTTCAAGTTATTGAAACAAGATATTGAAAAATTTATAGATTCTGATGAGGATATCCTAGCCATAAAAGGGAAAATGGAATATCAAAAATCAAAAGTTGATTATTTGGAAAATGTCATAAAAATGATAATTAATAGACAATGGTTAATTAGAGAAGCAATAGATTGGATAAAATTTACCAATGGAGTATGATTATGACACCATTGAAATATATCCATATAACGATGTATTTATTAAGATAGGTTGTGAAAAGGGATTGGCAAAAGAATTATCGGACTATTTCACATTTAAGGTTCCAAATTACCAATATACTCCCGCATACAAAAACAAATTATGGGACGGTCGTATCAGATTGTTTAATCTACACACAAGGACAATATATGCGGGTTTATTAGATTATGTTGCCCAGTTTATCAAAGATAGAAATTATAATATAAAAATTCACAATTTTGATGTAAAAGAAAATAATATATCAAATGAACATATTATTAAATATCTAAAAAATTATTTAAAACTCCCCTTTACCCCGTATGAGCATCAAGTTGATGCAATCACAACCTCCATAAACAAAAATAGATGTTTACTTTTGTCTCCTACGGGGTCAGGAAAATCTTTGATAATTTATTCTTTAATGAGATATTATTGTGATATTATATCAAAGGATAAAAAAATATTAATTATCGTTCCCACTACAGGATTGGTTTCTCAGATGTATAATGATTTTAAGGATTATTCAGAAAAACTAGGCTGGGATGTGGATACAAACTGTCACACCATTTTTTCTGGAAAGAGTAAAGATACAGATAAAAATATAGTTATATCTACTTGGCAGAGTTTGTATAAAATGCCAGAAAAATATTTTCACCAATTTGGTGCTGTATTTGGAGACGAGTGTCATTTATTTAAAGCAAAATCTCTAACAGGAATAATGACAAAATTGAAGAATTGTCCGTATCGTGTTGGTACTACTGGAACATTAGATGATTCTCTGACACATAAATTGGTGATAGAGGGTTTGTTTGGGCGGGTTTATAAAGTGACAAACACAAAAGATTTAATGAAAAAGGATTTACTTTCCACTTTAAAAATAGAGTGTATAACTCTAAAATACACACCTAAAGAAATATTAGAAAATAAAAGAGTTTCTTATAATGATGAGATAAAATGGTTGATAAATAGTAATAAGAGGAATACTTTTTTGATTGATTTGTGCTGCAAAATAAAAGGAAATACATTAATACTGTTCAATTATGTTCAGGAGCATGGGATTCCTTTACATAAAAATATAAAAAGCAAATGTCAAAACAAAAAAGTATTTCTTATTCACGGAAAAACTGATGTTGAACAAAGAGAAGAAATTCGACACATTCTTGATAAAGAAACAGATGCTGTTTTAGTAGCATCATATGGAACATGTTCTACGGGAATAAATATAAAAAATATAAATAATATAGTGTTTGCATCACCATCTCGTTCTGTTATTCGTGTGTTGCAGTCTATTGGACGAGGATTAAGACGGACAAACACAAAAAATAAAGTAAAACTTTATGATATAAGTGATGATTTTAGATATTTGAAGTATGTAAACCACACATACAGACATTTACAGGAGAGAATTAAAATATATGAAAGAGAGATGTTTGATTATGAAAACATATTCGTTCAATTATAAAGGGATTATAAATGAATACCTCATATAGAATATTAAAATTACGAAGCGGTGAAGATATAATTACCAAAATATTGGGTCAAAAAAAGGTAGATATATTATTGAAAGACCTATGGTATTCAAATCTAGTATGTCTTTCGATGCATTTGGACAAAAAAAAGAAATTACTATATTAAAAGATTGGTTACAATTTACAAATGAAATCGTTGTTGAAATTCCAAAAAACCATATTGCCACTTTTTTGACACCGGATAATTCAGCATCTAAATTATATGATTTAGAAAAAGAGAAAGAAGATTTAGACCCAACAGAAAACAAAATAGTGTTTTCTCCTGATGATAAAATAACAGATGATGAAACAACAAAAAATGAAGAACCGATAGATGATTATATTCCAAATCTAATGAATTATTTAAAGCATATACTATTAACAAATATACAGTTGCCCCCGTTTGTTCTTGATGAAATTATGAATGGTTTATTATATGGTGACGGTGAAAATATAAGTGATATTTATACAGGTGATGAACAGGATAGAGAAGATTTTGGAAACAAATGGACAGATTGGGAGATTGACCCCGAAGAATATTTAAAATAATTCTTGCAATATAATTTTAATATAATATAATAATTGAATAAAATATAGGAATAATTTAATATGGATAAAAATGGCTAAAAAAAAAGAAACTAGAGAATATGTAAATAACAAAGAATTTTATCAGGCAATGATAGAATGGAAAATTTTAGTTAAAGAAGCAGAAAACACTGATGAAAGTAGACCACCAATAACAGAATATATTGGGGAATGTTTTTTAAAGATAGCAGAGCATTTGTCATATAGACCAAATTTTATGAACTACCCATACAGGGAAGAGATGATAGGAGATGGGATAGAAAACTGTTTATTATATGCACACAATTTTGACCCCGATAAATCTAAAAATCCATTTTCATATTTTACACAAATAATTTATTATGCGTTTTTGAGACGAATAGAAAAAGAAAAGAAACAATCATATATTAAATATAAGTATATACAAGAGAAAGATAAAGAAAGAATATTGACTAATTATTATCGAGAAAATTATTTTGATAATAAGGAAAAAGAAGATAAAGAAATTTTATTAGAACATTTTAATCTTAATAATAATGATGTGAAAAAGTTTACACCAAAAAAGAAAAAGAATTCTAATAAAAAGGGTACACTTGATTCTGTTTTAGAGGATGAAAAAAATGAAGATAGCACTGATAAATGATTCTCATATATCTGCGAGGGGTGACTCGCAGTTATTTTTTGATTACTTCATGAAATTTTTTGATGATATATTTTTTACATATTTAAAAGAAAACAACATTGATACTATTATCCATGCGGGAGATTTGATGGACAGACGAAAGTTTGTTAATTTTAGCATACTAAATCAATTCCGAGAAAGATTTATCAACAAATTAAAAGACAATAATATCACACTACACTGTATATTAGGAAACCATGATGTATATTATCGTAATAGCAATAAAGTAAATTCTCCAAAAGAACTATTTGGTAATGATATTATAGTACACGAAACTCCTACTGTGGTGGATTTTGATGGTCTTTCTGTTGCTTTTCTGCCTTGGATAAACAAAGAAAACTATGATGAATCAATGAAGTTTATTGAGACAGTTTCTTCTCCTATACTTGTAGGTCATTTAGAATTGAATGGTTATCAGGTTATGCGGGGAATGAAGTTTAGTGGTGGATTGGATGCAAAAATATTCAAACGCTTTGAGCAAGTATTATCTGGTCATTTTCATTGTAGACAGGAAAAGGATAACATATATTATCTGGGAACACAATATCAAATAACCTTTGCAGATTTGGATGAAGTGAAGGGGTTCCATATATTTGATACTTCCAATAGAAGTCTTGAGTTTATACCAAACCCATATAAGATGTTTCATACTTTGCGATATAATGATGAATCAGGAGAAATTAAAGTTAATAAGAAAGATTTTGAAATTTATAAGGATTCTTATGTAAAACTTTATATTGAGTGTAAAAAATATCCAATCTCTTTTGATTCTTTTATAGATGCTCTTGATAATTCTGGTGTTGCTAAAATCACAACAGTCGAAGATATCGATACCTCTGATTGGACTAAGGAAGAAATAGTTGATTTGACACAAGATACTGTTACAATTATTAATAACGAAATAGACACAATGAAAGAGATTCACAATAAAGATAAAATGAAAAAGATAATAAAGGAATTATATATGGAGTCTTTGGCGATTTGATAACTTTATCTAAAATACGATGGAAGAATTTTCTTTCATACGGAAATAACTTTACTGAGTTTAATTTAACCAAATACAATACCACTCTTATTAGTGGTATTAATGGTTCTGGTAAATCAACATTTTTGGATGCTATGACTTTTGTGTTGTTTGGTAAGTCTTTTCGTGGTGTAAATATACCACAGTTGACAAATTCTATAAACAACAAAGATTGTATGGTTGAAATAGAATTTTCTATAGGTTCGGATAATTATTTTGTTCGCAGGGGTTTGAAACCAAAAGAATTTGAAATTTATAAAAATGATATTATGCTCCCTCAAGAATCAAGGTCTAAAGATTACCAGAAAATCCTTGAAGAACATATATTGAAAATGACATATAAAGCATTTTGTCAAGTTGTTATATTGGGTTCGTCTAATTATATTCCTTTTATGCAACTGACTGCTGCGGATAGGCGTTCTGTCGTAGAAGATTTATTGGACATCAATGTGTTCTCTGTGATGAATATTCTCATTAAAGGCAGAATACAACAGACCAAAGAACAAATAAAAAATATAGACACTAAACTGGAAATTATTAAAGAAAAAATAGAAACAAAAAAAGAATATATCAACAAGTTGAAGAAGAAGTCTATTGATTCAGTAGACAACAATAAGAAAGAGATTCAAGATATCAAGGAACAAATGGTAAATAATCAAGAAAATATTAAAGATTATGAAGAAAAAGTATCAATATTGATGGACAGTATTTATGATAAAGATGGTGTTGAAAATAAATTGCTAAAAATTGAAGACCTTGAAAAGCAAATGAAAAACAACATAAAAAGAATAAAGAAAGAAATACAATTCTTTGATGGTATAGACAATTGTCCAACATGCAAACAAGATATAAATGAAGAACACAAGACATGTGCAATATATGAAAAAACAAAAAGAAAAGATGAAATTGAAAGTGGGTTGGATGATATAGCAACCGAGATAAAGAATGTAGAATCTCGTTTGAGTGATATAAACAAAACACTATATGAAATAGGTAACCTTGAAAGAGAAATAAGTAAAAATCAAAACATTATTACATCACATAATCAATATATCAGCAAACTTCAAGACAACATCACATACATTTTAAACGAATCTGTTGAAGTTGATAGAGAAAACGACATACTTCAACAGTTGGTTGGAGAGGGTGTCGGAGAAACAAACGAACGAAAAGAACATATAGACGATAAACATTATTATGAAATTGCTGCTACTTTATTGAAGGACAGTGGAATCAAATCAAAAATTATAAAGCAATACCTTCCGGTAATGAATAAACTAATAAATGGATATTTGAAAGATTTAGATTTCTTTTGTTTGTTTGAGTTGGACGAGAATTTCAATGAAACTATAAAAAGCAGACACCGAGACGAGTTTACATATCAGAGTTTCAGTGAAGGAGAAAGACTAAGAATAGATTTGTCTTTACTATTGGCGTGGAGAGATGTGTCAAGAATGAAGAATAGTGTCAATTGTAACATATTGATTCTGGATGAAGTGTTTGATAGTTCGTTAGATATGACAGGAACAGAAGAGTTTCTGGGGATTATAAAAAGTATTGGAAACAAATCTAATGTGTTTGTTATCTCACATAAAGAAGGTATGACAGACAAATTTGATAACTATATTGAATTTGTTAAAAAAGGTAATTTTAGTAAAATAAAGAAATGATATTAACGCCTTTTGAAACAATTCCTTGTATTGATATACAAGATATAAAAAGTACACTAACAGGTAAAGATTTGTTTAATAAGTCTATGAATATATCTAATCCTATGTCTAAAACATTTATAAATTTATTCAATAGAAAAAGATATTCAAGATATGGTTACGAGGGTATATTACCAGCAGAATATTCTCATGAATATCATAAAATAAAAAATGAATGGAAAAGAAAAGTAATAACAATAGGAGTGGATGACGACTTGGTAATTGTGGTCATAAAACATATACAAATGTTTCAATATGTTTATGAAAGAATGGAAGGTTTACCAATCAGCATAAACGACAATACAGAAAATGAAAAAAAAGTATTTGACATTTTAATAGAAAATGGTATAATCAAAAAGGTTCTTGCCATTTATCAAGAAGGTTTGTGGTTAGAAAATACAAAAAACTTTAAAGTGTCTAGTGAATGGAATACCTATAATTATTTTACAATAGTGAATGAACACATTAAAAACATTTATTCAAACAAATGGAAAAGGAAGAATCGTATAAACTCTTTAATAAAAAATCCATTATTAGAATATGAAGAATTGCACAAAGCCGATTCTTCTATTAAGTCTTTAAGTGATTCGTTTTTGTTATGGAAAGAGGAGATAGAAAAAACAAAATGGGTAACAAAAGGATTATCTAAATCTTTTATAAATTATCCATACTGGAAAGATGATAGTGTAGAGTGTATATTATTTAAATATGATGGGTTTCCAATAGGATGGTACGCTAATGTAATAATAGACAATAAAATTGCACACGAAATATTAGAACAAAGTGTTGTACATATGGTTTTTAAAGATAAAGAAGAAAAAGAAATTATTTCAAATATTCCTAACATAGTGAAGAAAAGATTAGGAAAATATATGCATTATATTAAAATGAAAAGATTTTATGATAGGGGAGTTGATGTTTCTTATGCTGGGTGTGTAGCAAGCACAAGAAACAAAAATTTAAGTATTTTTAAAAAATCTACCAATACTAATTGTTTTGGGGTAAAAATATATGAATGCTCGTAACTCAATTGGTAGAGTATCGGATTTTTACTCCGAAGGTTGCAGGTTCGAGTCCTGCCGAGCGTGTTCCCAAAGGAAAAAATAATGATAACAGAAACTAAACCTTTTTACGAACGAAACGATTATGTGATTAACTCATCTGTTAATTGTAATTATGAAGATTTGCTTGAAATGACAACAGAAGAATTTCGTACTTGGGTAATTGAAATTCGTAAGACTGTTAAGAAATCTTGGGATATATATGGAAATCCACCTAGAATAGGAAAAAGCGAAAATCATATAATTAAACAATTTAATAAAATTGTGGGTTATCCTGTTCATAAATTTGAATTTAGTGATGAGTTGTCTGATATTGAAAATGATGTAATTATTAATAAATCACGAATAGGCGGAGAAGCAGACCAGTGGTTTAGTAACATGATGAAAACACGAATTAACTATACAGAAAAAGATAGTGGATATTCAATCTATGATTTGTTTGATGATGACCGACATCTTGAAAAGATGGTAAAAGGTGGTATGAGACAGTTTCGTAAAGATAGTTTATATGAACATGCTAAAAGTGCATTTGCAAATAAACCAAAATATGCAATATTAGATACAGACGATTCTAATTTTTGGATAGAAACTTTTTTTAATTCTCCTCATATATTTGAAGGATATGATTTTGTTTTATCTGAGGTTGATATGAGTACGAATAAAAGTACAGGATATTCTACGGTAAAAGAAGATGAAGTTTTATGTTTAACAAATAAAGAAGTTCAGGAATACAAAAATAAGGGTTGGTTACAATACAGACATTATTCAACTTTCGATATAAACTCTATGTCTGAAGAAAAAAAGTATAATATTCGTGTTTATAAAAAAGGAAATAAAATATTTCCTAAAGGGTTTCCTGTATATCGTATAGGATATATTCAACCTTCTGTGAATTTTCCACCAATGACTGCTAAATATTTATATGAGAAATTTACAGAAGAACTCAAAGACCAAGAAGTTATTAATATTTATGACCCATCGGCTGGCTGGGGTGGTCGCATACTTGGTGCTATGGGTGTTAGGGATGACCGCAGGATTCATTATATTGGTACTGACCCCAACCCTGATAATTTTTTTGATGATGATAATAACAGCAAATATTCTTCTCTCGCAGATTTTTACAATACCAAAACTTATAGAGGAAATCCATTCTTTTCCGAAACGAATACTTATGAAATATTCAAAGAAGGTTCGGAAGAAATACAATATCATAAAGATTTTCAGAAATATAAAGGAAAATTAGACCTCATATTTTCTTCTCCGCCATACTTTAACAGAGAAGCATATAGCGAGGACGAGAATCAATCCTATAAGAAGTTTACTTCATATGACCTATGGAGGGATGGATTTTTGAAACCCACTCTAGAAACCTGTATTGAATGGTTACGACCAAATAGATATTTGTTGTGGAATGCAGCAGATTTATTGGTTAGTGGAAAATATTTACCAATTGAGAAAGATACTATTGACATTCTATCATCTTTTGGTATTATACATAAATACACATTGAAGATGGCTATGGAATTAATGCCTGGTCAGAATAGATTGGACGAAAACGGAATTCCAAAATGTAAAAACTACTGCCGTGTAAACGGAAAATATTTAAAATATGAACCTATATTTGTGTTCTATAAAGGAGAATAAGTCGTAATGAGAAAATTAGCAAAACTAGAATATGTTTGGATTGATGGATATGATGATAATAACATCAGAAGCAAAACTAGATATATTCCTATTGAATTTGGAGATGAAGAAAAACCCATCTCATTTGAGGATGTGATGAAGCAAATCCCACAATGGTCGTTTGACGGTTCTAGTACCAATCAATCAGAATCATTAAATAGCGATTTGATTTTGAAGCCTGTTAGATTTTTTGGAAACCCCTTTTCAAACAATCAACGAGATAATGTTTCTTACATAGTTTTATGTGAAGTATTCAATACAGATGACACACCACACGAATCCAATAATAGGGCAAAACTTAGAGATTTTGTTAATGAATTGGAAGACCAAAACGACCTTTGGTTTGGTGTTGAACAAGAATATTTATTGGTGGATTCCCTCACAAACTACCCTGATGGTTGGGATTATGGTGATTCTGTTGAACCGCAAGGTAAATATTATTGTGGAGTTGGTGGTAAACACATCATAAACACACACCGAAGAATTGTTGAAACCCATGCACAGTTCTGCATACAATCGGGAATCAATTTCAATGGCACGAATGCAGAAGTTATGAAGTCGCAGTGGGAGTATCAACTTGGTCCTGCACCTGCAATTTCTTGTGCAGACCAACTGTGGGTTTCAAGATATATTCTTAATAGATTGGCAGAAGCACACGAAAAGTATATTTCATATGACCCTAAGCCAGTAGAAGGTGATTGGAACGGTTCTGGTTGTCATATTAACATCTCTGATAAAAAGATGAGGGAAGAAGGCGGAAAAGAATATGTCACAGAGATTTGTGAAATGCTAAAAGAGTCTCATTCTGAACATGTTGAATACTACGGAAGTGGTAATGAACGAAGATTGACAGGAGAACATGAAACATCAGATGTTGTTGAGTTTACCTATGGAGAGTCTGATAGAGGGGCATCTGTTCGTATTCCACATTCAACAATAAACAATGAATATAGGGGACACATTGAGGACAGACGACCATCTGCAAACATAGACCCATATAAAGCGTTTTTATATATTAGTGGATGTGTCACATTACCAACCAAAGAAGAAGAATTGGTAACAGTATAATGTTTTTTAGCGATTGGTGGATTTGGAATAAAGTATCTAAAGAACACGGAGACAGTGGATATGATGTTATTCGCGGATTGATATTGGATAAAAATTGGTCTGATGGAAAAATTATAAAACAATATCCTTCTTTATCAACAGAAACTGTTTCTATCATGAGGTTGATTTTTCATATAGAATCTTTGGAAGAATCTGTCAAAAATACGATAAGAGAAGTAGACGATAAAAATAATAGACATAGGGGTCTATTTCGTGTTGTAGATAGTTCTGGTGAGTATATTCAATATAAAGAAGGTGATATTGTTTCTTATAACAATAAAACATATTTGGCAAATCAAGATATTGATATTGGTATGGGACCTCTACATGAAAATTCTGGTTGGAAAGAAATAACCCCTGATATTGTAGATGGCGGTAGTTTTACATGATACTTATTGATAATAATCAAATAATGATTGCTTGTTTGTATAAGATGTTGAAAGAGTCTTCTGATATGAATATGGATATGTTTCGTATTCTTGTACTAGAATCATATAGATATTATAGGAATAAATTTTACAAAAATTATGGGGAATTGATTATATGTCATGATAATAGAAATTATTGGAGAAAGGATATATTTTCAAATTACAAATCTAATAGGAAAAAAGCAAGAGAAAAATCCGACATGGATTGGGATAAGGCATACAAAATGATTCATTCTTTGTTGGAAGAATTAGAAAAAGAATTGCCATATAAACATTTAGAGGTTGAAAAAACAGAAGCAGATGATATAATTGCTGTTATAACAAAGCATAATTATGTCAAAGAAGATATTTTAATAATATCTAGTGATAAGGATTTTCAACAATTACAAAGGTATCCAAATGTCAAGCAATATAGTCCACATAAGGATGAATTTATGGTGTGTGAAAATCCAGAACATTTTTTGATTGACCATATTATTAGAGGAGATTCTTCTGACGGTATTCCAAACATTCTTTCAGATGATGATGCGATTATAAATAAAGAAAAAAGACAAAATTCATGCAGAAAGAATATTGTTGAGGATATTTTTAATAATTTGGATGAATGGTCAAAAAAAGATAATTGGAAAAGGAATCAATCTTTGGTGGATTTAAACTTTATTCCAGAAGAATATGAAAATAAAATTATTAAAGAATATGAAAAACCAATAGAAAGAAAAAGAAATAATTTATTGAATTATTTCATAGAACATAAATTGAAAATTTTTATGGAAAACATTGAGGATTTTTGATGTCCAATAAGAAGAAGAGAAAAAATAAACAAAAATTTGAGGATAATATTGAGGATATTAGAAAAAAAGAAACAAGAAAGAATAAGAAAAGAGCAAACCGACATATCAAAAAGAAAATGTTAAAAGACTTGGAACAAGGAATGTATGACGACATCACGGATTATGATTATTTTAATAAATAATGGAGAATAAATTATGACAATTGTTATGGAAAAAAATACTATGGAACTATCGAAAACAACACTAAATATATTGAAAAACTTTTCTTTGTTGAATTCAAATCTATTAATTAAACAAGGAAATAATATTTCAACAATCACACCGGCAAAGAATGTGATAGGAGAAGCAACAGTAGATGAAACATTTCCTGTTAATTTTGGTATTTGGGATTTGAATAAATTTTTAGGAACAATCTCTTTATTCAATAAACCAAAATTTACATTTTATGATAATTATGTGGATATTGAAGGTGATAATGGAGGCACTGTACATTTTTATTATAGTGAACCTTCTCTTCTTACTACACTCAAAAAAGAAATTAAAATGCCAGAAGTTGCTGTTAGTTTTGATTTGTCGGAAGATAATTTTAACGAAATTATGAAAGCCGCTTCTGTTTTACAACTTACAGATTTGTGTATTCGTTCAAATGATGAGGGAATTATAGAATTAGTTGTTTTGGATAAAAAAACATCCACAACTAATAGTTATATTGTATGTCTTGGTAAAAACGAAAATAATGATTCGTTTGAGTTTTATTATAAAGTAGAAAATTTAAAATTATTTCAAGGAAGTTATTCTGTATTCATTTGTAAAGATGTTGTTAGTAAATTTGTCCATAAAGATTTAGGTTTACAATATTATATTGCATTGGAATCAGATTCAAAATACGAAGGGGGATAAATATGAAAAATATTATCGTATGCGGTGGAGGTGGTTTTATTGGAAGCCATTTAGTAAAAATATTAAAAGAACAGGGACATTGGGTGTGTGTTTGTGATGTGAAATACCCAGATTTTAGTGAATCTCCGGCAGACCGATTTGTGTTGGGTGATTTACGAAATCCCGAAGTATGTGATAGTTTATTTGATAGACAAATTGACGAAGTATTTCAGTTGGCAGCAGACATGGGCGGTGCTGGATATATATTTACAGGAGAACATGATGCAAAGGTTATGCATAATTCTTCATTAGTGAACTTGAATATGGTTGAAAGGTGTTACAAAAATAATGTAAACAGGGTGTTTTATTCTTCTTCGGCGTGTGTTTATCCTGAATATAATCAATTAGACCCTGACAATCCAAATTGCACCGAGGACAGTGCTTATCCCGCAGCCCCAGACAGTGAATATGGTTGGGAGAAACTCTTCTCAGAGAGGCTGTATTTGTCTTACATGAGGAACCACGGATTGGATGTAAAGATAGTTAGATACCACAATATATTTGGTGTAGAAGGAACATGGGATGGTGGTAGAGAAAAAGCACCTGCTGCTCTTTGTAGAAAGGTTGCTGAGGCGAAGGACGGTGGCACAATAGA
>Ga0233429_1003799_pt1 | contig 13873 bp, 10 predicted proteins | sample SI_118_April2016_3_FD_179879 | JGI IMG/M metagenome (GOLD analysis project Ga0233429, IMG submission 179879) | Seawater microbial communities from Saanich Inlet, British Columbia, Canada - SI_118_April2016_135_MG | ecosystem: Environmental > Aquatic > Marine > Inlet | place: Canada: British... | reverse complement strand
ATTGTATCAAAGGGCATATCCCTTCCAAAAGACTATCTGATCTATACCCAGGATGCTGTTAATAATTTAATTGACGGCGTTAGCCATAAAGGGGTTGCAGATCTGGACCGGTCAAGAATGAAGATGATCTTTGAATTCTACAGGCTCTTAAACCAAAAATACCGAATTGACAACCTGGAATTAAAAAAATACCTGTCTACTTTTAATTGCGAAAATCTGCCGGATACCAAGAAGCTTTTATCCGCCCTTGAAGAAAAAAAACAGGAAAATAAAATCTTCTCGCTTCTTACCTATATGAAAGAGCTTAAAAATATTATTCTTTCAGACAAAATTTATGAAGCCAATGAAGCGATTTATCATAAACGCCATTTTGCAGTTGATATTCCTTCCATGTACGGAAGTTACAATGAAGCAAAATTTGATGCTTTGGGTTTAACCCTTAGAGTTGAGAATATCCTGAATGTGGAGTTTGAAGAATTAGTCAACAGCATTGATCTTCAGGTGATCACAAAGGCTACCTTTAATCGGATTTACCGTATCCTGGATCTGTTCAGGATGGCTTTGGATCTGGACGGAATTTCATCCAATCAGCTGGATTTACAGATGGAATTTTTAAAATTTTCCATGGATATAAGGACCTGTTCATTTACCCAGTATCTGGATATTTTTAAAGGTTTTATATCTGCGGTTGGCGATATCATAAATGATTATTTCAATAATATCCATTCCAGCAATTTATCCCAGATAGAAGCCAGAATAGGAAAGAAAAAGATTCTTAAAAAATATCTTCCCAATGGATCTAAAAAGCAGGAATCCAAGCTGGACAAAAGAGTTGCCGAAATTTTTTTCATGGACAGGATTGCAACTTCACTTGGGCTTCAGCAGATGGATGTCTTTTTAAACAGGATATTGCAAACCCTTTTTCAACAGTCTGAAAAGTTATCACAAATCCATTTAAGCCGGTTGCTAAATTATGATCCTAAAAGCGCTGTCATTGAAATCGGCAGTTCAGATCCCATTGGCAATAATATTATATTTCTAGGGAATAAAGGGTTAAACCTGATCAAATTAAAAAAATTAGGCGCTGCTGTCCCGGAAGGATTTATTATTACCACAGAGGTCTTTAAATGTCGCGAAATCATCAATAATTACAAACCAGCCAACATCAATTTCAAGCGATATGTGGCTAAAATGGTGGCCAACCTGGAAAAAAAGACCCAAAAAACCTTTGGCGATCCTAAAAACCCATTGCTGTTATCCGTCAGGAGTGGTTCTTCCATTTCACAACCTGGAATGCTCGATTCATTTTTAAATGTGGGGATGAACGAAAAAATCGCGGCAAGCATCGCAAAAAAAAGCAAAAATCCATGGTTTGCCTGGGACAGCTACCGGAGGTTTATTCAAGGATATGGGATGGCTTTTGGAATTAAAAGAGATGAGTTTGATCATATCATTTATTTAAAGAAAAAAAAGAACAAACTTGAGTTTAAACGATATTTTTCCGGTGACCAGATGAAGGCAGTTGCCCTTGCCTATAAACAATTGTTAATTGATACGGGGATTGAATTGATAGAGTCTCCCGTTGACCAGTTATTTCTGGCCATTGACCAGGTTTTTTCCTCTTGGGAATCCAAAAGGGGAAGGGATTACAGAAGGATTATGGGAATATCAGATGACTGGGGAACTGCTGTTACGATTCAATCCATGGTGTATGGAAACCTGTCCAGGCAGTCGGGATCAGGTGTTGTCTTCAGCCATAGCCCAAGGCTTCCTGGAGATACAATACAGCTTTGGGGGGATTTTACCATTGGCAACCAGGGAGAGGATGTTGTCTCAGGGCTTGTAAAAACACTTCCCATATCTATTGTCCAGAGGGAACTTGAAGAACGCGATTCAAAGATAAGCCTTGAGGAAAGTTTCCCTGATATATATTTGCAATTGATAAAAATAATACATCGACTTATTTATAAAGAGGGATGGAACCCCCAGGAAATAGAATTCACCTTTGAAGGCGAAACTAAAAAAGATCTTTTTATACTTCAGGCAAGGGAAATGTCCCTGCGGGATAGAAAAAAGATTGAAGATTTTGATGTGGCCCCGGAAATCCTTGATAAGGCATATCTTGGCCAGGGGATCGGAGTAAGCGGAGGTGCCATGAGTGGCAGAATCGTTTTTACTTTGGAAGAAATTGATGCCTTCAGAAAGAGTGATCCAGATTCCCTGTTAATTTTATTAAGGAATGATACGGTTCCAGATGATATCCTGGAAATTGATGCAGCAGACGGAATTCTGACTGCAAGGGGGGGGCTTACTTCCCATGCTGCAGTGGTGGCATACAATCTTGATAAAACCTGTTTGGTGGGTTGTGAAAATCTTGTTTGCAATGAACACAAAAAAGAGTGTATGCTCAATGGGGTTAAAATGTTCACTGGTGATTATATCAGTATTAACGGTCAAAAAGGATCAGTGTACAAAGGCTCGATTAAAATCAATTAAACAAATCAAAATAAAAAGAGGTGATATATGAATAAAAAAGATCCTATAACACTTGGGATTAACGGATTTGGAAGAATCGGCAAGTTGTCTTTGTGGCATCATGCCGGCAGAAAGTATTTTGATTCGATTGTGGTCAATGTAGGCCGGGAAGTGGGAAAGTCATTTCAAGACATTATCCATTATATTGAAAGAGATACAACCTATGGGCGATTGGAATCATTTCTTAAGGGATATCAGGCAAAATCTGTTATCAGCGATGTGGATGAAGCTGCAGGTTCATTAAATGTGAATGGCGTCAAGGTAAAAATATTAAGAAATAACAGGAATCCTAAAAATATTGAATGGGCCAAACATAATGCTAAAATTGTAGTGGATACAACGGGCCGGTTTCTGGATCCATCCCTTGGAGTCAATGAACCAAAAGGATCTATCCGGGGCCATATTGAAGCCGGCGCCCAAAAAGTGATTGCCTCTGCTCCCTTTAAGCTCAAAGAGGGTGTGGCAATGCCGGAGGATTCCGTGACAACCGTTATGGGGATTAATGATAGAGACTATGATCCTGTAAAGCATAATATTATTTCCAATGCATCCTGCACAACCACATGTCTGTCCCATATGATCAAGCCCTTAATCGATTATTTTGGTATTGAGAGGATACTTTCTGCATCCATGGCAACCGTGCATGCTGCTACAGGATCACAACAGGTATTGGATAGATTGCCGAAAACCGGTGCCAAGGACTTAAGAAAAAACAGGTCCATCCTGAATAATATTATTCTAACCACAACGGGAGCTGCAAAAGCATTACAGCTGGTTATCCCGGAAATGGCAACCATTGGATTTATTGCAGAGTCCGTGCGAATCCCTACGGCCACGGGATCTTTGATTATTCTTGTGATGAATTTCCAGGAAGAGCTGAATAAAAAACCGATTCGAAGAGGTATGATAAATTCAATTTATGAAAATGCAGAAAAATCCAATACAAACGGATACCTTTTGTACACGGAAAAACAAAATGTATCCTCTGATATAATTGGAACACCAAAAGCAGCCGCTGTTATTGAAGGTCATGAAACCCATACCCGTACCGGAGCCATTAATATCAACCTTGAGCATGTGCGCGGGATTGATAAAAATATACTGGATATGATCAAGGATCATGTGACCTCCATCCAGGTTACCCAGGCCGTGATTTATGGCTGGTATGACAATGAAATGGCAAGCTATGTCAATATACTGGGGGACAGGGTCGTATCCATTGCAGAATCAATGCATTAGATTATCACTGGCATATTTTGTTGTTGTCCTGACGGGTGGTTTATTTTTTTCAACACCTTTTGGCAATGCAGCAGAAAAGGTGCTGCCCTTTTTTGTTGGTGAAGAAATTGAATATTCTCTTAGATGGGAAATGATCAAAGCTGGAAAAGCCAATTTCAAGGTATTGCCTATTACAAGGCTTAACGGGGAAAAAGTATATCATTTTATACTTGAAGTAAAATCAAACCAATATATTGACAAGCTTTATAAGATGAGAGCCCGACTGGAAGGTTTTACAGATATTGAGTTTACCCAGTCTCTTTTATACAAAAAAATACAATCCGGCAAAAGTAAAAGAGATGTCCTGGTTCAATTTGACTGGAAAAATAAGACTGTAACATATTCCAACTTTGGCGGAAAAAGAGATCCCATAGAGGTTCCCTATGGGACATTTGATCCTGTGTCAGCTTTTTACAAGATGCGGGCCATAGATTTTGAAACTGATCAAAATTTGTCCTTTTTCGTGACGGATGGGAAAAAATCTTTCAGTCAGAAAGGCAAAGTGGTAAATAAGGAAAAAATCACCTTGGCCTCAGGCACCTTTGATACATATGTGCTTATCCCACAGATAAATCATTTTTCCGGGGTGTTTAAAAAAAGTAAAAATCCAAGTGTAAAACTCTGGGTTACGGCTGATGATAAAAAGATTCCTGTAAGAATAAAGGTAAAAGTATTTATCGGAAGCTTTATCTTTGATCTTGTTTCAATAAAATAATCCTTTATGAGATTCAAAAGATTGAGCCGTCAGACGACTACTGCTGCAACCTTGCTGCCTTGAATATGAGAGCTTCATGGCTTTTGCAACATTCGGACCGCAAATTTTATAAAGTAAACGAAATTGCTTGTCTTTTGACCCATCTACTGCGTTGCATCAAAGGCCAAATAGGCCTGCTATTAAACCTTTAATGCGCCTTGTAGATGAACCAAAATCCTTCGCTATTTCAGTTTACTTTATTTCATCTGCAGCCCTTAGGGTAAAAATCAACAATTGTCATACATTCTGATTATTTCTCCATTGCCGCTGCCTTGAATACTTTTTACAAATCCATTTACTACTTTTTTCATTGGTATGGGGTTGTGTCCCGGGAAATAGGCTTCATATATGTCCACTGCATCTTCAACAAGTCCTGATGAGACAACATTAATCCTGATATTGTTTTCCAATTCCAGAGACACGGCTTTAACAAAACTGTGAATTGCGCCATTGACCATGGCAGCACTGGTGGTTAAAGATACTGGATGATCGGCAAGTATTCCTGTAGAAAGAGTAAAAGATCCCCCTGGGTTTACATAATCTTTGCCGATTCTTACCAGATTCACCTGTCCCATAAGTTTACTTTTTATTCCAATATAAAAGTCCTCTTCAGTCATGGAGGCAAATTGTGCCCATTTTGCTTCTCCGGCAGCACAAACCACTGCATCAACCTTCCCAATTGTTTCAAACATTAATTTTATTGATTCACTGTCTGCAATATCGATGGTTACATCCCCTGAATTCCGTCCCCCGATGATCACTTCGTGCTTTTTTGAAAAATATTTGCTGACCTTTTTACCAATTGTACCATTTCCGCCAACTATTAAAATTTTCATCATGTCTCCTTTATTTAATGCAATTTACCCTATTGTTGCAAAAGCCATGAAGGGTAAAATTTTTATGCAACGTTAGGGTTTATTCTTGACTGATAATTTATATCTGTTAATCTTATTTGTCCAATGAATAGTTCTAATACAAACAATCAAAAAATGTGATTATTATGAATCTTCAGATAGATTATTTAAGAACCTTTATTGCCTTGGCTGAGACAAAAGGATTTACCAGGACGGGAATCCAGGTCAACAGGTCGCAATCGGCAGTGAGTATGCAAATCAAGCGGCTTGAGGATGAAATCGGCAAAAAACTGTTTGATCGAATTGGTAAAACAGTAAAACTGACTGCTGAAGGTCATATTCTGATGAAGTATGCCACAAGAATTGTAAAAGAGCACGATGATGCAATCCGGGCATTATCTAAACCCGACCTGGAGGGTTTTATCAGGTTTGGTTCACCAGAACATTATACTGTTGGAATTTTGCCAAAGCTATTGGCTCAATTTGCTTTAGCCTATCCAGATATTTTAGTGGAAATGCGATGTGAAAATAGCGATGAAATCAAGGAAGCTGTTGATAAGGGAGAACTTGATGTCGGGATTTGTACCCAAACAAGTGATGGCGGACAGGTTATTTCCCATGATCCAGTTGTATGGGCAGCTGATCCGGGATTTATTATACAAAAACATAAAATTATATCTTTAGCTGTTTTTGAAGACGATTGCATCTTTCGAACCTGGGCACTAGAGGCATTGGAAAAATCCGGGATAAGATATAGGATAGTATATGTAAGCCGAAGCATATCAGGACTTATAGATGCGGTAAGAGCCGGGTTTGCAATTGCCCCGATCATTCGCAGCAATGTTCCATCTGATTTGAAAATTCTTGGTTTGGAACATGGATTACCTATTTTGCCCGTCTCAAATATTGTACTTCATAAAACCAAAAAAGTAACATCCGAAATTATAGAGTATTTTTGTAAACACATTATCAAATCCTTTGGAGAAAAAGCATAATCAGATTAAATCAATCTGTCTTAACTCCAGGAAAAACTCCCTGCTCAAAAATACTTTAGATTCCTTTTGGTTACTCGCAACCGGTAAAAGCCATCCCATCCACAAACAAATCCTGAAAATCCGGGTGAGTTGTCAGCTCGAGATAACGCATATTCCGGGCAAAATATTTTGCATGCTTTCGATCTTTATAGTTGATCAGCGCCATTATGGATCCAGATCCGGCAGCATTACCAACGCCCCGGATACGATTTTGTTTTGGACTGGGAAAAAGCCCTAGGTTTTGCGCACTTTGTGGGTCCAGATAGTTGCCAAAGGCACCTGCCAGAAGAACCTCACCAAGCTTTGTAACCTTAAGTTCCTTCATCATGATTTCAACCCCTGCCCGGATGGCCCCTTTTGCAAGTTGTATTTCCGACACATCCCGGCTTGTCAGTATCAGATCGTGATCAAGGCCGCACTGATCAGCAAAGGCCACAACATATTCCAGGCCCTCAGGACTTGACCTCAGATTAGGCCCTGTCATTAGTGGATTAAAAGACCCGCCTTCTGTGATAAAACCAAGTGTTGCCAGTTGGCTGATCAGAGATACCAATCCTGATCCGCAAATTCCAAGGGGTTTGCCGCCACCAATAACAATGAGTTCACACTGAAAGGATACAGAATCCATAACAACCGTTTCAATAGCACCTGGTCCGGCACGCATACCATAGGCGATATGGCCTCCCTCAAAAGCAGGACCTGCTGCGGTTGAACAACACACCATGTCACCGGGTATAGCCAGTATCATCTCACCATTGGTACCAAGATCAAGAATAAGGGTGGGGTGGGTAACTTCATCGGCATGCACGGCTAAAGCCACAGATATCGTATCTGCGCCCACAAATCCGGCCTTAACGGGTAACCAGTGAACCCATGCTTCCCTGGCAAAACTAAGCCCCACATCTCTTGCTTTAAGATCAATGCCGTGTCTTGTGACCGGCATATAGGGAGCCTGTGAAAGAAAAACCGGGTCAAGTCCCAAAAAGATATGGTGCATTGCAGTATTGCCCACCATTACACAATCCATGATGCGTTGGGGGGATACATTGACAGTTTTACAGGCTTTTGCAGCAAGCTGATCTATACAGGCTCGGATCTTGGATCCTAACTCTGTCTGACCTTGGGGTTTTTCAATACAGTATGCAATGCGGCTGATCACATCGTCGCCACGGCTTACCTGTGGATTCATTTGTGCTTCAACGGCCAGGGGCAGACCTTTATTAAGATCGAACAAATAAGCTACAACGGTGGTAGTGCCAAGATCCACAGCCAGCCCTAGACATTGTCTCTCTTTACCAGGAGCAATATCTATAACCTCTTTTCCCTGTCTTGTAACAATGGTGAAACTTTTTTTTTTATCTCTGAAAATTTCATATAGATTCTGCAGAACTGAAAGCGGCAGGCGATAGGGGTTATCCTCATTTTCGATATTTTCAATTTTTTCCAGCAAAAGGTCGTGTAAGGCCTTGGGGTGTTCAAGTGAAGGGAGTTCGACCTCAAGTTCAAGACTGCGCAGCATAGGGTCCAATTGCAATTCCAAGTGCTGACCCGTAGTGAGAATAACCTGTTGCCCAGACCTGCTCTGATCAGGTATCCAGACTGTACCGCCTTGGAGAAGCCTGGTCTGGCAGGCCAGGCGGTCTTCATCATTCCCCCGGCTCAAAAGATCCATTTCCTGGACTGAGGGTAAACTAACCGGGCCTGCCGGTCGGACTCGACATTTGCCGCAAAGTCCTTTGCCGCCGCAGCTAGCTTCAATACCCACCCCAGACTGCACAGCCAGATCAAGAATAGTTTGTTCTGGGTTTGCAGCAACCCTGCGTCCCATTGGCTGGAAGATAACTTCTGAAACCTTATCCATATCTTTTAAGCAGATTTTACAACCACCCGGCAAAGAAGAGATGTCTTTTCTGGTATTTTCACTATTTTTCATGATTTTATTGCAAGATTAAATTGTTGAAGTGACAAATTATCAGGCAGCAATCTCCAAAAGCTGTTTTACCACTCTCACAGCGTCAACCGCATCCGTGGCATATGCATCAGCACCGCACTCATCTACAGCAAATTTTTTGGTAACTGCGGCTCCGCCACATAACAGCTTCACTTTGCCGGCAAGATCGCTATCTTTAAACGCTTCTATGGTGCTCTTGATATGAGGATCACCAGTGGTGAGCAGGCTGGACATTCCAACCACATCTGCTTTCAGCTCGCGGGCTTTTTCTACAAACTGCTTCGGGTCAACGTTCTCACCAATGTTGATGACCTCAAAGCCAGAGCTTTCAAGGAGAAGAACCACCAGGTTTTTACCAATATCGTGCAGATCACCGAAAACAGTCCCCATGACTACAATACCCAGTTTTTTAACCTCATTTCCTCCTGTGATCAAAGGTTTTATGACCTCAACACCTGCCTGCATTGTGCGGGCTGACATCATCATCTCCGGAACAAAGATTTTTTTGGCTTCAAAACGGGCGCCCACCTCTTTCATGGCTTCTACCATGTAATCGTTAATGATGACCTGGGGATCTGTGCCGGCGTCCAGGGCGGCCTGCACAAGACCTGCAATATCCTTGCGTTTACCCTTGTTTACTGCGTCTTTGATTGCTTGCAAATCTACCATTGTTTATCTCCTTATATACTTATATTTATGATTATCTAGTCTGTTTCCGGATATTGTTCACGGTAGCCGGTTATAAAATTCATTGAAAACTCATCCTTTCCCAGCATCAGATCGCTGAGAAGCAGTGTTTCCTTAATCATCCAATTTGTAGGATCTGTAATTGGACAGGTAAGACCCCTTACGACGGCCATGGCAAGGAATACGCTGTTCACAATGGGCCGATCCGGCAGACCATATGAAACATTACTGGCACCAATTGTCTGGTTAACCCCCAAATTTTCCTTGATCTGAGCCAATGAGGTAAGCGCGCTGAGTCCGGCCTGGTCATCAGCTGAAACACTCATTGCCAGAGGATCAATAATTATGTCCTCAAGAGGTATGCCAAGCTTTGCTGATTCATTCACAATTTTGTCGGCAATATTTAACCGGGTGGGCACATCTGAAGGAATGCCTCTGTCATCCATTGTCAGGCAAACCACAGCGGCTTTGTATTGGGCCACAAGAGGAAGAACTTCCCTGATTTTGGATTCCTCACCATTTGCCGAGTTGACCAGGGCCTTTCCTTTGTATACGGCAAGACCGGCTGCCAGAACTTCAGGTTTTGCCGAGTCAATGCACAAAGGTGTGTCCGTAACCTCACTTATTGCTTTTATGGCCTGGACCATGAGAGCTGATTCATCGCCACCGGAAATGCCAACATTTACGTCCAGTACCTGGGCACCGGCTTTAACCTGCCGGAGGGCTTCTTCCTTTAATAATCGCATGTCTCCCTGCTCCAGGGATAAGGCCAGTTTCTTTCGTCCCGTGGGATTAATCCGTTCACCAATCATTACGACGGGATGGTTGTGCCCTATTATTACCTCTCGGGTCAAGGTACTTATTTTTGTTTCCATGAAAAAGTGTTTCCTTATTATATTTAGGTTAACCGATGATACCGTATTTCTCAACTGTACGGCGGGCAATGCGAACGTTTTCGTCGGGAACACCATGGGTAAGGCCTACAGTATCTATGGAATAATTTTCCAGGGGAGCGCCCTGGTCAATTGCATCTTTAACAGCAGCTTCAATCTCTTCTGGTGTGCCGTTTTTCATTAATACAGGACTGATACGCGCATTAAAAGCAACATCCGGGCCCATTAACTTGCGGGCTCTTGCAAAGTCAGTACCAAATCCTGCTTCCATAAAAACAAGATTCTTGACCTTGGCATAATGCTCTGCAACTGCATCTAAGCTGCCGCAATGGTGGATACCGAATGGATGTAAGCTCTCGGCAAGCATATTGTCATAGGGCAGACCGAATTCAAGATATGTATCTCCTGAAATCTGTTCAACGGTACAATTGGCAACACAGTAAATGCTAGGGTCGCACATTGGAGTGACATCGGCGGCTCCTGAACCCGTAAGCGGGTATACAAGCTTCCACAATTCAATAGCACATTGAGCGCACATCTTTAACAGTCGATGACAAAATTCCGGATCTTCATACATATCAATATAAAATTCATCACCGCGCAGCTTGAGTGCAAGGTTCTGGACTCCTGTTGTGTTGATATCGCCAACTACGCTTCCGTATTTGGATTTTAGATGACTGATTTGTTCCAGTACTTCTTTCATTGGAGATGTTTTTGCCAGATCTGGTATTGTGAGATTATCACATTCTTGTTTGGACAAATTGAGCGGCATGGCCCATGGAAGGGCATCATCCTTGAAAATAGCCTCACAGCCAAAGATAGACGGCAGCATTACCATTCCGAATGTTATCATCGGCTTGGGTTCAGGATCTTTATTACCAAGTCCTACATCACCGAAACGTTCGTAAAGCTTTTTTTGCATCATAGCCTGGCAATCAACCCTGTAATCTGCATCAAAATAATATTCCCGGCCAAAACTGATGCCGTAATTCTTATGCCACCAGTCAGGATAGAACCCGACACCCAATGGTATATGTTTTTTATTGCCCACGATTGTACTCCTTATTGTTCTGGTTTTTATTAAAACGATTACCCATCATCAAATAGCTGCACTGCTATTCTTTTTATATAAGGGTGACATTATCAATTTTCATGCCACTTGCCTTTTAGTCTTAATTTTTTTTAATTTTTCAAAAATAGAAATTATAAAAAATTTAATAATAACAGTTAGATAAGATGTTTGCTCTTAATGTTTTATTGAAAATGGGACCTTTAAACCTGTTGAATATCCAAATCATTTTTACACATCAAAAGAATGGCGGGTCTCTTTCTGGTGCATTTTTGCACCAGAAAAATAGAAAAATAAGAGAGGTTTGCACCAGCATAAAATCATGCGGCAGGTGAATCCTTAAGTGGGTCTATAAAAATCTTTAAGTGCAACATACTGTTTTTATAGTCAATAATACTAGACACCCATTAATTGTTGGAACAAAAAACCGAAGTTTTTATACCTGGCACGCCAAATGCAAATTAGCCTGCAAGTAGTAAAAAATAGAAACGGCATACAAATTTGTCAAATGGCTGAACCAGCCTATGAATTCCAAAAAGTATGCTCTTGTAACTAAAAATGTTTTAGGAGGAAACCAAATGGCAGCAGGAATTAAAAAAATTAAGGCCGGTGTTGTTCGCTTTATCGCGGTAACCTTATTGACTGGAGTTTTAATTGCCGGGATTGGTATTTTGACTGCAAGTGCGGCAAAACCAGTTGAAATCACTTACGGATACCACCCCTACTGGACAGGTGGATGGACAGGCGTGGTAATCAAGCAGCGAGAACTGTGGAAAAAATATCTTCCCAAAGGCAGCACTGTAAATTTTGAGGCTCATCTTACAGGACCGCCCATGGTTAATGCATTGCTGGCAGATAAAATGCAGATTGGCACCATGGGAGACATGCCGTCCTATGTAGCAACCACCAAGAAAAAGCAGGGAGATATCCGCCTGGTCTCAGCAAATATGATAAGCGCCGGCCAGAATTGCAATCTTTTGCTGGTAAAAAAAGATGCCCCGGATTTTGCTAGTCCCAACGAAGCTTTGATGTGGTTAAATGATAAAAAGGTATCTGTACATCGCGGAACATGCGCCAATAGATATCTTGCATCCATCCTTGACAGCAATGCTGTAAAGCCAAAGAAATTACAATATATGACCATTGAAGTGATTGCCAGTTCCTTTGAGGCTGGCAAACTCGATGCTGCAGCCATGTGGGAACCCCATGCCCGTAAGGTTGTAGAACAAGGACATGCAAAATATGCCGCCACGGGTTCTCCCTTTGGTGAATGGGATGCAAACTTCACATTGATGCGCCAGGATTTTATTGAAAAAAACCCTGAAGCTGCAAAAGGCTGGATGAAGGCTGAAATTGAAGCTTTACAGATAATGAAAAACGACCCCATGGCAGTTGCTCAAATGGTCCAGAACGAAACACAGGGATATACCAACGAAATTCTCTGGAAAGCGCTTTATGAAAGATACTCTGACGCAACCGGAGGTGATGACATCGTATTTATTGGAGAGATGGTTTTCTCACCACGGGTCCTTGACTTAATGAAAAAAGGTTATGGCTTTCTACATAGTCTCAAAGTCATTAAATCCCCTGAAATCCCTGAAGGTGCGATCAATGAGGCTCCACTTACTGCTGCCCTGAAGGAGATGGGAATAACTGCACCGGTTGTTGAAATTGAGGGTATGCCGGCCAGCGCGTTTAAGAAAAATTAATCTTGGTATAATCAACGTATTTTTTTCCCTGGCACACATGCCTGTAAAAGGCAGTATACCGGGGCAAAAAATTCGTTTTAAACCAATCAACAAAACCTTCTTAAGTCAGGAAAAGAGAAATAATGAATCCTTACTTTGTTCTTGGTCTGCTGTGCGCAATACTTTTATCATTAGGAGCATGGCAGCAGAAAAAAAAAGCAACGCTGTATGAAATCTCATGGGGTGCCCAGATAATAGAAACCATAACCGGTAGAAGTTTTTGTCTTCAACTGGCTGGCTTTGTTGCTTTCGTTGGTTTGTGGCATGTGACGGTTGTCGCTTTCAGTCTTCCATGGTTCAACCGGCTACCCGGACCTTGGGAATGCCTATTGGAATGGCTGAGCCCTGACCCGGATTATGGTGTTTCAATCTACACCAAAGACTATTACACGCACATCCTGTATTCTACCTATCGCGCCACCTTGGCCTTTGCCCTGGCCACGGTTCTTGGTGTTGCTTTTGGACTGATGATGGGATGGAGCAAAAAATTTTATGATTACTCATTTCCCCTGGTGGAATTAATCAGACCTATCCCACCTCTGGCCTGGGTTCCCCTGGCTATTCTCGTTTTGCCTGGAATTGAACCGGCCGTTATATTTGTGACATTTATGGTCGCTTTTTTTGTCACGGCATTAAATACCCTTTTAGGGGTTCAATCCATTGATGAGAATTATTTTAGGGCTGCCAAGTGTCTGGGTGCCGGGAAGAAGCAATTGCTTATGGATGTGGTTCTGCCCGGTTCAATGCCCTTTATATTTACAGGTCTGCAAATTTCCATGGGAGCAGCCTGGTTTTCCCTTGTTGCCGGCGAAATGATTGCAGCTCAGTATGGTCTGGGTTTTCTTATCTGGGACAGCTATTCTTTGATCCAGTATCCCGTTATTGTCATTGGCATGGTAACTTTGGGACTTGTCGGCTGGGCCAGCTCTGCCATCGTACGATCAATTGGAAGAAAACTGATGACTTGGCGGGAAAGAGAACTCAGCGAAAGTGGTATTGGAGGATAAAAAGATATGCAAGCAATTGAAGAATCGATTAAAACGGGAAAAATTCCAAACCATGATAACGAC
>Ga0233429_1003795_pt1 | contig 13892 bp, 12 predicted proteins | sample SI_118_April2016_3_FD_179879 | JGI IMG/M metagenome (GOLD analysis project Ga0233429, IMG submission 179879) | Seawater microbial communities from Saanich Inlet, British Columbia, Canada - SI_118_April2016_135_MG | ecosystem: Environmental > Aquatic > Marine > Inlet | place: Canada: British... | reverse complement strand
GGCCGACGACGCGGCGGTTGTGGGCCAGGTCGGGAGCAGACGCCCAGGCGACTTCGAAGGTGCCGGGAGCGATGTTGGCGTTGGCGTCGATGACGAGCTGGACCAGGCGCTGTTCGATTTCCACCCGGCACTGGTGGTCGATCTCCGGGAGGTCGGCGCTGTAGGTGCGCAGGGCCGAGGGGGCGGAGTGGGTGTGAATAGCGGTGAGGGAGATCGCCTCGGGGATCAGGTCGGTGCGCGCGGCGATTCGGGTGCGGACCCGTTTTACGAAGTCGCCCGGGTAGCCGATGACGTCGCTGGTGACCAGGGCCCAGGCGTTTTTGTCGTCGCGGCAGACGAGCGCTTCGGCGCGCAGGGGGTGGCCGACGGAATCGGCACTCCCTTTGCGCGGGCCGTACCCGGCCAGGTCGACGCCGAGGGGCGGGGTAATGTCTGCGGTGGCAATGCCGATTTGTAGCTGGGTCATTTTTTCTTCCCCTTGCGGTTGCCCTTCTCCATTGCGACCAGTTCATCGACGTTTTCCTTGACTTTGGCGACGGCTTCGACAATGCCGGAGAGGGTCTTGCGGTCGGAGAGGAGAACGGCGTGGGCCAGGGTGCAGATGGTTTGGGTAGCGGCGCGTTCGGCGTGGGGACAGCTCGTCTTTTTGTACTGGGCGTTTTTGTATTTCCTGGGGTTCTTCCAGGTCTGGAAGAGGGGGTACTTGTGAATCGCCTTGCCGTACGCCTGGCCGAGGGGCACCCCTTCGGCGGCCACGGCTTCGCGGAAGAGGGCGCGGGAAACTCCCTTGAACTGGTCGGCGTCGTACTGGAGGAGGTAGTAGTAGTAGCCGCGGCGGGTGATTCGGGCATCGTCGGGCAACGGTTCCAGGCCGCCGAGCTGGCGGAACTGACTGCTCAGGTAGGCGGCGCCCTTCATCTTTTTGGGGAGCTGCTTCTTCAGTTTGGGGAGCTGTGTGTTGAGCAGGGCGCCCTGGAGGTCGGTGAGGCGGTAGTTGGACGACATCTGGTAGAAGTCGTAGAACCCCTTGTCTTCCAGGCGGCCCAGGTTGTGGTAGCGGTAGGCGCGGTGCCAGTGGCGCTGGGTGCGGCAGAGAACGATTCCGCCTTCGCCGCAGGTGAGTCCCTTGGACTGCTGGAAGCTGAAGGTGCCGTAGTCGCCGTAGGTGCCGACTCCTTTGTTGCGCCACTGGGAGCCCTGGCCGTGGGCGCAGTCTTCGATGAGGGGGAGTTTGTGTTTGCGGGCGATTTTGACGATGCGGTCGAGGTCGGCGGGGTAGCCGCCGAAGTGGACGACGAGAATGGCACGGGTGCGCGGCGAAATGGCCGCTTCGATGGAATCGGCGTCCGGCTGCAGGGTGAGCGGGTCGCAGTCGACGAAGACGGGGACGGCGTTGAGGGGGAGGACGGCGGAGGCGGAGACGACGAAGGAGAGGGCGGGGACGATTACCTCGTCGCCGGGTTGGACGCCGGCGGCGTGCAGGGCGAGTTCTACGGCGATGGTGCCGTTGGAGCAGGCGAGGGCGTGGCGGCTGTTGTGGTAGTCGGCGAAGGCGCGCTCGAACTGGCCGCACTCGCTGGCGGCCTGGGCTTCGATGGTGCCGCCGCGCCACCACTGGCCGCTGCGAAAGACTTTGAGGAGGGCGCGTTCGTCGGTTTTGTCGATGATCGGCCACTGGGGGGCGATTGGTTTGGGGAAGATTTTGGAGCCTCCCCGCAGGGCTAGTTTGGGCATTTTGCTGGACTCCTCAGTCGATTCGGTAGAGGTGGACTTCGTAGGGTTGGAAATCGTCGGTGAATTTGCCGTTGGCCACGGTGAGGTTACGTCCCTCTTCCAGAACTTCGGCGGTGGCGGTCGAAGGAAGATCCGGGAGAGTGAAGGTGGCCTGAGTCTGGCCGTCGCGCATTGCCACGGCGAAGAGGTAGGTGGCGTTGTCGTACTGTTTGAGCATTGTGGCGACGGGGACTTCCGGGTCGGAGGAGGTTACCTCTATCCCTTCTGTAATAGTGGGACTGTTGAGGACGGGGGCGAGAGTGTGGATCTGGTGGTTTATGGCGGTGACGGCGGCGAGCATTTCGGGGTCGTCGAGGAGGGCGTGTTCGTTGAATTTTGGGGCCCACTCGTGGACGAAGTAGAGGATACCCATCGAGCCGTGGACCAGGGACATCCAGACTTCGGCTTTGACCTGGTGAGGGGTGGCTTTGTGGTCTACGTCGCGGATTCGAGAGCATTCGATGCAGTTCCACACCGGTTGGTCCGGGCGGGACCATTTCACGAGGCGCTCGACGCCGTGGGCCACGAGCCAGAGTTTGCCGGAGGTCTGGGGGCGGGTGGAGGCGGCCGGGTAGATGTCGAAGGAGACGATATCGGTGCCCTTGATGTACTCGGGATAGTCCTCGGGGTGGTTGGTGCGCACGCCGCGACCGACGTATTCGTCCCAGGCGACGCCCTGGCCGAGGTTGAGGAAGACGGGGCGGGAGGGATCGTTGGCCTTGATTTTCTGGTAGCCGTCGACGATTACCTCCGGGAGGATCGGCGGGCCGTAGCCCTCGCCTTCGGGGAGGGACTGGGCGTTGTCCGGCTCGTCGCCGTGCATCCAGGCGACGATGAGGTCGTCGTCGATGTGGCGGAGGCCGACGGCGTTTTGGGAGCAGACGACCGGCATTCCGGCGGCGCGGAGTTCGGACAACTGGGCTTCGGTGGGGCCCTGCCAGAGGCCGATGTAGAGGTTGATGCCGGCCGCCTTGTAGCGTTCGGCGTTGGACGGGCTCTGGAGCCAGACGGAGATCGGGAAGTAGTCGGCCTCTTTGGGCGGGCCGTTCTGCCAGGCAGTGTATTGCATATTCTGGGCGTTCTCCTGTTTTTCGGAATCCTGTTTGTCAGAGTCCACGCTCTTGGAGGAGCAGGAGCCGATCAGGGTGAGCAGGGATATCAGAAATACGGACAGCAGGCGGGTCGTTTTCATGGGGCGTCCTCTGAAGTCGATGGGCGGAAGTGGGGCACGCAAATGGTTTCCTTGTAGAGTGCGAATCAGAACTGTGGCAGGTATTCGGCGTTTATTTTCAGCATTTCGTCCAGAATCTGTTCGGCGGCGGCGACGTTGTCGACTACGGGGTCGAGGAGCAGCGCCTGAAGCAGGCGATTGCGGTCGCCGGTCACGGCCGCTTCGACGGTGAGTTCCATCTGATCGACGTCGCGTCGGTTGAAGGTGGCCAGCGGTTTGGGCAGAGCGCCGATGCGCAGCGGCTGGACGCCGGAGGCATCGACCACGGCCGGGGACTCGACGAAGATGTCGGCCGGCAGGTTGTCGATGGTGCCGTTGTTGAGCAGGTTGACGGCGGGCATTCGGTGCAGGCGGTTGGAGATTTTGGCGGCGATGATCGGGAAGGCGAGGGTGTCGGCCCAGCTGCGCGGGGCGAAGAAGTCGTCCAGGCGGAGTTCGCGGGAGAGGACGGACTGGTCGCCCTGGGCCTGTTCGTAGGTGTCCCACTGGACGCGGTTGGCGGCCAGGTCGCTGAGATACTGCCAGCGTTTGTTTTCCTGGTCGAGGTGGCCGCTGAAGTCGAGCCCTTCGAGGCCGCAGAACTCGTGGGCGTAGGGGATGTATTCGCCGATGTGGCTGTCGAGGCAGCCGGGGAGGTAGTCGTAGACTTCGAGGAGCTTGCAGGAGAGGGGGTGCTGTTTCGGGTCGAGTTCGGCCAGGGTCTTTTTGACGAGGGGGTAGAGATCCTCGCCGGTGGAGCGACGTCTCAGGTCGAGGATCCAGGTGAAGTGGTTGACCCCGGCGGCGGTGACTTCCATATCGTCGCCGTCGATGTCGAGAAGGGTATTGAGCCAGAGGTAGAGGGCCATTTCGACGCCGTGACAGAGGCCGATGATTTCGCCGATATCGGCGTAGCGCTCCAGTGCCAGGCAGATCCGGTTGAGCGGGTTGGAGCAGATCATTGTGGTGGCCTGCGGGCAGAGCGCCTCGATGTCGCGGGCGATGTCGAGGTGGAGGGGGATCTGGCGCAGGGAGTGGAAGAGGCCGCCGGGGCCGCCGAGTTCGCCGAGGACCTGGCGAATGCCGTGGGCGACCGGGATTTCGAAGTCCCCCTGCCAGGTGGTGTAGTGGCCGGTGTCGACGGAGATGATGACGTAGTCGCTGCCGGCCAGGGCCTGGCCGCGGTCGGTGGTCGCTTCGATAGCGATCGGCTCGGGCAGGACTTCGTTGACCCGGTGGGCGAGGCGGGTGTAGATGTCGAGTCGGTCTTCCTGGATATCGACGAAGCGGAAGGTGCAGCCGCCCACCTCCGGGTGGTTGAGGATGTCGCGCAGCACTTTGGGGCCGAAGGTGGTGCTGGCCGCGCCGATGACGGTGACGGTGGGTTTGGCGGACATTCTCATCTCCTGTGGGGATGGGCCGAGCGGATCTCTGTGAAATTTGTTCGCGGGACACTGATATTCTAATGTTATCTTTCCCTGCGGGCCAATGGCAAGGGGGAGGGATCTGACAGGGGGGGCTTTTTTGGAGATATTAGAGGGCCGAACGGAAATTGATCGAGGTGAACGAGGAGCTTGCGGAATGGCACAGCAGGACGATAAGATCTATCTGAATCCGGACCTGCCGATCGAGGAGCGGGTGGAGGATCTGATCTCGAGGATGACGCTGGAGGAGAAGGTGTCGCAGATGGTGCACGCGGCGCGGGGGATTCCGCGGCTGGGAGTGCCGGAGTACAACTGGTGGAACGAGTGTTTGCACGGGGTGGGACGAGCCGGGGTGGCGACGGTCTTTCCGCAGGCGATTGGAATGGCCGCCTCGTTCGACGAGGAGCTGATGTCAAAGGTGGCGACGGCGATCTCCGACGAGGCGCGGGCGAAGTATCATCAGGCGCTGCGGCAGGAGAACCGGGGGTGGTATTTCGGGTTGACGTTCTGGAGCCCGAATATCAATATTTTCCGGGATCCGCGCTGGGGCCGGGGGCAGGAGACCTACGGGGAGGATCCGTATCTGACGGCGCGAATGGGGGTGGCGTTTGTGAAGGGGCTGCAGGGGGACGACCCGAAGTATTTGAAGCTGGTGGCCACGCCGAAACATTACGCGGTGCACAGCGGCCCGGAGCCGGACCGGCACCAGTTCGACGCGGTGGTCGGTCAGCGGGATCTGCGGGAGACGTATCTGCCGGCGTTCAAGGCGTGCGTGCAGGAGGGGGGTGCGTGGTCGATTATGGGGGCGTACAACCGGACGAATGGGGAGGCGTGTTGCGCCAGTGTTACGCTGCTGGAGGAGATTCTGCGGCGGGAATGGGGGTTCGAGGGGTACGTGGTGTCGGACTGCGGGGCGATTGCCGACATTCACGCGCACCACAAACTGACGGAGAGTCCGGCGGCGTCGGCGGCGCTGGCGGTGAAAAACGGGTGTGAGCTGAACTGCGGGGAGACGTACGAGGCGCTGCTGGAGGCGGTGGACGAGGAGCTGATCGAGGAGGAGACGATCGATCTGGCGGTGCGGCGGCTGTTTGCGGCGCGGTTCAGGCTGGGGATGTTCGATCCTGAGGAGCGGGTGGTGTTTGCGCAGATTCCGCCGGAGGTGGTGGACTGTGCGGAACACCGGGCGCTGGCGCGGAAGATGGCGCAGGAGTCGATCGTGCTGCTCAAGAACGAGGGGAAGCTGCTGCCGCTGAAGAGGGAGCTGAAGTCGATTGCGGTGATCGGGCCGGCGGCCAATTCGCTCAAGGTGCTGTTGGGGAATTACTACGGGTATCCGTCGAGTTACGCGACGCCTTTCGAGGGGGTTCTCGGCGCGGCCTCTCCGGGGACGCAGGTCTGGTACGCGGAGGGGTGTGGGTTCCGCGGCGATGATCGAGGTGGGTTCGATGAGGCAATGCGGCTGGCGCAGCAGGCGGACGTGGTGATCGGGGCGTTCGGGTATTCGCCGGAGCTGGAGGGAGAAGAGGGGGAGGTGGCGGCGTCGGACGGCGGCGGCGATCGAATGGGGATTGGACTGTCGGGAGTGCAGGAGGAGCTGATTTTGCAGCTGCAGGAGGTGGGGACGCCGCTGGCGCTGGTGCTGAGCGGGGGGAGTCCGATCGCCTTCCCGGAAATTGCGGCGAAGGTGCCGGCTATTTTGATGGCCTGGTATCCGGGAGAGGAGGGGGGGAATGCGATTGCGGACGTGCTGTTTGGAGAAGTGAGTCCGGCGGGGCGGTTGCCGCTGACGTTTGTGAAATCGCTGGAGCAGGTGCCGCCGTTTGCGGATTACTCGATGAAAGGGCGGACCTATCGGTTTATGGCGGAGGAGCCGCTGTTCAGGTTTGGGTTTGGGCTGAGCTATACGGAGTTCGATTACTCGGAGCTGGAGCTGAGCAAGGGAGAGATCGGCGCGGATGAGGAGGTGGAGGTTGCGGTGACGGTGGCGAATGTGGGGGAGGTGGATGGGGATGAGGTGGTGCAGCTCTACGTCAGCGACGTGGAGGCTTCGGTGCCGGTGCCGCTGCGGCATTTGGAGGGGGTGCGGCGGATTCATCTGAGAGCGGGGGAGCGACAGAGGGTGAGTTTTGTGCTGAAGCCGGAGCAGTTGGCGGCGTTCGATGATGAGGGAAGGCCGTTTGTGGAGGCGGGGGAGTTTGGGATTTTTGTGGGAGGAGGACAGCCGGATGATTCTCGTGGTGGAGTGAGTGGGACGCTGGTTGTGGTGTAGTGGGTGTTCGGTGATTCTGCTGGGGTCCGACCTGGGGACGACCCTACGAGGGGGCAATGGGTCGCCGGGCACCCTGACGGGCGCCTAGGCAGTTTTTGCGAACGCAAAAACTGCAGGAGGGTGATTCTCCGTTTTCCGGTTGAGCAAATCTGACGGGCACCTGATGGGGATGATGACGGAGTGCGCTAGGGCTGTGGACATAGCGGCTCCAGAATTGCCCCCTCTCCGGATCATCCCCAGGCCGGACTGCGCGAGTTTTTTTGTGAGAGAGTGTGAATTGGTGGATGTACGTTTACAAAAAAAGGAGAGTGAGATGGATACGTTGAATGCAGGAGCGCCGGAGGGAGCGGTGATGTTGTTCAATGGGAAGGATCTGGGGAACTGGACTACCCGGGACGGAGAGGCGGCGGGTTGGAAGGTGGAGAATGGGGAGATGCACGTGGAGGCGAAGACCGGGGATATTATGACTAAGGAGGAGATGACGGACTTCTGCCTGCATCTGGAATTTCGCTGCCCGGATATGCCCGAGGCTACGGGGCAGGCGAAGGGGAACAGCGGGGTGTTTTTGCAGGGGCGGTATGAGATTCAGGTGCTGGATTCTTATGGGTGGAAGGTGCCGGGAATGGGAGACTGTGGGGCGATCTACAATCAGTTTGCGCCGCTGGTCAACGCCTGTAAGAAGCCGATGGAGTGGCAGAGCTACGACGTGGTTTTTCGGTCGACGCGGGAGGGGGAGAGTGGACCGCGGCTGACTGTGCTGCACAACGGGCTGGCGATTTTGAACAACGTGCAGCTGGACGGGGTCTGTGGGGCGGCGCTCGACGAGGATGTCTTCGCCTCGGGACCGCTGCTGCTGCAGGACCACGGGGACCTGGTGGCGTACCGGAATATCTGGATGGTGGAGCTGCCGGCGGAGGGATCGGCGACTTACGAGCCGCACTGAGTGCACTGTAAACAAAGTTTCTAATCTTGGGAAATCGCGTAACTATATTAATCTACTGGAAGATCCAGATCGCAATTTTGTCGACGTTTTTTGTTGACAAAACACTAAGGGGATCGAGAATCCGGAGGGTGATCTGATGAGATGCTCTCCGGATTTTATTTTATGAGATCGTTGGTATATTCCAGTAGGAACGTCTGGAAAAGGGAGCGGAAGAGAGATGATTATCGATCAGCTGAAGAATGCGTCTATGTACTATGCGATCAGTCCGCGGTTGGAGCGGGCACTGCGCTATCTGGAGATGATGGATCTGGAGGGGCTGGCGCCGGACCGGTACGAGATTGCCGGGGATCAGGTTTTTGCGATGGTGCAGGAGTACGACTCGAAGCGGATGGAGGAGGGGTTCTGGGAGGCGCACCGGAATTATATCGACGTGCAGTACGTGGTCTCCGGCGTGGAGAAGATGGGTTACGCCGCCACGGATAAGCTGACGGCGGGGGAGTACGACGGAGAGAAGGATTTCCTGCCGCTGGAGGGAGCGGGGGAATTTTTGGAGCTGACGGCCGGCACGTTTATGATTCTGGGGCCGCAGGACGCGCATATGCCGGGGATGGCCATCGCGGAGCCGACGCCGGTGAAGAAGGTGGTCGTGAAGGTGCTGATTTGAACGTGGAGATAGGGATGAAATTGCTGTCAGCCTGGACTCGTCGAGAGGGAGGCGGAGATGAGTGAGTCCGTTTCTCGGGGTGCATTCACTCTCCGGTCGATCGGGACGGGGGCGCTGCTCTCGCTGTGTATCGCCCTGGGGGCGCCGTACGGGAATATGGTGGTTCGCGGCTCGACGATGGCATTGGACTTCAGCACGGCCGGGGCGATCTTTCTGTTTTTCTTTCTGGTCGGATTGGGAAATGTCCTCTTGAAGTTGATCATTCCACCGCTGGCACTGCGGCGGGAGGAGCTGCTGGTCACGTATATAATGATGATCGCGGCATCGGCGATTCCGACGATGGGATTTTCCGGATACCTGCTGTCGCTCATTACCGGGGCTCAGTACTACGCCACGCCCGAAAACGAGTGGGCGATGCTCATTCTGCCCTATATTCCGACGTGGATGTCGCCGCAGGATCCGGAGGCGATCAAGTGGTTTTACGAGGGGGCACCGCGCGGGGTGGGGGTGCCGTGGGATGTGTGGATCGGGCCGCTGTTTTTCTGGGGGGTGCTGGCGATTGCGCTCTACGTGGTGATGATCTCGTCGATGGTCATTCTGCGCAAGCAGTGGGTAGAGCGGGAGCGGCTGATCTTTCCGATTGTGCAGGTGCCGCTGGAAATGATTCAGGAGGGGGCTGACGGCGGCAAGCGGGTGCCATTGTTCTTTCGGAACCCGGTGATGTGGGCGGGGTTTGCGCTGCCGGTGATTGTCAGCAGTCTGCAGGGTTTGCACTCGTACTACAACTTCATTCCGATCGTGCAGCTGGTTTCCTCAGTGCCGATCTTCCGCAACACGATCAGTCTGCTCTTCCGGCTCAGCTTTCCGATGGTCGGGTTCTCCTACCTGATCAATCTCGATATCGCCTTCAGCCTGTGGTTCTTCAATCTGATGGCCAAAGCGCTGAGAGGGGGGATGAGCGTGTTGGGGATCTCCAGCACGGAAAAGCTGGGGATCTACGGCGTGCCGAACGAGCCGATGCTGGCGCACCAGGGACAGGGGGCGATGATCGTGCTGGTGCTCTTCGGTCTATGGTTGGGGCGCGACCACCTGAAAGATGTCTTCCGCAAGGCGTTCCGGGGTGACGCAAAGGTCGACGATTCGGGGGAGATGATGTCTTACCGGGGAGCGGTGTTCGGGTGGCTGGGTGGCGTTGGCACGCTGTCGGTCTGGCTGTGGATGTCCGGTCTGCCGCTGTGGGCGGCTGTGGCTACCGTGCTGATGGCGCTGCTGATCTTTATCGGGCTGACGCGAGTGGTGGTGGAAAGTGGAGTGGCCACGGCGGTGGGGCCGATGATCTCCTCTTCGGTAATGGTCTCGGCGGTCGGTTCGTCCGTGCTGGGACCGGCGGGGATGATCGGAATGGCGTTTACCTACGTGTGGGCGGCGGACATTCGCACCTTCGTAATGGCCTCCTGCGCCCACGGGTTGAAGCTGAGCGACTATCTGAAAACGCGCAATCTGCGGCCGCTGTTCTGGGCGACGTGGTTGGCGATCGGTCTGAGTCTGATCGGGTCGGTGTGGATGGTTCTGCACCTGTCGTATCAGTACGGCGGTATCAATCTGTCCTCCTGGTTTTTTGGCGGCGGCGTGCGCGCGCCGTTCGACTATATCGCGGTCAAGCTGAACACGCCGACCGGGCCGAATTGGGAGGGGTGGCTGCACACCGGAATCGGCGGTGGCCTCATGGCGCTGCTGATGCTGGGTCGGCACCACTTTTTATGGTGGCCGCTGCACCCGATCGGCTATCCGATCAGCGCCGTCTGGCTGATGGATCAGCTGTGGCTGAGCATCTTCATCGCCTGGCTGATCAAGCTGGTGGTGATGAAATACGGCGGACCGAGATTGTACCGCAGCACGCGGCCGTTCTTCCTGGGGTTGATCGCCGGGCAGTTCGTGATTGCGGGACTGTGGCTGCTGATCGACTACTTTACGGGGATGACAGATAATCGGGTGTTCTGGATCTGAGGGGGATCGTGAGGGTTTCCGGTTTCTCGAACTGCAGACGAGGTCTACTGCTCTAGCCAGATTACATCGATCTCATCCTCCACCGCTTTGAACTCCGGGTCGCCCGTTACCAGGGAGGCGCGTTTGATGCTGGCCAGGGCTGCGGCGAAGCAGTCGGCGTACGACATCTTTGCCGCAGCTTTGAAGCGCGCTGTTTCGCGCGCCAACCCCAGATCGACATCGATGATGGATACGGGAAGGGTATGGATGATCGCCTCGATCTCTTCGGCCTTTTCCATCCCCTGTTCGCGGCGGACGATGTAGAGGACTTCGCCGACGTTGACCGTGGTCATGAATAGCGCCGCATCCCCTTTCAGGGCCTGTGCCAGCAGGTCGCGGACGACGGCGAATCCACTCTCGCGTTCCAGATACGCCAGCAGGGCGTGGGCATCCAGCACCGCGTTCGCCATCAGGCTTCCTTGTCGCGATCGGCGGCGCGCTCTTCGAGCAGCTTGCGCGACAGAGAGGTGGAACCCTTGAGGACGCCGGCCAGTTTGTCCAGGTATTCGGGCGTGATCGGTTTCATTACGATTTCCTCGCCGCGCTCCTCCACGTAGAGTCGGGTCCCTTTTTCAATGCCGAAGCGCTTGCGAATGGGGGCGGGGATGGCGATCTGTCCCTTGCTGGTCACTGTGGAGATGGGCATAAGGCGCTCCTGATTAGGGTGTGGATAGATAATCGTATTGTCTCAAAGGAAAGTCAATCTTTTTTCGTCTTACTTTTATTTTTTGTAAGATTTTATCATTATTTTGTTGCATTCTACCCCATTAAGTTTGTTTCTTCCAAATTATTAGGTGATTGATTCAGTCGCGCTGAAGATATTCCAGAGGTCCCTTATGGCACAGTACGACGAACCCACCCAGAAGAGCGCGGAAGAGGAAGGGCCCGAGCTGGATCCTCTGCAGAGGATCGCCATTATCATGATTGCTCTGGGGGAGGAAGTCTCCGGCGAGGTGATGAAGCACCTCGGCGAGTTTGAGATCGAGGAGATCACCCAGGCGATCGCCGGCCTCAAAGCGTTGCCCAGCGACATTGTCGATCAGGCGCTGGAGGATTTCGAGCAGCACCTGATCGCCGGGGAGTGGGTCAGCCAGGGGGGAGCGGATTTCGCCCGGGCTGCCCTCGAACGGGCCGTTGGGCCGCGCAAGGCCCAGGAGATCCTCGAGCGGATCACCAGCAAGGTTTCCTCCGGCTTCTACATCCTCAAGAATGTGGCACCCGAGCAGATCGCTCCGTTTCTGTCCCAGGAGCATCCGCAGACCGTCGCCCTCATCCTCTCGCAGCTGGAGGCGGTCCAGGCGTCCGGGATCATGACGAATTTGCCCGAGCGAATGCAGGCGGATGTGGCCTATCGCATCTCGACTATGGAGAACATCACCCCCAATGTCCTCAAGCAGATCGAGGAGAGTCTCGAATCCACCCTGCGCGATATGCTGGGGGGGAATCAGGACGTGGGTGGTCCCAAGGTAGTGGCCGATATCCTCAATTTGACCGGCTCCTCGGTCGAGAAGAGCGTCCTCGATCAGATGGACGGCCAGGATCCGGAGGTGGCCGAGGAGGTGCGCAATCTGATGTTTGTCTTCGAGGATATCGCCAACCTGACCGACCGCGAGATCCAGGCGGTGATGAAGGAGGTGGAGCAGAAGGATCTGGTCACGGCGCTGAAAGGGGCGTCCGAGGAGATGAAGGAGAAGATGCTCGGCAATCTGTCGGAGCGGGTGCGGACGATGATCGTCGAGGAGATGGAGTTTCAGGGCCCGATGCGGCTGAGCGAGGTGGAGGAGGTGCAGCTGCGCATTGTGCAACAGGTGCGTCAGCTGGAGGAGCAGGGGCAGATCAATATCGTGCGCGGCGATTCGGATGACGAGTTTGTGTGAGTGCGAGTAGGTGGAGGCGCGGAAGCGGAGGATGAGCGCCGATGAACGGTATCAGTTCCAATGCGGAAGTTGTCTTTGCTGTGCTGGAAATGGAGACAGGGCTCAATGGAAAAAAAGCTAAGGTTGAGATTCATCACTTGCGCGGTCGACGAGGCGTTTTTCAACACGATTAAGCAGGGGATGCGGGATGCGGCGGATATGATGGGGGTCGAGGCCGAATTCACGGGGGTGGAGGGGGTGGATCTGGAAGCACAGGCGGATATGGTGCGCGAGGCGGTGGCGGCGGGGTGCGACGGGATCGCGCTCAACATCATCCACGCGACCGCCTTCGACGAGGTGATGAGGGAGGCGCTGGACAAGGGGGTGCCCGTAGTCGCCTTCAACGTGGACGGGACTTATGGCAACGGACCGCATCTGAGCTCGGTGAACCAGGATCTGTACGGGGCGGGGCGGACGCTGGGGGAGAGGGCGGCTGAGTATCTGACCGATGGGGCAAAGGTGCTCATCACGATGCACGACGAGGGAATTTCGGCACTGGAGGACCGGGCGCGTGGCATCCAGGAGGTGATTGCCGAAACCCGACAGGCGACGTGGGATACGGTGGTGACGGGGATCGATCCGGAGAGGGCGGCGGAGATCATCGGGGAAAAATTGGCGGCGGACCCGGCGATCGGAGCGGTGCTGGGCACGGGACAGGCGGATACGGAGGGGGCGGGGCTGGCATTGGAGAGATGCGCGGGGGAGAGGGATTATTTTGCCGCGGGATTCGATCTTTCGCCGGAGATCTTGCGGCTGGTGAAGGAGGGTGTGATCGCATTCACCATCGACCAGCAGCCGTACGTGCAGGGGTTTTATCCTGTCGTGCAGTTGGCGCTATACTGTCGGTACGGCATTGCGCCGTCGAACATGGATTCGGGGGCCGGCATCATCACCAGGGAGAACGTAGACGGGGTGATGGAATTCAGCGCCAGGGGATACAGGTAAAGCGTTTTCCTTCTTTTAACTTCGCGATCTCCGCCCAAAAAAATTTCCTCTTACAGGTCATTTTTTTTCCAAACTAATTTTTTAGTTGACAGCGGCTCCCGGGGTTTGTATTTTGAAACTAAGATCTTAGTTTGGACTGATGGAGGTGGAAGATGCCTGACCAAAAATCGCCGAAGCTGACCCCTCTCGAAACCCTGATTATGGACGTCCTCTGGGAGCACGCGCCCGCCGGGGTCCGCCAGGTACAGGAACGGCTCGAAAAGCTCAAACCAATGGCGTACAATACTGTCCTCACGATGATGCGGATTCTGCGGGAGAAGGGGTTTCTGACATCGGAAAGAGTGGGGCGCATCGATGTGTACAGCCCGGTGGTGAGCCGGGAGCAGGTGGGGAAGCACTCCCTGCGCGAACTGCTCACATCGTTTTTTTACGACTCTCCTGGGGAACTGGTCAGTCGGTTGATCGACGCCGAGGAGATCAGCGAGGAAGAGCTCAAGAGCATGCGCCGGGAGATCGACAGAAAACTGCGAAGCCAGGCCTCCGAAAAAGGAGGGGCGAAATGACCTTGTGGATTGAAGTGCTCAACGATTTCGGGCGCTGGCTGTATACCCATCTGTGGCCGCTGAGCATCGAGCTGGCCATTCTCGCCCTGGCCGTGCCGGTGGTCCTGTATCTGTTGCGTCTGAAATCGCCGGGTTT
>Ga0233429_1003792_pt1 | contig 13897 bp, 10 predicted proteins | sample SI_118_April2016_3_FD_179879 | JGI IMG/M metagenome (GOLD analysis project Ga0233429, IMG submission 179879) | Seawater microbial communities from Saanich Inlet, British Columbia, Canada - SI_118_April2016_135_MG | ecosystem: Environmental > Aquatic > Marine > Inlet | place: Canada: British... | reverse complement strand
TAACCTCTTTGTTATTTGCTTCTTTTGTTAATTCGATAATTTGCTTATCGAATAAATCCTTAATTGTTTCTTTGCTTAAATCGTTTCCTTTCATTTTTTTTAACCTCGTTTGTTTGTTGTTGTTGAGTACGTTTTGTTTCTCAACACAGTAAGAAATAATACTACTTTCTTTATAAATCTTTCGGAAGGGTTATTATCATTGATTAAAGGTTTTAAGCAAGGGTTAAAGGTTTTAAGCTGGGAAAATAGGCAGTTCTTACCGCAAAATAGCACTAAAACCTACACAAAGTTTATATAGTTAGGCGTTTTAACTCTCTTAAAATGGAACATATTAAACCAGAAGATAAAAAGTATTTGTTGAGAATCTTAACAGAACGACACTTAGAGATTATTAACAAAAGGATAACTAAACAACAACTAACAATAACAGAGAAGAGTATATTCTATAAAGTAATTAAACCTAAACTTAAGGGTGTTTTACTCGCTCACGAAACAGCCAAGAGGGTTATACTAAATTGAGTAATCCTTTCTACTGTGCTATGTGTGGGAAGAAAATAAACGAAAGTAGCCCTATAACTCAGAAGCTCTGTTCTTTGAAATGTAGAGTATTAAAATCTAGATATATCAAAGCTTACTTAAAGAAAAAATATCCTTATGATAAGCGTTACAATAGCTCATAGCTGTTACAAACAAGTAAAAGTAAAAGTAAAGGGTTTATTCAACCCAAAACTTAAAGTCTTTTACCTTTTTTGGCTCTCCCGCTAATATCTGCTCTGTTTCTCCGCTTCTCTGTGTAGGTTGTACTTTTCCGGATAGTTCTCCCATGATATTTGTGGGGGTTGCTTGTTTTTCTGCGACCCGGTGCTAGTGCGGACTTTCTACTATCAACTTTCCTATTACTTCGACCCACAAGGCGTTTAGCCCTTCTTACTATTCTTGTTCTAACCATTTTTTATCACCCCCATATATTTATTATAACTTTCCAGTATAAGCTCATTGGAATGTCAAAAGCTTCTTTAATATCGCTCATAGTAATGCTTATGTTTGAATTATAGTCTTCCCAAAGCATACTTAAGCTCTCTTCAGTTGTTCTAACATAATACCTACAAGTGCCGTCATCTTCTATAATATAACCTTCTTCGTAAGCTAAATTTACGTTCCTATCTTCTGTTTTTACAGTTAAACAATCAATACCAGACCTTTCTATATAACTTAAAGCCTGTTCGTTACTATTAACCAAACTTAACACGTTTTGAGCTTCTAAGCGGTCTTCTATCTTATCAGGAGAAGTTATTTCTTCAGTAACTAAGTTTAACCGCTCCCTTACTACTGAACCCCTTGATTCTTGCCAGTTCCAGCTTAAAGCTACGCTTGACAATAACAAAGTTATCATTATTAACATTATTATTTTTTTCATTTTCACCTTCTCCGTCTGTATTTATATCTGGGATAGTTCTTCTTTCTTCTGTACGCTTCTCTTGAAGCTACTTTCTGATTCCTATACCTTTGCCTAAATCTTTTAATTCTGTTTCCCATTTTGTTTTACAAATTAAAAAAAAAAAAATTAAAATAATGCACTTATCCTTTCACCAGCAACGTAACCAAGCACTAGACCGAAAAGCCATTCAACCGCTAATAAACTGTCTAGCATACTAACTGATGGCAGACCTACTATGTTCCAAAACATAACAGCTAAAACAACAGTCGCAATTACGCTGATAATTCCAGAGACCATCTTTGGAATAAATCTAAGCCACATTAAGCCGAAACCTAGTGCAAAACCGAAAATTGCTAATCCTAAAACTAACCATTCTGACATTTTATATCACCCCCTTTAATTTTATGTGAATCTTGTTATAATCCAGTAAAGTACTGGTATTATTAGCATAGCCCAATAAGGTACATAACCATAATGAACTAATAACAAACCGCCAAGCAGTAAACCTACAAATATCCAGAAGTTTACGCTTGTCTTTGCTTCTTGTACTGATTCAGTAATTTTATTAACTGTTTCTGCTATTTGCTCTTCACTTACTGTTATTGTGCTGTTCTCTGGAATTATTCCTAAAGCTTGAAGGAATCCCACCCCTAAATTAGCAAACCAGTTCCAAACGCCAGTAACATACTCGCTAATTTCTTCTTCCTCTTCTTCAGCATAACAATAGTTATCTATACCCAAATATTGACCTTCTGGGCAAATCATTAAACCCTCACCATCACCGCCACCGCTTGATGAACTGCTAGAGCCACCGGCTGGGGTTTCTTCTTCAACTACTTCTGTAGCTAAAACTGTGACATTGTTATACAGATAGTTAGTATAACCATCGCCAACTAAAGCTAAACCATATTGGAAACACTGACCTTCGCCAGTAAAAGCAAAGTTAATGTCTGTCTGAGTACCAGTTTCCCAACTTGCACTATCCAAACTCCCACAAGTGCCAGTAAGACCTTCACCGCTACTGATGTTAGTTGTATTACTTACATTATATTCCCAAGTAGAATCAAATGTAGCGTCAAATTCTTGACTTTCATACCTTCCCCCCTCATAATTTCTTAAATATTCGTTATCATACGAACTGGCAAGTCTTAATACTTCTTCAGGAGTTAGTACTTGACCAACATAAATTTGTAAGTCGTCTAACATAGCATTAAGGTAATTACTGCTATGAGTGCCTAAACGACAAATGGTTATATCTCCGCCAGAAGTAATATTGTCAATAGCAGACATGCTGTCACTATCTTCTTCAATACCATCAATGTAAATTCTTGCACTTCCTGTCCTATTAACAGTTACAGCTATGTGATGCCAAGTAGAATCATAAATGTCAGTTATTGCATGAGTATAAGTAGCGTCAGTACCATCACCACTAACAAATCTTGGTTCTTCTCCTTGCATCTCTAATTTCCATTGTGGACTTGCGCCATTAGTATGACTGATTATTTGACCAGCACTGTCGTTAGTGTTTATCCACACTGAAATTGAAAAGTCGGTAAAGTTACCCATGTCAAAGTCACTGTTATTAGAAATGTCAACATAATGACTTTCAGATTCGTTACAAAGTAATGCCTTCCCATGCTTACCATCATCTACATAACCAACACCATTTTGTAAAGTGCCAATATAACCACCAGTAGAATAATCAGTTGCATTTTCAGTATTTCCATCATCAAACTTATAATTGACAAGGAAACTGTCATCTTCTACAATAGCACTATAAACACTAGCATTGTAAACTTCTTCTATCTGAGATTGTGTTAAAGGAGTTTCTAAGATGTAAAATTCGTCAACTGTACCATTAAAATATTTATCATAATTCCATCTGCCTATACTACTGGAAACGTCTCCAGAAGGTTGAAAACCGCCAATAGTAAAAGTATCGTCAAGGACACTATTAGCATAAAGGTTACAAGTAGTTATATCAGTAACACTATTATAAACCCAAGTAGCTACATAATGATTCCAGTTAGCAATACTTAAACCATCTATTTCATGTTGCCAACTGCCAAAATTGACACCTGTACCATTAGCCAGATAAAAACTTAGTTTATTCATGCCTGAACTATAAGTTCTAATTTCCGAATTACTGCCATCAGAATCCTCCGTACTAAATATTCTTACATTACCATCAGTAGAATTAACTTTTGCCCAAAACATAATCGTACCATTTTCAGCTACAGCATTAGCTCCAGTAATTGCAAATTGGTTTACACCATTAAATTCTCTAGCAAAGCCAAACTTACCGCTGACTTGTGTTGGAGAATTATAAATAGTGACATTTTCTCCATAAACTGAACTGTCAACTAAAGTACCGTCACTTTCTTGAAAGTGGTAAATCCTTGTAGCTAAACCGCCAAGACCTAACTGCCCATTGTATAAAGTAGTATTGTAGTGTGTTCCATTAGTGAAATTTGTTTCTACAATTTCATATTCAGAAAAGGAACTTACTTCAGTAGTACAATTATTGTTAGCACAAGTCACTACACAATCTTCACACAAGACACCATTACGCTGAACTACTGTATTTTCCCAAGTTACGTTACTAAACGTCAGTTCTGCTCTTCTATTAAGTTGTGGGTAAGTGTCAGAATCTACTTTAATTTTATGCTGTTCAATAGTTATAGCGCTATTTAATTGTTGAATTGTTGGCAAACCTTGTTCAATGTCTTCAATAAACCTAATTCCACCGTTTACAGTTGTAACATTATGGCGAGTGATATTACCACCATAATAACCTATGGTTGCATTAACTAATTTAGGTGTATAATCATCTGTTTCACTGTCAAGCATACCTTTAAATTGGAAGTATTGTCCAGTTTGTTCAATAGTTAAAGGACTGTTCTGCGTGGAATTTAAAAATTCTTCATTACCTGAACAAGTGGCATCTGAACAAAACCGATAACTCATATTAATACGCATTGCACCACGTTCATAGTGTTCTAATATCTCCGCTGATGTTAAAGCTCTACTAAATAGTGCAACTTCATCGTTTTGACCAGTAAAAACGTCACCAATAAAGAAACTGTTGCTATTTTGGTTTAAAGTTTCAGTAGTATTAATTTGGTCTTCTTCAATACCATTAACGTAAAGGAAACCTTGACTGCCATTATAAGTTAAAGCTACATGATTCCAACCAGATCTATCAATGTTAGAACTACCTAACACATTATCGTTAAGGAAACCATAAGCACCAGACTGACTAGCAGTAATACCATAACTGTCAGTTTTCTTAATGTTGTTATTGGAAAATATTTCTATAACGCCTAAGTGCATATCCAGACCGCCATCACTCCAAGTGTATGCAAATAAATTATCATCTATTTTAGCTATATTTATTGATTCCCTACCTAAATCGTCGTAATTTTGTAGGAAATAGTTGTTTATGGATACAATGCCACCATCTTCAGTAGCGTAAAATGTGTAAATGTGCGCGTGGTCAAAACCGAAAGCGTTCCTACCTATTACACCGAAAATATTATCAGCTATTTGGAATATGTTAGGGTCAGCATAATCGTTATTACCAGAAAATTCAAAGTCAGTATATTCTTCTTCAATAGTACCATCATTATTGATTAATACGTTAGTAATTTGTCCATCATAACCAGAATTAGAATATGCAATTGTTAATTGACCATTATAAAAAGATTGTACAGAAGGAGCGTCAATGTCAGCAGTATCAAATTCTAAACTGTCAATTACTGCACTTATACTACCATTGTCTAAAACTTCCATTGTTTTAAGCCAACCATCAGCGTCAACACCACGATAAGCTACTGCTAAAATATTATCATAAACAAAATCCATACTACAGTCCCATTGATAAGTTGTGTCAAATTCGTACTTTTCTATTTCTGAACCTAACCAACCACTATCATTCATCTCAAAAGTTACTAACCAACCATCATAACTATTATAATGACTGTAACACATTGCCCAAGTATCGGCATCTACCTGTTTAACGTCACTGTAATAGTCAGACATAGTATCTGAAAAAGCTAAAGTATCTAATAAAGCTAAATTACCATTTTCATCGACACTATAAGTCTGAATGTCGTCATCTGTTGAATCAAATACGCCAATAAAACCTTCACTTAAGTAAAAAATGTCATAACCATAATCATCATATTCACCAACTTTTACATTAATGCTGTCAAGTTCTGCACTGATTTCGCCATCGCTGATATTATAAGTTTTTATAGTGGAAGTTGCACCAGTATCATTAACATAATAAACAGCAACTATATTTTCTCTTGCGTTTACTGGTGCGTTCCAATTAGAATTAGTATTTTCACCAATTTCTACAGTATCCTCAATACCACTTTCTATACTGCCACCGTCATCTACTTCAATTGTTTTATACCATAAGTCAGAATTAGTATCAGATTCCAATAAATGAACAATACCTCCAGTTGAATACATTCTTCTCGGAGTTCCGGCAACAGGGTTAGTTTCAACTTTATCAGTTCTGCTAATTGTTGCACCATCGTTAGATATTGAATAGATATTAACAAAGCTATCACTACCATCGCCCTGAGCTGAAATACCAAATATATTATCATAAACTTTCGTAACATAGAAGTAAAGTCCGCCATCAGTAGTTATTGTACTTGTAGCGATAACTGATTTTGTTATGCTACCATTTACTAGGACTTCAAAAGTATCGATACTACCATCATAACCACTATTACTGGATATTACTGCAAAAATGTTACCATCAATTTTAATGATGTCTGGAGTATCTCCCCTTGTGGCATCAAATTCCCAAGTTTCTATAACAGACATACTACCATTACTTAGAATTTCTACAGTATTGACGAAACCATCTTCGCCAGTACCTTCCCAAGTGCCAACATAAATTTCATTAGTGTGATATACAAAATTTGCACTTATACTATCAGCAGTATCAAATTCTAAAGTTTGTACTACTGTGCCTATATCCCCTTCTGCATCAATACTAACAGTTTCTAACTTACCATCATTTTGTTCATCCTTAAACGAAATAGCGTACATTGTACTAGAAATGTTAATTATTTCTGGTTCGTACATGTTAGTAGTTTCAAATTCGTAACTATCAATTGTGTTTAACACTTTACCATTTGAATAATTAAGTGTTTTAATGAATCCATCATAGCCAACACCACGATAAACTACTGCAAAAATATTATCGTTAACTTTTATGCCAGTAGTTTCCCAACTTTCAGTAGCATCAAACATATAGCTTTCTGAAATGTCTTGAATAAATCCAGAGTCGTCAACCTTAATAATCTTTATATTGCCTTTATTTGTATTTGCATGATATGGTACAATATAATAATTGTCACCCATATCAATTAATCCAGCACCACCACCGAAAGCGTTATCTATTTCAAAACTGTCTTTGACATAACTACTCATAGTACCTAATCTATAACCATAATCTGCCGGTTTTATCCATGCTTCTAAAGTCATTTCAGTAGTCATGTCAAAATCTGAATTGTCAGCTACATAAAATTCGTCAGAAATAAAGTCTATTGAAGAGTTTATCATACCAACACTAGAATAAGTCATGCCATCACCCTCAGGGGTCATAGTATGACTGTTACCAGAACTGTCAGCTAAATTGCCAGAAACTTCATTTAAGTGGTATAAAGCAACATTATCAGTCATGTCAACGCCACCAGTTTCAACTTCTTCATTATCGGGTAGTTGTAAGTCTAAGGGGATAAAAGTTTCCCATTCAACTGTAGCAACTGTTTTACTTTCACCAAAATTGGTAATGTTTGATAGGTATTCTCCCCTGTTAATGTAAACTCCTTTCTGTCTTTGAAATATGTTAAATACTTCATTTTCATTTAAACTTCTGTTCCAAACACTAACCTCGTCAATGTTACCATCATATTGCCATAAAGCGCCACCACTAGATAAAGCGCCGCCAATCCTAGCAACGTCAACGTCACTCACATTACTTATAAAATAATTATCAGTAGAAGAACCAACACTGTAAGTCATAGCAACCTGTTTTCCATCAATATAAAATTTATTGCCATCAGTATCAGAAGAATAAGCTATATGATACCATGTATTAGGAGAAAGATAATATTTTAAATCAGCATTAAATTGTAAAATATTTTCATTTTTAGAGTAAATTCCAAAAGTATAAACATCTTCTGAACTACTCTTTGGATATAAAAGACCAAAGTAAGAAGCAGAATCACCAGAATCAGAAAAAGAAATTATTGCCGCGCTTGAAGTTCCTAAATTATTCACCCAAGCCATGATAGTTCCTTCATTTAAACTAGAAAAATCAGTACTATCAAATTCAATATAATCATCAACACCATCAAAATAAGCTGAATTTCCTAATTTGCCATCTTCAAAAGTCATATCACTCTCAGCGTTTAATTGAATTGTACCATTGTTACTATTACCTGAAAAATCATATATTCCAGCATTGTTATTAGTAGAACTTTCACCAAAAGCAGAATCGTTATTCAAATGGTATAATAAAATATTACCAGTCATATTAACTCCACCATACCATTCTTCAATATCCATATTTGAAGGGAGTTCTTGTAAAGTCTCGTTTGAAGTTAAAATTATAGCATTTTCTGATACAGAATAAGCAGTATTATTAAAAACCCCAGAGGTTATAGGTAGAAAATCATCGAATATTAAAGGGTCAAGGTCTTCACAGCCATTGCAATCTAACCGCCAGTAATTACCATTCTCTTTAAGTTTAATGTCAGCTTCAGGGTTCTTTTCTGCTAAATCATGAAAAGATATTTGTTTCCAAATCTCGTTATAACAATCTTCACTATAATAATTTCCACTTTTATATTCTAAAAGTATAAAGTCAGAAGGGCAGTAATCAATTATTTCATCAATATATTCTAAAGTTAAGTCATCCTTCTGAATAAGTTCAACATCATCAGAAGATATTTTTACCCATAACTTATCTTTAGCATTATTTTTATCTTTTTGGTTTGTTAAATTCCAACCATATTGAACACCATCAACAAAATTTTGTTCAACATTGTTTAACAAAACATTACCATTGTCATATACTTCTAAATTATATTCTGGAATTTTATTACCATTAATATGTAACTGTAAATCAAAAGAATTACCATTCATTTCAAAAGTAAGCTTACCATTGTTATTATTAAACGTATAACCTTCTGCCAAAATAAAAGAACTACATAATATTGTGATTAAAAAAAGTAGTATTAATTTTTTCATTTTATAGTATTCCCCCAGTTGATAAAGCGTAAACGAAAGCGGTTAAAGTGCCTAATAATGAAGCGAATGTTAAGAAAATAGCTACGCCTTTGCTAAGTCCTTGCTCTTCAAAAAAGTATATTAAAGGGTTTGTTAAAAAACTACCCGGTAATTCGTCAATCTTAGTTATTAATTCAAAATCATCATAATCAGTAAATATCGTAATAATGCCGTCTGTGTGTCCTTCGTAATCTTCTGGAAATGTTCCTTGTACTACTAAAAAGCCACTATTACCAGAATCTAAGTCTACTTTATAGGAACACCTTTCAAAATCTATGTTACAAAAGGTTACGTTAAGATATTCACTTGCACCGCCAGAAACTCCAATGTCTGCACGTTCTAAATCTAAATAACCTTCATTTTTGATTAAAACATTTTTTGTTACTTCGCTGGGTGGTGCTATTATTGAAAAGCCCAATAAAGGAAGTCCGAAGTCTATAATAACAGTATTGTTACGCTCAACGTCGATTATAGTAATATCACCATCACGACCACCGCCAGAAACTTCACCGCCACCACCACCGCCACCACTCTTTACAACAGCTAAATCTAAATCAGTATCATAATTTAAACTGTTGCCAACCCCAAAAGTAAAGTCAAAAGGTGCATAACAACCAGTTTCGTTACTTACACAACCCCCACAATTACAATTATCAATATCTAAAGCGTTTAAGAATATGCTTAAGTCCGGTGTCTGAGTTAAAGTTTCGTTCATTACTGTGCCACTCCAAACAGAAAGACCCGCTAAAGTTAAGTTAAGTTCAAAACCTTCTTCTTTGTGCCAAAACATAGCTTCATCATAAAAGTTGTTACCATAAAGGCATTTTGTATCCCAAGTGTCCGCAACAGTAACCCAATCAGTACTATTATAACAATAAGCATAAATGTAACTGCCGAAGTCTGCTTCTCCCCCAGCGTCACCGTAAATGTCAAACCAAAATTGTAAAGGGTCTTGTGCCCAACAACTTGCAGGTATTGTGCTGTTTTCTTCAACAGTAATTAAAGAATCTTGGTGTACCCATTTTAAATAAGAAGTGTTGAAAGCACCGTCAATTTTAGTATAATTTACAAATAAACTATTACTACCATAATAACCACTAGAGTAATTACCATCTATCAAAGTTTGGTTATCTGTACCATTTACCCAATATGTACCATTATCATTACCGCCACATTCAGTGCTTATATTAGCAGTTTCTTGATAACAATAACCATAATCAGCACCATCTATTTTCGTAAAGTTAAATATAACATTTTCGTAAGGCGTTCTTGACAATTGAACGTATCTTGTTGTTGCGTTGCCACCTTGTAAATCTTCGTTAGTTTGAATACTAAAATATGGAATACATACAGCACCGAAAACAACACTAGAAGAAAGAATTAAAAATAAAAATAGTATTATTGCTTTCACCTTATAACAACCCCTTAACCTAAGTTAAACAACCCCGCAAACCAGTTTATTACATCATTAAAGATAGAGCTTAAAGTTGTTTGTTCTCCGCTATAACTAAAATAGTCGTCTTCTTCTTCGTCTGGCTCAGCGAATTGAGTTTCTTCCTCTTGCTCTTCTTCTTGCTCTTCTTCTTGTTGCTCTTCCTCTTCCTCTTCTTCAACTTCTGGTTCTGGTTCTGGTTCTGGAATTAACTCGCAAACATTATTAACACATTGGTCGCCATCTTCACAATGATAATCTTGCGTACATTCTGAAGATTTACATTCTAAACTTCTCCAATATAAACCCAAATTTAAACAACTTTCTTCGTTACAAGCACCGAGTTCGTCTTCACTACAACCAACATTATAAATTATTTCTGCCACAGTACCGCTTGAACTTGCAGAACCGCCACGCCCATAACTCGGAAGTCCAGAGATTGAATAAAATTGTAAGTAAACTGGCTCTTCTGTTGTGGTTACTGTTCCTCTATCGCTTGTATAAGTATCATTAATTTTTGTTATTGTAAAATCGCCTAATGTTTCTGTCCGTGTTCCTTCGTCGTAAGTGTCGAAATTACCATCAGTTACAGACTTAGAATAAATTGTTCCTAAAGTGTCGCCGTCTTCGTCAACTAGATAAACGTAAAAATGTGCGTAGTTATTCCTATCATCATGGTGAGATTTATACATTGAGACAGTACCGCTAAGTTCAACTTCTACACTATCAACATCACTTATATCTTGCTCAACATTAACTTTTAACCAGCCGGTTGCTTTTGAGTTCATTTCAGTAGTAGCACTAGAACCAACTATCAAATGACCGCTTGACGAATAACTTGCCGAACCACTTGCAGACCTTGAACCTGAGCCAGATTCTGTGTGTATTGTGCCACTTAAAGGAATGTTGTTCCAAGTGTCGTCTATTGTAACTTCGGGGTTTACTATATGAGTAAAGTCTAAAGCTAATTCTTGCCCAGTACCATCAGCAAAGTAAAGGTAACCGCCGATTATAACAATAGCTACCAAAACGTAAGGATTCATTAAAAATGCTATTCCCTTTTTTGATTTCATGGTACAATTACGCTTAATGGCGTTGCGAAAGTATCGCTAAGCACTGGTAGAGCCACTAAAACAATCCCCCCAATTATCATTATCATAGCTATTTGTTTCGGTATTGGAAACTTTCCAGTTAAATAACTTAATCCAGCTAATAAGATTAATGTAAAACCAGCAATACGCCAAACACTTACAGATAAAATCCAAGTTGTTAAAGCTACACCGCCAAAAACAACAGCTACCAATAAAGTAAATGCCAGTACCATTCCAACAGTTACTGGTATCAATAATGGAAGAATCCCTCTTTTATTTATCATTTTGATTTTTACCCCCTTTAACTTCCTAATATGGCTCTTGGAATAATTCCCAATGGTGGGAAAAATATCTCTAAAACCATCATAATTTTTAACACGCTCCAAAAGACAAAACCGGAAGCGATAAACACCATTAACCACTCTGGCATAGCTACCCAACCCAATACTTCAGCACCCCAAAAGCGGTAAGCTTCTGCAAGACCGAAAACCCCACCAAAGAAAAATAGTTCTTTAATATGGGATTTAATTTTTCTAGCCATGAAGACTACAAAAAACAAACCTGCTAATCCCCAAAATATTGAGTTATCCATTTTAGTACATACCTATTAAGGCTAAAACCACCCCGATTAACATTGCACCAATACCATAAGGAATTAATCCAGCAAAGCTTAAAACTATTCCTAAAGCTAGTAAACCAACACCACCATATAACATATAGTCGCTATCTTCTAAAGAACTAGGTGCATTATATGTATTTACAACTGCGTCGGGATTTTCTGAACAATCTTCAGCTATTGTTATGTAAGTGCCTTTTTCCATGTCGATTTCTTCACCGTCAAACTGAGAACTTTCCGGAGTTCCTAAATCTAAACAACCAGTATAAGCACCAACAACAATACCATAATAACCAGCTTCGTCGTGTGCCTGTGGTGAGAAAATACCGCTCACTACGTCACCGGCTTCTAAGTCTAAGAAAACACCGCTCCATTGAGGGTTTTCGTCGCACAAGCTAGATTCTGAGCCTTCAAATAAAGACAAGCTTTGTTCTGATTCAATACCACCTTCTAACAAATACCTTCCTTCTGTTTCTGCCACGAAAGTCGCTTCAATTTCAAACCTTTCGCCAACTTCAACACATTCAGGATAACTAACCTCTGTAAAATAACCATCTAAGTTGGTGGTTGTTGTTTCTGTTTCTTCGGTTTGTGTTTCTGATTCTTCGTCTTCTGTTTCTTCTGTTTGTGGTTCTGCTTGTGTTTCACAATCAAAAGGACAACTTCCTAAAGTTTCACCACTTGCACAAATATTATCACCACAGAAAAAATCAGGAGTATCGTAAACGTCACAAAGTTCGTCTTCTATTGTGTTAGTGTTAGTTGTTTTTGTTGTAGTTGTAGATTTTTTACAATCACCATCACATTCCCCTTCAACTCCTGAATAATCTGAATTTGGTTCTCCCCTATATTCACCGTTCCAACATGTATAAGTTGAAATTGAGGGTTCGTCAATTTCACAACTATAACAAGAATATATAAAATAAGAATCTCCTAAGTCGTCGTTTCCGCCATCATATATCCAATAATCTTCAAAAGTAAACTTATCTGTTGAACTTTCTTTATACCATAGTTCGGCAAAAGTATTGTCGCAAGTTCCCCAATCTTTTTCATCACAATGCCATACCCTCACATAATCACCAGTATCACAAGAGCCGAAATAAGTTACTGCTTTACTTCCTGAACTTGTTTTTCCATCTTCTCGAATGTCTAACCAACCACTAACATCTACACCATAACAAGGAGCAGAATCTATTAATAAATCAGTAAAGGATAAAAGGAAAGTTGGTTTTTCTCCAGTAAACTCGCCGTTATAACTTGTTTCAACGTCTGGCATTTCTGCATAACCTTCCTCTGAAACAACCCCTTCATTAGCCAAGACGCTCCCAAGTGTACTAATTAGGAAGATAAAAGCGACAAATATTGCAAATATTGGTTTTAGTTTCATTTTTTAGCCCTCTATTATTTGACCATTGATTAACTCAATATGGTGTTCTAATGTTGAATCGTCGAAAAAATCCCACAGATTACCGCTTTGTTCTCCGACAGTAACGGTTAAAGTCCAAGCGTCATCTTCAGGCAAACCGTCGCAATCTGTATCTTGTGCTTGAAAGTAAAAATTATAAGGAAGTGTAACTTCACTACCACCCTCTAACATTGTACCCTCTCCAGAATCAGAGCCTAACTCTTGACCGGTTGAATCATCAATTAAAGTTACTTCGTATTCTATCTCTTGTGCACCAAATAGTAACTGAGCATTTCCAAAATATGCCCTAGTTACGCTAATTTCTTCAACTTCTGGTTTAATAAATAAACCCCAAGCACCATCAATTACAGTATATTCGCCTTTAAGATTAAGTGTTTGTGTATCAACTTGACAGCCTTCGGGAGTGTCTCCCGGTCTGTCCGCAATAGTATTAACTAAAGATACATCAGCTAAAACACCACTAGCGAAAAGTATTCCTATTAAAGCCACAATACCAACTACTCCAAAAAGTATCGGTAAAGCCATTCCTTTATTATTCATTTTGATTTTTACCCCCTGTTTTAAATTGCTATTCCAA
>Ga0233429_1003791_pt1 | contig 13902 bp, 13 predicted proteins | sample SI_118_April2016_3_FD_179879 | JGI IMG/M metagenome (GOLD analysis project Ga0233429, IMG submission 179879) | Seawater microbial communities from Saanich Inlet, British Columbia, Canada - SI_118_April2016_135_MG | ecosystem: Environmental > Aquatic > Marine > Inlet | place: Canada: British... | reverse complement strand
GCATGGCGGATGTGACCAGGGCCGGGTCTGCATCGTAATAGCCACCCATATCGACGGCAGAACCCTGGGCTGCTTCCAGTTCAGCGACAATTGCGGCTTCGTTGCTGGCAAGCTGTTCCGCTATGGGAACGAAGGCATCTCTCAGTTCGCTATCAACATTTTGCGTAGCCAGGGCCTGGGACCAGTAAAGTGCAATGAAGAAGTGACTGCCCCGGTTATCGATTTCACCGACCTTGCGGCTGGGAGACTTGTTTTCATCCAGCAGCTTTTCAGTGGCGAGATCCAGGGCCTTGCCAAGCGTCGCGGCTTTTTCATTCCCGGTGACATTGGCCAGGTGTTCAAGTGAAGCACCAAGGGCGGCAAATTCACCCAAGCTGTCCCAACGCAGGTGACCTTCTTCCAGCATTTGCTGCACATGTTTGGGCGCGGAGCCACCGGCACCAGTTTCAAACAGGCCACCGCCATTCATCAATGGTACGATGGAGAGCATCTTGGCGCTGGTGCCGACTTCCATGATCGGGAACAAATCTGTCAGGTAATCCCGCAGTACGTTGCCAGTGACGGAGATGGTATCTTCGCCGTTCTTGATGCGCTCAAGCGAAAGCTTCGTGGCCTCGACCGGCGACATAATGCGGATATCAAGACCCGAAGTGTCATGATCAGGCAGGTATTTTTCGACCTTGGCAATCATCTGGGCGTCGTGGCCACGATCAGCATCCAGCCAGAATACTGCCGGGGTACCCGTGGCACGGGCACGATCAACGGCCAGCTTGACCCAGTTCTGGATCGGCGCATCCTTGGCCTGACACATGCGCCAGAGATCACCGGCTTCAACATCATGGCTGTGCAAGGTTTCACCCGCTGCATCGACAACGCGAATAACGCCGTCGCCCTGGGCCACAAAGGTTTGTGGGTGGGAGCCATATTCTTCGGCTTTTTGTGCCATCAGGCCAACATTTGGCACGCTGCCCATGGTCACTGGATCGAAGGCGCCGTTGGCGATGCAGAATTTGACAGTTTCATCGTAGACACCGGCATAAGAAGAATCCGGGATTACGCAAAGCGTATCACCCTCGTCACCATTCGGAGCCCAACCCTTGCCGCCACCACGAATAACAGCAGGCATGGATGCATCAATGATCACATCACTGGGCACATGAAGATTAGTGATACCCTTGTCGGAATTCACCATATAAAGCGGCGGCTGGCTGTCCATGCAAGCTTGTAAGTCAGCTTCGATGGCGGCTTTTTGATCAGCCGGCAGGTTGGCAATTTTGCCGACCAGGTCGCCGAGACCGTTATTGGCGTCTACATCAAGGCCGGCCAGCGCATCAGCATGCTTTTCGTAAACGTCCTTGAAGAATACCGTCACGCAATGACCGAATAAAACCGGGTCAGAGACCTTCATCATGGTGGCTTTCAGGTGCAGGGAAAACAGGACCCCCTGGTCCTTTGCCGCCTTGATCTGACTTTCGTAAAAAGCCCGCAGGGCCTTCACGCTCATCATTGTGGCATCCACCACTTCGCCTTCGATCAGCGGCAAGTTGTCTTTCAGAACTGTGACGTTGCCACTTGCATCTGCGAATTCGATCCGCGCATTACCGACCGAGCCTCCAGAGATCGTTGTGGATTTTTCATTGGAGCGAAAATCACCGCTGCTCATGCAGGAGACACTGGTTTTGCTATCCGCTGACCAGGCACCCATGCGATGCGGATTCTTGCGGGCAAAAGCCTTCACTGCCTGTGGCGCGCGTCGGTCTGAATTACCTTCGCGCAAGACCGGATTTACGGCACTGCCCATCGTCTTGCTGTAGGTAGCTTTGATTTTTTCTTCGTCAGCGTTTTGCGGGTTTTCCGGATAATTCGGGATCGCATAACCGTGGCTCTGCAGTTCCTTGATGGCCGCTAGCAACTGAGGCACGGAAGCGGAGATATTCGGCAGCTTGATCACATTGGCACCCGGCGTCTTGACCAGTTCACCCAGTTCAGCCAGATCATCACTTTGCTGCTGGTCAGCAGTCAGGTTTTCCGGAAAATGGGAAAGTATACGACCCGCCAGGGAAATATCCCGGGTCCCGACTTTTACCCCTGCCTTACCGGCAAAGGCCTGAATAATTGGCAGAAACGAGCCACTGGCCAGCTGAGGGGCTTCGTCAACTTTGGTGTAAATGATATCAGGCTGATCAGACATAGAACGCGACTCCATGGGAACGGGATGTGGGGCAACCAGCAGGTTGTGTGGGGGGTATCATGATTTGTTGAAAGGTTTGTACGCCATTCCGGCGTGTTATTCAATTTCGGAGCAGGTGATTTGGAGCGACAAAGCGCCGCTCTGGTCAGAGATGCCCTTGATTTATTCATATTCGAACTACCTAATATTCAAAATTGCAGTCATTTGAATTTACATCCGAACGCATAACTGAATTCAACGGGGAATAATCATGGAACTCATCGACCTGGATCTGGCCGAAAATGGTCATCTTGTGGACCCCGGCGCCTGGACCGAAGAGGTCGCCCAGACCCTGGCCATCGCCGACGGTATCCCGGAACTAACCGCCCGCCACATGAGCGTTATCAATTATCTGCGTCGGGAATTTATCGAAAACGGCGGCAACCAGCCCAACGAGCGCAGCATCATCAAAGCCATGTCCGACGAATGGGGCGAAAAGATCAAGTCAAAGGATATTTACAGCCTGTTTCCCAAACAGCCCTCAAAACAAGCGGCCATGATCGCCGGTCTGCCAGAGACAAAACGCAAGGGTGGTTATTGATCGCCCATTTATCCAACCAAACCCGCCTTGCTTAGCGGCAACTCGCGCACCCGTTTTCCAGTCGCGTTGAAGATCGCATTGGCCAGGGCGGGAGCAATAGGTGGGGTACCAACTTCACCGATTCCGCCGATGGGGCGACCTGATGGGGCGAGGATTACTTCGATATTGGGCATGTTGTTCAGGCGGATCATTTCATAGTCAGGGAAATTGCCTTGTTCTACTGCGCCGTCTTTCAGGGTTACTTCTCCATACAGGGCAGCGGTCAAGCCGTAGACAATAGCGCCTTCAATCTGGGCGACAACAGTGTCGGGATTGATGACACGCCCACAGTCAACAACACAAACCACACGGTCCAGCTGGATGGTATCATCGGGCATAACCGAGACTTCGGCTACTTGTGCTACCAGCGAGCCAAAGCTTTCATGCAGGGCTATGCCACGACCGCGACCGGAATTCATCGGCAGATCCCACTCGGCTGCCGATGCAACCTTGTCGAGGACCGCGAGGTAATCAGGATGTCCTTCGAGCAAGTCACGTCGATATTTATAAGGGTCCTGCCCTGCCTTATGTGCCAATTCGTCCATAAATGATTCAGTAAAAAACGCATTGTAGGAATGGCCGACACTGCGCCAGAAACCGACAGGTACCGGCAAGTCTACGGGTACGTGCTGAACCTGAAGATTTGGGATCGCATAGGGCATATCTGCAGAACCTTCAGACGATGTGTTGTCCGGCATATCTACAGTGGCGAAATCAAAAATGCGTTGGGTGAAGGATTTGGTCGGCACTTGACCGGCGATGCGGTTAAACCAGGCGAATGGGCGTCCCTTGTCGTCCAGACGGGCGCGGAACAGGGAGCGCGCTGCGGGACGATACATATCATGGCGCATGTCATCTTCACGAGACCACAAGAGCTTAACGGTCTTTCCCGGCACAGCCATTGCAATACGAACGGCTTGTTCCGCGAGATCACCTTCCGCCCGTCGTCCGAACCCACCACCAAGGTAAGTGGTAAAGACCTGAACATTTTCGACATCGGTATCAGCAATACGTGAGGCAAGGTATCGCATCAGGAACGGCGCCTGGTTCGGCATCCAGATCTGGATATTGTCACCGTCTACCCGCGCTGTGCAATTCATCGGCTCCATACAGGCGTGGGCCAGATAGGGCACCTGATAACTGGCGACAACGTCATCACCGGCATTCTCAAATACCTTGTCCGCATCCCCGTCGTCGCGATACGTAAAGGGATCACCGGATTTGATGCTATCTTCCAGCAGCTGATAAATACCTTCAGAATCAAGGTCCCCGTTTCCACCATCTTCGAAATCAACGGGAGCAGCGTCGGCCGCTTTTTTGGCGCGCCACCAACTGTCGGCAACAACGGCTATGCCCGTAGGCAAGGCTGCAACGGCAACGACACCTGGCATTTTCACAATGGCTTCACGGTCGTAACTTTTCAGGCTGCCACCCATGACAGGCGCAACGTTCACTGCCGCATACAGCATACCGTCCGATTTGACATCAACGCCGAATGTGGCACGACCGGTTGTCTTGTCCGTGATGTCGAGACGCGGCACCGCCTTGCCGATCAGTTTGTAATCAGCGGCATTTTTCAATGGCGGGTTTTCGGGTGGCGTCAGGGATGCCGCCAACGTCGCCAGATCACCATAGGATAGTGACTTGCCACTACCGTTATGACTAACGGTGCCATCAGCTGCCAGACATTCGCTGGCCGGAACATTCCATTTGCTCGCAGCCGCCTGGACCAGCATATGACGGGCACAGGCACCTGCATTCCGCATGGGTTCCCAGGCGTCACGGATACTTGTGCTGCCGCCGGTACCCTGGGCGGATAATAATTCCGCCAGCCAGCCCATAAACTGCGCACCGGAAGTGTTTTCACCCTGGTGATAGCCATCTTCAAAAGGAAGTGCGGCCCGTAACATTTCGCGATTAGCGTAAACCTGGTGCACCGGAGCGTCCTGCACCTGTACCGACTTCCAGTCCACATCCAGTTCTTCTGCCACCAGCATCGCAAGGGCGGTATAAATGCCCTGCCCCATCTCGGCCCGTGGTGCCGCTACAGTTACAGTGCCGCTCGCGTCAATCTTGATCCAGGCATTCAGGGCGACTTCGCCACCCCTTGCGGTCTTCTGGAAAACAAGGCGGGTATCCTCTTCCGGCTTGAGCACTACATAGCCAACAGCCAGGGCACTACCGGCCACAGCCGTTGTCAGAAGAAACTTGCGTCGGGATATAGCCATGATGTCAGCCCTCCCGCATGTTTTTGGCAGCGGCATGAATGGCCGTGCGTATTCTGGAATAGGTACCACAACGACAAATATTGGTGATCGCGGCGTCAATATCGGCATCAGTTGGATCAGGGTTTTCAGCCAGCAAAGCGGTCGTCGCCATAATCATGCCGGACTGGCAATATCCACATTGCGGCACTTCATGATCGATCCACGCCTGTTGGACAGGATGCAACTTGTCAGTGGCCAGACTTTCGATTGTTGCGATTTCCTTGCCGGCAACATCGCCAATCGTCGTACTGCAGGAACGGACGGGTTCGCCGTTTACATGAACAGTGCAAGCACCGCAGGCAGACACACCACAACCGAATTTCGTCCCAACCAGCCCCAGCGTATCTCGCAGAACCCATAGCAAGGGTGTGTCTTCTTCTATATCGAGAACACGGACTTCGCCGTTCACTTTGATAGCAGGCACTGATTTTCCCCTGAAATATCTTTTTACTAACTTATTATGCAGTCAATGTGCGCACGAAAGCCGCAGAATTCAAGGAAATGGTGACGATACTTACTTGATCCAGGTGACCTTCTCATCAAGACCGATCCGGGTACCACCAAAGGCCGGTACCTTGCAATCAGCGGCCGGATATCCGCAGACCAGCAACAGATACGGTTTTTCAGAATCCGGACGTTCGCAAATCTGATTGAGAAAATTCATGGGGCTGGGCGTATGTGTCAAAGTAACCAGTCCCACATTATGCAAAGCCGAAATCAGAAAACCCGTCGCGATACCAACCGATTCAGGCACATAATAGTGTTTGACGCGACGACCGTCAGGCAGTTCACCGTGCCGCTGGGCAAAGATCGCGATCAAGGTGGCGTGTTCCAGAAACGATTTGTTTTCATCTGTTCCCAGTGGAGACAAAGCATCCAGCCACTCCTGAGGAGCTTTTCCACTATAAAACTCCCGCTCTTCGACTTCAGCTTCAGTTCTGATCTGATGTTTTTTGGCAGCGTCCGTAATTACGGTAAAATGCCATGGCTGAAGGTTTGCGCCGGAGGGTGCGGTAATGGCAGTTTCAAGACAATTGCGGATAACGTCTTCCGGCACGGGCCTGTCGTCATATTCTCGCACCGAGCGACGCAATTTCATTTGCGCCAGATACTCTGCTGACCGTCGTGTCATCTCAGGTGCGTCGTATTCGTGATAGCCCTCAAGGTCCTTCCAGACCGGTTTGTCCGCAGCCATTCTGTCTTTCTCCTTAGGGTAAAGTGATAAAGTCTATTCCGGAATTGCTTTTGGTTTTGCCTTGCCTGTGGCGAGTGCTTCACGATGTGCAATATAGGTAGCCGAGGCAACCACAACACCGCCACCTATCCAGGTCCACATATCTGGCTCTTCGGCAAACAGAAAATATCCAATCAACGTCGCCCAGACAAGTTGCAGAAAGTAGATAGGCTGAAGGGTTGTAAGTTCCGCCTCCTCCATCGCTTTCGTCAACGCCAGATGGCCACCGGTGGCCATTGCCGCCATCAAGAAATCCAGGCAAGTTCCTCGGCTGTGGGCGTCCGCCAGACATACAAAGCCGGTGGCAGCAAGGCGATTGTCACAAACAAAGCCATATAGGCCACAATGCTCGAACGATGTTCTGTCTCTGTCAGTTTTTTTGCAAACATAAAAGATATTGCGAACAAGGGGGCTGCCAACACTTGAGCAATTGCCCCGATGTCAATGACCTCGATACCTGGACGCAGAATAACCAGCGTCCCACCAAAGCCTATCAATACAGCACCAATTCTCCTGGCGTGCAGTGTTTCCTTGAAATAGATGGCAGCTCCTATCGTTGTAAAGATTGGCGCCAGAAATCCAAGAGCCATCACTTCCGCAATTGGCAATCTTGACATGGCATAGAACCAAAGCATCACCCCGATAGCATGGACCAGACTGCGGAAGGCATGGATCTTTTTATTGTTGCTCCGCATTTCAGAACGCGACAGGCGAAGAAAGAAAGGTACCATCAGGACAATGCCAAATGCGTAACGTATAAATGCAGTCTGGAGCGGGTTCATTTCTGATCCCAGATGCCGCGCAATTCCGGACAAGGAGGAGAAAAATATTCCGGCGACAACCATCCAGGCGATGCCTCGAACATTGGACATGGGCCGGATGATTTTTTGTTGTTCAATTGCCGCCATGTTGTTTCCAGATTTCCCCTGATTTAGTTCGTATGCTAACACAATGAGTTAATTCCACCACTGCGTTTGACGCGCAGCAGCTATGCATTGCTGAAACCAGAATTTGCATGGGAGGCGTTGCGGTGGGTGAAGATAGCGGTCTAAGCTCCGCTCGATCACAAATGTAAATCTCCTGGAATTTCTCAATGCTCCCTGAATGTACACCGGAAGAAGTCGGGCTTTCATCTGAACGCCTTGAAAATGTTACGCGCTGGATGAATGACATGGTCGACAGCGGCAAGCTGCCCTGTGCTTTGACTGCCGTCGTTCGAGGCGACAAGCTGGTTTATCTGGACCACTGCGGAATGGCCGATATTGAAGCCGGCAAACCAGTGGATAACAACACGATCTTCCGTTTTTATTCCATGACCAAACCGATCACATCCGTCGCGGCCATGATGTTATATGAGCAAGGCCTGTTCCAGCTTGATGATCCGGTCTCAAAGTACATACCGGCTCTTGGAAATCTGGAAGTCTTTGTCTCCGGCGACGAGAACCAATACCAGACCGTTCCGGCAGAACGCGACTTCACCGTACGTGAATTAATGACCCATACGTCCGGACTGACATATGGCTGGATTGAAGCCCATCCTGTCGATGCGATTTATCGTGAGCACAAAATCGATTTTCAGACAGCAGGCTTGCCCCTAGCTGAAATGATGGAAAAGCTGGGCGAGGCTCCCCTGCTCTGCCAGCCCGGTAGCGAATGGAACTATAGTGTCTCTACAGACGTTCTTGGTCATCTTGTCGAGGTGCTTTCCGGCCTGCCCCTGGACAAGTTTTTTGCAGAGAAAATACTTGGCCCTCTGGGTATGAAGGATACGGCCTTTCAGGTCGCGTCGGAAAATATTGACCGTTTTACGGCGAACTACACCTGCACCAAGGATCAAAAGACCAAACTGATTGAAGCAATCGATGGCAGTCGCTTCACGAAACCCGTGGTCACTTTCTCAGGTGGAGGTGGTTTGACATCAACTGTTTCGGACTATCTGCGCTTTACGCGCATGCTATCCAATTTTGGTGAACTTGATGGAGTGCGTCTGCTGGGTCGAAAAACAGTTGAATATATGACGATCAACCATCTTCCTGGCGACCTCGCGGATTTAGGTCAGGACACTTTTGCTGAAACATCATTTGAAGGCATCGGATTTGGTCTCGGCTTTTCAGTCATGCTTGATCCAGCGAAAGCCAACGTCATGGGCACGCCAGGAGAATACGCCTGGGGCGGTGCTGCCAGCACTGCTTTCTGGATTGATCCCGTTGAAGACATGACCGTTATTTTCCTGACGCAGCTGATGCCCTCCTCCGCATATCCGCTGCGACGCGAATTGAAGGTTCTGACCTATCAGGCCCTGATTGACTGAGAATGAAGGACTGATGCACAAGATATTTGTCTACGGCACCCTGAAACGAGGCTACCCCAATTTTGACATCGGTATGGATGGAACGACTTTTGTCGGTGAATACCGAACAGTCGAACGCTTTCCGCTGGTCATCGGCGGCCCCTGGTTCAGCCCCAACCTGATTGATGAGCCGGGCTCGGGACACCAGGTCAAGGGCGAGATATTTACGGCGACTGATGTAGCCGTTGAATTTCTGGATCGTTTTGAATCAACGCATGTCCCAACTGGTTATCGCCGCGTTGAGCGATCCTTTGAAGCGCTGGACGGTAGCACCAACGTAATGGCCTGGGTATATGTCCGCGACCGCGTGAACATTGATGCCGTTGTAGAAGAACTGACCGACTCCTACCCGCTGGAGCATCGCTATATTATCCCGTCAAAACGCCCCAAAACCTGAATGACTATTATCGCACAGATCAGTGATACACATCTCATGGACGTCGAATCTGGCGATGTTCGCGCGCCAAAACGCATCGAATGGCTACGTCGGTGTGTGCGAGACATCAACCGTCTGGACCCTGGACCCGATGCAGTTATCCATACAGGTGATATGTCTCAACATGGCAGCCATGCCGAGTACATATTGGCACGGGAGATACTGACTGAATTGAACATGCCGTTCTATGTCACGCCGGGAAACCGGGATTCCCGCACAGCGTTAAGAAAAGTGTTTTCGCAAGACGGATACTTTCAGTCTGATTCGAAGTTCTTACAATACGCTGTGGATGTCGGCACGATTTATCTGGTTGCCGTCGATTCTGTATGTGAAGGAAGCAGAATGGGCGAACTATGCGATAATCGACTTGGCGACCTGGATAAAATGCTGAGCGGGAAACCAAATTCACCCACGGTGCTATTCATGCACCACCCGCCATTCGAAGTATTGACCTCCAGTGAACCATTGCAGTTTGGCAGCCGCGACATCGTCCAAAAGTTCACTGATATACTGCGACGCCACCCACAAATCACGCAGATATTTTGCGGCCATGCGCACCGCAGTTTCATGTCTGATCTGGCCGACACCAGAGCATTGACGGTACCAAGTATTGCCATTGACCTCCGTCTAGACTTTCCGGAAACGATGGATGACACACCCGTTTATCAAATTCACAGCCTATATCCAGGCCATGGCTTTGTTAGTGAAACACGATTTGTAGCATAAGCATCCGTCGTCAGTGAATTTTCCCAAAACCGTCTGACGGTTATTCAGCCAGATTGAAGGTCAATTCATCCAGTTGGTTCTCACCGACCAATTCATCTTCGATCAGATTATTCTTCGCCATTTCGAACAGATCATCGTCCGTGATCAAGGTCCCGTATTCAGCAACAATGATCGTGTAGGTTTGCAGCAATTTTCCGTCTGCATCCCTGACTTCTATATCTGGCACAAATGTTCCCCGATCCTGCTCTGCACTGCCCGTTCATCTACCCTGTATTGTGGTAGTATCATTGGCAAATATGAAGTAAAGCTTGGCGAATAACAAATGTGCGCCTTCGCGCTATATCAAACAATCGGATTTTTTGTCTAATGTCCAAATCACCCACGAAAACCGTAACCGGAAATGGAACGACCGAGTGGCGCCTTGACGGTATTCTGCACCGTGAGGATGGTCCTGCCGTTGAAAAACCTGATGGGACACAGGTCTGGTTTCTCCATGGCAAACAACATCGTGAAGATGGCCCCGCAGTGGTACATCATGATGGCTCCAAAGAATGGTGGCTGAACGGTGAACTTCAGCAGATACCGCAAAAAACCGAATCTGAAGATGGCATGATCGAATGGCGCCTCAACGGTGATCTGCATCTTGAAGATGGCCCCGCTGTCACCAGACTTGATGGAACCGAAGTTTGGTTTCTCCATGGCAAGCAGCACCGCGAAGACGGGGCCGCCGTAACCCACAGCGACGGCTCAAAAGAATGGTGGCGCAACGGAAAGCTGCATCGTGAAGATGGCCCGGCGATCATGGAATCGGGAGGAACCCTTGAATGGCACCTGAACGGCGTTCCTCACCGTGAGGACGGCCCGGCAATCATCCGCTCCGACGGTGTGCAGCAATGGTGGTTAAATGGTGTGCGTCATCGCGAAGACGGACCTGCCGTCATCGATGACCAGATAATGCAGCAATGGTGGTTTGACGGATTGTTACACCGGGAAGATGGTCCTGCCGTCGAATATGATGACGGCGATCAGGAATGGTACCTCGGCGGTTCGCCGACAGAAGAAAACGTCGTCATGGATTCCGGGAAGCGAACAGAGTTCCTGAAGTCGCTAGCTGGTCGCAACTGAAAAGGTTAAGCCCAGATCAGACGCACAGCAATTCCCGAAAAAGTTCCCGGCAAGGCTCTGCGTAAGCCTTTAAATTTTAAGGCTTTTTCGGCGTCTCATAGGGAACTTCTTTTTGCCACTCCACCCATTCAGTGTGGTAACCAACAAAGCCTTTTTCGTTTTCTGGCTGTTGTTTGGTGGTGTAGTACTTGGTCTTGCCATCAGGAACCGGGTCTTTGGCGTTTACATTTCCCATAAATAATCTCGCTTGTTTTTTTGGTTTCAAACTATTGCGGTTTACGTCGATCTATTGGTGAACAATTTTACAAGACAGCCCTGTCACAAGAAAGCTGTTTTTACTGAAAGAAATCAAATTGGAACTTTGGAATAGTTGCCAATTTCAGGCTCCACATTGATCGGCCCACCAGCATCAATTTCTTCCGCCGTAGCGTCACGGATCGTCAAAACATCCAGATTAAAAACAACCTTTCTGCCGCTAAGTGGATTGTTGCCATCAACTGTCAACGTTTTGTCATCCACTCGGGTAACAATGAAACTGCGTTGCTCGCCTTTCTCGTTCTCAGTAAGAATTGTGGCACCTAATTCCCGGTACTCCTCAGGCACATTTCCGATACTGTCTGTATAAACAAGTGACTCGTCTCTGGGGCCATAAATTTGATCGCCATCAAAGGGCACACTGATAACCTCACCGACGATTTTGCCCTCCAATTCTTCCATTATGGCCGGTGCCAGAATATCGTTTGCACCATGTATGTATCCAATGGGAAAATCGACGCCAACGAGAACAGTTCCTGTCTTTTCGTCGACCACCTTGTACTTGAGTTCGACGTACTTGTTATTTTGAATGGTGTCCTTCATTTTGACTGTTGCTCTGGATAGATCAAAAGACTGACGCCCCAAAAATCTTGATTTCCTCTGCCTGGTCCAGTCCAAGGACAAGGCGACCGAGCCATTCGCCATCTTTCTTCGTGCTACGCACGCGATAGAGAACCGTGACGTGCTGGCCCCGGCGAATGATGCCGAGATAATCATAAACTTCCGACAGACTCCGGGTCAGTTCACTGTTTGCAAACTGGTGCCCGATATCTACTTCGTTCAGACCCTGCGTCAGGCTGTAGTCAAAATCACGAATGAATTTTCCATAGTCTCCGTCGTTGGAGGCCCTGACCAGGGTCGACCACATTGGTTCGGCAACTGTAAGAATATCCTCATCCGGGAGGTCGATAATGTTCATAAGTGTCTTTCATCACAATGGATGTTGATTTTCGCGACTGCCCAAACAAAGAGTGCTCAGACAAATCCCGAGACCTCTTTGTTTCGCCAGCTGCCGACGTTCGAAGTGAATGCTTGCCGAGACTGCTGACACCTATTCGGCAGCAGCCGCTTTTTCTTCTTCCCCAACCAGATGATACAACGGCGCTTTCTCCATGGTGTAGCCGCCCGTTTCGGGATCCCGGCGGGAGACCGTCAGAACATGCCAGTTTTCATCGTCCAGCTTCATCGCATCGCCACGGTAGTAATAGCCCGGCCAACGTGTTTCCTTGCGGAACAATGTATGTTGCAGAACACACTCGGAGGCACGATGGCGGTGCTTGACTTCCCAGGCACGCAACAATTCGTGAAGATCCTCGGCAGCAATTTTCTCAAGGTCTTCTTCCATGATCTTGAGTTTCTTGAGACCGATGCTTAGCAGTTTGTCGTTCGTCATGTAATTAACCGACACGCCGCCGCCGTACTCATCCATCAACTTTTGCAAACGATCAAGTGACTGACGTGGGTTGTGGTAATGCGGATTGACCGTACCGGCGACAATTTCATTGCGATACAGTTTGTAGTGCTCCATGGGCTTGAAGACTTCTTCTTTAAGCTTCTCGATCGTGCCCTCTGAAACGCGAATGCCATCTGCTTTGCCATCATCGATGTACCGGCAGGCGGCTTTCGCTGCCAGGCGGCCTTCAGTGAAGGAACCGGATGAAAATGCGTGCGGTGTTCCACCGACCGCATCACCGGCACCAAAGAGACCCTCGATGGTGGTCATGCGGTTATAACCCCAAAAATACTCGTCCGGAGACAGATCTTCGGGTCCTGAACACCACGCGCCGCAACCGGTTGCATGAGAACCCATTACGTAAGGTTCAGACGTGGTCAGTTCCGGGTTCTCGTTTTTCGGATCAACATCGGTGGCTGCCCAAAGGACGGCCTGTCCAACAGTCATACCAAGGAAGTTGTGCCAGCCAATTTCTTCCAGATGTGGATCCTGGAATGAGTGCATCGTCACCATATGGATCGGGCCACGTCCAGCATTGACTTCGCTGATCATGGTATGGTTACGCAGACAGGTCGGGATCGGGCGATGGGTAAGGTGTGAGACTTCCGGATCCAGATATTCCTTGCCGACCATTTTTTGAAGATCGGGGAACCACTTGGATTCGTATTCCTCCCCATAGGCATTTTGGGTGTAGGTCTTGAGATGCAGGAAGTAAGCGCCCACCGGACCATAACCATCCTTGAAGCGTGCCAGGACAATCCGGTTTTCCATCTGGGTCATCTTCGCACCAGCGTTAATCATCAACGCATAGGCCGAACCAGATGACCATGGCGCATACCACACGCGTCCGGCACCTTCACCAACTGAGCGGGGCTTGAAAATATTGGATGCGCCGCCAGCACCACAGATCACAGCCTTGGATTTGAAGACGTGGAAATCGCCTGTCCGAACATTGAAACCTACCGCGCCGGCAACACGATTTTCCTTCGCCTCATCCATCAGCAAATGAGTAACGCAGACGCGGTTATATACCTTGTCGGCAGATTTTTTTGCGGCTTCAGCCACAATAGGTTTGTAGGATTCGCCGTGGATCATGATTTGCCAACGGCCTTCACGCAGGTAGTTGCCCTTTTCCTTGTCCCGCATGATGGGCAGACCCCACTCTTCGAACTGGTGAACAGTCGAA
>Ga0233429_1003785_pt1 | contig 13925 bp, 11 predicted proteins | sample SI_118_April2016_3_FD_179879 | JGI IMG/M metagenome (GOLD analysis project Ga0233429, IMG submission 179879) | Seawater microbial communities from Saanich Inlet, British Columbia, Canada - SI_118_April2016_135_MG | ecosystem: Environmental > Aquatic > Marine > Inlet | place: Canada: British... | reverse complement strand
TTTTCATAATATCTATTGGTGTTGTTTTAAGATAAAAAAGTAGCGCCTTCACATCTATTGCTTTTTGATTAACAGTTCCATGCTTATCAAGCCACGCTTTAAATTGAGCGATTTCTGAAGGAAGGAAGTGCGCAAATATACCTGCCCATGTTCTTTGTTTAAAGAAAATATGCTTGGCAGCTGCCAGAATCTTATTGGCGAGCTCCGCTGCAATCGCCCCTTCTTGTCTAGCCTTCTTTATTGTCGATCGAATGTTTATCATTGCTTCAGTTTCAGGGAGATAACCCTCCCCCATTGACGCATGCAGAACAGCGACCTCATCGTCGTCTTCAATTTCTCCTTCTTGATAAGCACGACAAACCTCACCGAAACCGCGCATACCAAATTGAGATAGCTCAGCAGCGCGCAAAGCTCCCATACTTCCTGCGCCAAAGACATTAATTCCTTTTTCAAGGGCGAACAAAATTTCTTTATGCCAAACAGCTGCTGTCTGCTCGAAAAAACCATCAATGATAACGATGATTTTAGCTTGCGTCAAAGTAGCGGCAATAATATCTCCACACTTTACTGGAGGCAAATAGGTCGCATCTGGAAAGATATTTTCTGCTACCTCTTTCTCTAAAGTGGGGCCTAAGTAAATAAAAATTTCATGCTTATTCATAGTGTTTAACTCCTTAACTCAGGAGCAATTAGCTTTACGACAGGCAACCCTATTTCTGGTTTCTCAAGATTAACCCGCAAAAGTTGCGTTACTCCGTCTGCAGATAAGGTTTTAAGTATCATTTTAATATTGAGAGAGAAATCATGCTCAAAAGCAGATTGCGGTATTGTTTCGTAGTTGAGCTCTCCTTTTGCTTTTTTATCTGTGAAAGGATGATTTTTATAATAAGAACCAGGAGAAACATCATCTCTGGATCCGGAAATTAAAGTTAAACGTACTTGTGCGGCTTCAGTTATTGCTCGCAGTAAAGCTACCTCTTTATCATAGTGCGTACCTTTACCTAAAAATGCATTAATGCCTCGAGTAATGTCTTGATCATGAATAATGCAAACAAAGGATGGGAGCCCATTACTAGCTGTTATATTATAGAGGTCAATTTCTATTTTAGCACCCAGCATTTTCTTAAGAAGCTCAGAGGCTAATGGTGACGTGATCGTTTCTATACTTATACACGTGTCAAGCTGTTCATCTTTAGTTTTTTTGCGCCACTTAGCAAAAGCATCGCGCTCGATAACTTCATACAGCGCATGACACAAAGCTTCATCCTGTGTGTTTCCCGAAGCTAAACCATTACTTGATGTGTTAAATAATAACGAGTCAATAGTACGGTCAGAAACAGAGTTAAGTGATACGGCAGCTCGAGGAACAAAAACCGAACGTCCAGACATTAAGTCAATTGCTTCTAGCCAATCTAGCTTTTTTTGATTAATGTTATTATGTGAATAAAGTTTATTAACAAGCTTAAGTGGCTCAAGAAAATCTTTTCTGTTAGCTGCTTGCTCTGCATAAGAAGTGTTTTTAATGCCGGGAGGGGGAAGATTCTCCGCATGCCATAATTCTATAGACTCCATTAACGCAGAAACCTTCGCTAAAAGTATGGAAGAACCTTTTCCTTGGGAAACAGACAAATGCTGGCTATCAGGACGAATCGCAATAGCGACAGGAATACCGAGATAATCTAAACCAGTAACATTGGCAACTCGCGTCACACCAATCTTCTCTGCAATGGGAAGTATCCTACGATAGGTTTCACCAGCTTTTTTTGCTCGAATCGTGCCACCAAGGTTGTGATAGTTATTATTCATTTTTTTGAAGTTGGCGCTTGCAGTGCACAGCACTATCCTCCCTCACTTATGGAGTTTTACTCATTTATTTCTATGATTCTAAACCCACATCATGTTGCAACCCAAGCTCACGAAGTGTAAACAAAGGGGTTTGCTGCTCAAAATGCGTATTTATAAAGGCTTCAGTACCTAAATCAAAAATGTTATCAGCCATCTTAGCTTTCTCTATTTTAAGTGGTTCACAAATTATCAGCTCTATTACTGCTCGGATTTTAACACACTTTTTGAGAATTCATAGTTAGAGCTTCAGCTTTTTTTAATTCTTATGCAGCTATTGAGAAAAATATTTTTCTTAGAGGTCGGAACCTCTAAAAGCCCGGTCTTTTCTGATAGCTTTTTAACCACACTGTTTTCGTCAAAAATTTGATTTGCTATTAATAGCTCATCGCTAGAATCCAGCGTACTAAAGAAAAAATCATGCTTTAACTGGCATAACGTATCAAAAGGAGTATCCATTGCTTTGATCTCCCCTGTTGATAGCTTATGAATAAATTGCTTCAGCACATAGCGCATTAATCGCGTACATTTCATTAAACTAATGTTTTCAAAGCTAGCTTTTCCCGGCCAATTAGCAGAAAGCTTTTTTAACGACACGTAAGCTTCTTCATTTTTAGATTGGCCAAAATAAGCGGGAACCATCACAACAGGAGTAAAACGTTTCAATCCATAGATATTTAACATAACATCGATGACTTCATTAAAAGGACCTTCCTTGTTTTTCCCATCAAACACCTTATAAAGCGTTGCTTGACCTAAGCTCGCTTCAATAATATGCCGCACTGTTGCTAATATATATTCATTTACATATTTATTTCTTATACCAGATATAAAATTTATCCATAAGCGATTAACAGGGCCACTATTTCTAGCGTAAGCAGAAGCTTTCCACGCTATTTTGAGTAACGACAAATAAAACAATCTCCAAGCATCACTATCTTGCTCAACTAACCATTCATTTGAAAAGAAAATAAGTTCAGTGTGCCATTTAGTAGGAAAGCTTGTATGATTAGCTATTTCAGTTATAAGCTGGAAATGATCATGTTGATTGTTAGGCTTCTCAACTCTCAAATCAAAAGCTTTTCTTAATCTTTCAAAAGAAGCGTAATTAGAAATGCTTGGAATAAAGAAGGGTGTTCGAGATCCAGAAGACATTCGCCAAGCAGCTCTTGCTTGGAAAGATTTTGGCGGGTCTAGCACACCACGCAATGCGACCATTTTTCCTGGGCCATATATACTTGATGTTTCTATCACGCCATCCATACGTTCTACATAAAGATTAAGCTCACCAGAAACAACTAAACTCATAGGAATAGAAAACCAGTTATAACCCAAAGCTTTTCGAATATCTTTAGGAATACTTTTATCATTTAGTTGTAACATCTTTCCTTTGTAAGGAATATTACAAACACCGTCATCACCAATAATAGATGCGCCATAGGGATAGCGCACTTTGAATAAGCGATGCCTTTTGTTTGGGCTTATCTTTTCGATGGCCTGATAAATATCTGGCGCCAATCGTTTAAAATGTTGGCGGCATTGATCCCAAGTTACTTCGATGAAATCAGCTTCAGAAGAAAGGTCCATATAAAATCTCCAGCGAAAGCAATTATATAGAGTTATTTTACCGGGTTAATTTCACAAGAGAAAGATAAACCTTGTATGCAGTAAAACTAAAAACGCCAAAAACGAGCGGAATCTGTCCATAAAGGAGGAATGATTGCTTATAGATAGCCCTGCCCGTCAAAGAAACAGAGAATATATCAACATGAGGCAAAGCCGCCACATGAGCCAACGACCCGGAAATTGCCAAGCCCGCCCCAGTCATAAGCCGAACAATGCCTTGAGCTGTGCTTCTCCAGCGTTCGTTCACTAAAGTTGTTGCTATCATCATACTTGTCGGCGCTAAAATAATCTCACCAAAACTAATAAAGAAAAAGGCTATAAACATCCAATACAAAGGAAGTGCTTTTCCAGAAGGCAATAAAGTTAAGCCAAGATATAAAATAAAGAATGCTAAACTAATTGAAATTAACGAAACTGAAAACTTTACAATTAAACTAGACGATGATGATTGATGTGACTTTGATTTCACCCAAAAGAAACTGATAACACCACCCAAAATCAATGTATAGAGAGGGCTAATACTTAATATAACAGGTGTTGGAAGAAAATAACCAAACAATTCTCGATGAACATATCGATTAATAAATAAAGTGATAACCGTTGGCTGAAGAGCATATACCGCCCAAAAAACAACAGTTAAAATAAGAAGAAATCCAAATAAAAATAAGCGCCTACCAACAGCACCCTCTTTCCTTTTAAGATAAGCAAGAGTAAATAATATTACTAATAAAAGAATTGCTATCAAGAGCAGCAAGAGCCTGCAAATAAATTCGTATTGCAAAAGCTCTCTAATAAATAAAAGAGATAGTAAGCAGAAAAGCACCCCCCATAATACTTTAGACTTAGAGAAGCACTGCATCTCTTTCTTGCTATAAAAAGCAGAAAAATAGAAATAAAAAACAATAGCTCCCATAACTAAGCTAATACTACATAAGCTGAACGCCGCAGAAAAATTCACAAATCTCATAAGAAAACCTGAGCTTATAAAGCCTATAATAGCTCCTAAGTTCATTCCCATATAAATCAGTGTAAACCCAAGCTCGTATTTTAAATGCTTGCCGTGATAGGCATTACCAACAAGTGCGTAGGCATTAGGAACAGTAAGGTTAATTCCTAAAATATAGACACTTAATCCCCAAAGCAATGAACCTAATCCGCCAAGCGAAACAAAATATAAACCCAGCGCCATCAACAATAGCCCTGACAACACAGCAGATCGTTTACTAATAAAACGATCTCCAATATATCCGCCAAAAAGTGAAAAAGCGTACTGTATTCCGGCAAAAGCCGCATACAAAGAGTAGGCTTCACCATCAGTAAAGCCTAATAATTTTGTCATATATAAGGTAAGCAAGCCTTGATAGGTTGCTGCACCAATCATTAAAACAATTGATACAAAGAATATAATGAAAACACTACTCGGCACTTTGTTTCTAAAAAGACGCTTTAGCATATAGTCCGCTCTACTCTTGACCCAGGATTCAAAGAGAAATAATGAGGTCTATATAGGCGGTAGTCAAACTATTTAGTTCAGAGGCTTTTTGAACGCTTGCCTTCCCTTGCTATAGAGCCTCTTAGTGCCGCCCTCTAGTACAAAACAAAAACCTAACTGAATTGCATGATTCAAGCTTCGCTTGCATTCATGGCGCTTTCATTGGGATATAGAAAACCGTCTATCTGTTGTTTAACTTCAAGTAAGAGATGAATGGTTGCTGCCATTAATAAATATACCCTGCTCGATCAAAGGTAGCTTGATAAGCATTTTCATGCCTTCGCTTAACTTCGCTTTGTCTAGAACCTTTTCCTTAAAACCTGAATGCGCCCAAGCACGTAAAACATTTAATCCAGGGAAATCCGTAAGAAAACCAAGGTGAATATCACTGTAATCATTGTTTTTTGTATAAATGTCAGTAAGTGCTTCATCTATTTCATCATTGAAAAGTAAATGAAAGCTCGTACACATAGGTCTAAACATAGACTTCCTTATTTTATTCATTTAATTGAACTCCTTTTTCAGCGAGCCATTGTCTCATATAAAGCAGGTGAAAAACAAATGCTATGCTTCTGCATTTTCAATCAAGAAAAGTTCAAAAGATAACTCGAGACAAATATATTATATTTATACTTCCAGTGTGTTAATTAGATTAATCAAAGCAGAGCCTAGAACAAGTATAAATTTTGCTTCCTCTAAAGTTGGAGGCTTGTAATTTCCCTCAGGTTGCCCATGCCTTGCTCTACTAGAGACAAAACCCCAGCTGCTAGCAATCGAAGATCTCAATGCAGGGTCTAGCTTTAGTTTATTGATGAGATTACTAAAATCACCCTTTATGACGCCTACCTTAGTTTTCACTAATGCTTCAATTGCTTTATACACATTGCTGCAACAATCTTCAGCATCCTCAGCAAACAGTGCATTTGAAGCTTTCTTCATGGGTAAATTCACAGTTTTCTCATATAATGTCTGCGCTGCATCATTAACGCTTTCCAGCTCCACCTCATCAATTATTGAAGTCAATGCAAAACTATCTAAAAAACGGCAAGGAGCTCCTTTGCTTTCCAATATTAGATTAACGGCTTTAGCAAACGTACAAGATTCTTGCTCGACTTTAATAAGCTCTTTATCTTCAGTTTTTTGAGAAAGATAGTTTAACAAGTCGTAGAATCTCAAGCCTTTCAACTCAAAAAAACGCTCTCGGAAACGATTTGTGAAGCGAAGATAAAGGAGGTGTCTTACTTGCTCTAAAGAAATTTCAAAGAAACAAGCAAATGCCTTAATAAATAATTCATTTATTAAACGCCCTCTCTGGCCGTAAGCTGCAAATTTCAAAATTACCTCATTCCAAATCTCAAGCTTTAATTCATTGCTAACCTGATCTAAGCTTTCTTGAAATGGCGTTGCTAACTCGAGTCTATTTGAAAATTCAGAATGTCTCATGTTTATTTCCTATTGTAGGTTGATACCAGTAAAGTTTTTAATTAGCTATACCACGCACCAATGAAGATGCGAAAGTACGTGCATTAATCTAAGAAATTGTTTATAAAGCCAAAATGGAAAGACCTTTAAGTTCAACGGAACGAGCAAAGCTCATTAAACTGCATCGGAAAGAGCGTGATGGCAAGGTACGTGATCGCATTAAGGCTGTTTTACTGCATGATGACGGTTATAGCGATTCGGAAATTGCTCGAATACTTTTGCTCGATGACGAAACCATTCGTCGCCACATTAAAGATTATTTTGACAGTCACAAATTAGCGCCAGAAAATGGCGGTAGCACGGGTTATTTAAGTCAATCTGAAACAGATGAATTGAAAGCACATCTCCGAGAGAAAACGTATTTATACGTTAAAGATATTTGTGTTTATGTTAAAGAAGCCTTTGGAAAAACTTACAGCATAAGCGGCATGACAAAGTGGCTGCATGCCAACAAGTTTCGCTATAAAAAACCACACGGCGTTCCTGCTAAAGCTGATCAAGAAAAACAAGAAGCTTTCATTGAGTATTACCAAGCATTAAAAGCATCAGCAAAGCCTGATGAGCCTATTTACTTTGCTGATAGCAGTCATCCTCAGCACCAAACACGACTTGCTTATGGCTGGATTGAAAAAGGTGTTCGCAAGGCAGAGAAAATGACAGCGTGCCAGAAGCGCGTAAATCTTATTGGCGCCATTAATTTAGAGCGTCATGATATTGAGTATAGCCAAGCGGATTGGATTAATGCAGAAAGCATTCAAGCTTTTCTAGAGCAGCTCATTGCAGCCAACCCTGCAAGTAAAAAGATTCATGTTATTTGGGACAACGCAGGCTATCACAAGAGCCAGGTTATCAAAGATTTTGTCAGCAAAAGCAAAATAGTGCTTCATTACTTGCCGCCGTATTCGCCTAATCTTAACCCTATTGAACGGCTGTGGAAAATCATGCATGAGCAAGTGACATACAATCGTTATTATCCGAAGTTTGCGGATTTCACAGAAGGCATTTTCAATTTCTTTAGAAACCTTGAAAAATATAAAGCTATTATTCAGAGCAGAATCAATGATAACTTTCAGCGCCTAGTTGTTGCTTAAGCCGCATCTTGAAGTGGAACGGGTATATATGGTCAAAAGAAGTATAGCAGATGCGTGTAAGCTATTGTTTAATCAAGGGGATTGATTTGGAATCATGTGTCGGGGCGGGTTCTTGAGTTTTGTTAAAAAATCTCGCCAACTTTCTTCATCCGATAGTGGCATTTTTTGCTCCGCAAAAGAAGGCACCCTACGCAGCGTCATCCCGCACTTGATGCGGGGAATCTTATTAAACCTGAAAAGATTCCTGCTTCCGCAGGAATGACGCAGCTCAACTGCCCGCAATCATCATCTCTTCAATCAAAATCGAACCTGTTTGAATATTACCGCGTTTATCCGTGTCATTGCCAATCGCTAAAATTGTTTTAAGCATTGTCTTTAAATTATTCGCGATTGTGATTTCATGAACAGGATATTGAATTTCACCGTTTTCAACCCAATAACCAAAGGCTCCGCGAGAGTAATCGCCCGTCACAAGATTAACACCTTGCCCAATCAATTCTGTCACATATAAACCTGTGCCCATCGTTTGTAAAAGTTCTTCAAAGCTTTGACCCGTGTTAGTCACTCTTAAATTATGCACGCCACCTGAATTTGCCGTTGTTTTCATTTTCAAACGTTTAGCTGAGTAGTCACTCAAGGAATAACTACTTAAAGCACCATCCGTTACAAAGTTTTTATCATAAGTTGCAACGCCATCCGCATCAAAAGCAATACTTCCAATCCCTTTTAAAATATGCGGGCGTTCAAAAATATTCACCCAAGAAGGAAAAACTTCTTTACCTAAATGGTTAAGAAGAAAAGAGGATTCTCGATAAAGACTGCCACCAGAGATAGCTGACACAAAATTTCCAAGTAAACTTCTTGCAAGTTCAGGAGAAAAAACAACAGGGGTTTTGCATGTTTTCATTTTTTTTGCGCCAAGCCGCGCAACCGTTCGAGTCGCTGCATTTTCAGCTACCCAACGCCAAGTTTCTAAATCTTCATGCGCACATGCTGTTGTATAGCTATAATCACGCTCTTTTTCACCCATCTCTTCTGCAATAAGCATACAACTAATTTCATGGCTTGTTGATTTCACTTCACCAATAAATCCATGGCTATTCGCATAAACGCCATGACCTTGATTGGTAGCAACTGTGCAACCTTCAGAGTTTGTGATTTTTTTACTTTGCTCCATTGCCAATCGCTCACAAGCAATCGCATTATTTTTTGCTTCTTCAGGGGTAATGCCCCAAGGATGATACAAATCCAAATCCAAAACGTCTTTTGGCATCAATGAAGCATCTGCTAAACCCGCACAAGGATCTTCTTCTATCATTTCAGCAATAGCGCAAGCTTTTTGACAGCAGCGCTCACCGATTTCATTGAAAAATCGCTTGTACTTGCTGAGCCTTTTTTATGACCTTTATAAACCGTAAGATTCATTTCGATATCAGAATCATATTCAATACTTTCAATATCACCTAAACGCGTTGCTACTGAAAAGCCTTGCGTTTGACCGAGGTCAATTTCGCATGCGCTCGCACCTTCTTTTTTGGCTAGATCCACAATATCACTCGCCAAAACCAGAAGATTTTGTTTTGCTGGTGTTGATGTCATTAAGAATACCTATCACTGAGAAAAGAGGCCACATTTTAATCGCAACAAGCATAATAACAAGCCTTATCTTGAAAAAATTTAGTTTGAATCGTTTATTTGAACGGCTTAGCAAGCAATTGACAAAATTTATCCATACTTAATGGCTTTGAAAAAATATAACCCTGTATGCAGTGAACATCTAGTTTTCGCAAAGCCTCAAGCTGAGCTTCAGTTTCGACCCCTTCTGCTATGACTTGTAAACCCAAATCTTTTGCCAGGGTCACCACTGCTCGAATAATCGCTATAGCTTCATTTGATTGACTTGATGATAGCTTGTCGACAAATGATTTATCAATTTTAATCGTTGAAAAGTTACCCTCGATCAAACGATTAATTGAAGATTGCTTAATTCCAAAATCATCAATAGCCAAAGAAATACCTCGAGCTTTTAATGCCAAAGAAAGCTCATGAACTTCCATGTTATTGTTAGTATTTGAGAATAAAAAGCTCCCTTCTGTAATTTCAAATTCAAAAGCAATTTTTTTGGGTGGCTGGCTCGAAATCAAAAAATCAGATAACTCTAGCATATGATGCTTAAAAGAATGCCCCTCCAATGAGATATTGATTGCCACTTTAAAAGTCTCACTTAAAACAGGCATTTTCTCAAGATCACTCATTATAATATTGATAATATATTTATTTAATTCTCGTGATAAATTCATTGATTCAATAATGGGGATAAATTTATCGGGTGAATAGTCATTATTCCAACGAAGCAACGCTTCTACACCTATTATTTTATTGGTATTAAGATCAATTTGAGGCTGATAGACACAATAAAAAACTTTTTCAGCCAACGCTTTTCTCAGCTTGTTTTCAATTTCAATTTTTTCTTTAAAAGCAGTATTTAAAGCTTGAGAATAAAAAACAAAGCCTGACTTTTCTTGTTTGGCTTTATATAAAGCTAAGTCTGTATTTCTAATTAATGCATCATAACTCTTTGCAGAAAAAGGGTAGCTGGCAATGCCAATACTAACACTGCAAACAATATTTTTATCTGCAATTTTATAGGGCTGCCTAGAAAGAGCAATAATTCTTTCTGCTATACTTTCAGCATCACCGTACTCTCTTAAATTTTCTAAAAAAACAAGAAATTCATCACCACCTATTCGGGCAACAAAATCTTTACGCTTCAAAATAGGTTTTAGTCTTTTAACAAACTCCATCAGAACCTTATCACCCTCAGGATGGCCATAATAATCATTAATTTTTTTAAAGCTGTCAAAGTCAATCATTAAAAAACAATGCTTCGTTGCTTCATCCAAGTGACTAAGCTTCTCTGTAACATAAGACTCTAGATAAAATCGATTATAGGCCCCCGTCAAAGCATCTTTCTTTGCCATATCCTCAACAGTTGCTAAGTTTCTTGAAGATTCAATAATACTTGTCATAATATGAGTAATCGCCGCCAAATCACTAATGGTTTTTTCATCGTAACCACCCTTACGATTAGCCAAGCCATACATTGCAATAAAACCCTCTTTACCGAAAATAGGTATTCCCAAATAAGCACTCATAGGCGGGCACCCCGCCGGCAAGCTACCTGAACGCCAATCAAGCAACGGATTATTTGAAATAACTTGCTCACCTGTTTTCAAAGTATGCCTAAATAAAGTTTCAAGATTTTTAAACTCTAACCCTTGAGGTGCATTTTCATTATAAAAACGTCTTGTTTCTTCATTCCAAGAAATATTAGTGACAGCATAAGTTTTTAAAAAAGGCACATTGGTTTTAGGGGTTTTTAATACAGTACCAATAAAGCCATATTCACTCCCTGTATGACGTAAAAGAAAAGTTAGAATATAATTAAATAGCGGCTTGGAAGGCTCGCCTGAAATATACATTTCTTGTATTTTAGCAATTTCTCTTAAATAGCCGGTCGATTTTCTTTTCTCAAGAAATTCTTCATCTAGCAACAAAGCAAACCTTTTTAAATAATCTAATTTGCTCTGAGTAAACACTCTAGGCTGAGTATCAATAATACACAAAGAGCCAATAGAATAACCTTCTGGACTCTTTAAAGGGTATCCTGCATAGAAACGAATATTTGGATCAGCTGTAACTAAAGGATTATCTTTAAAGTCTGGGCTTTTAAGGGTATTTTCAACAAGAAAAACGCTATCTTGTAAAATCGTGTGCGCACAAAAAGAAACTTCTCGACTAGTTTCACAAACATCAAGCCCCTGAATGGATTTAAACCATTGCCGCTCAGAATCAATCAAACTAATCGCTACAATAGGAACACCAAAAAACTCTTTAACAATGGCCGTAAGCGAGTCATAGGCCACCTCTGGCTCTGTATCAAGCAAATCAAGCGACTTCAAGGCTTGCAGTCTTTCTGCCTCACAGGCTGGAATAGCTGGCTTTTTCATTTATCACTCTCATCAATCGTCGTATTACCTATAAATATAGGCGATCTTCTGTTAAATGAAAGCTTTACAATGAAGTTATTGCGTCCCGCCTACGATTAATTCATCCACTTTTAAGCTAGGTTGACCGACACCTACTGGCACGCTCTGCCCATCTTTGCCGCAGATACCAACGCCTTCATCAAGCTCCAGGTTATTACCTACCATGGAAACTTTTGTTAACACATCAGGGCCATTACCAATCAGTGTTGCACCTTTAATGGGTGCCGTGATTTTTCCATTTTCAATAAGATAAGCTTCACTTGTAGAGAAAACAAATTTCCCAGAAGTAATATCCACTTGCCCACCACCAAAGTTCGCGGCATAAATACCTTTTTCTACGGAGGCGATAATCTCTTCATGTTCATGCTGGCCTGCAAGCATGTAGGTATTTGTCATTCTTGGCATGGGTTTATGGCCATAGGATTCACGTCGACCATTACCCGTTGATTGGACGCCCATCAATTTCGCATTAAGTTCATCTTGCATATACGACTTAAGAATACCGTTTTCAATCAATGTTGTGCATTGCGTTTCAACGCCTTCATCATCCACATTAAGTGAACCACGTCGATTCGGCAATGTTCCATCATCCACAATCGTACAAAGCGGCGATGCAACACGCTCCCCTATTCTTCCAGAAAAAGCAGAACTACCTTTACGATTAAAATCACCTTCCAAACCATGGCCAATCGCTTCATGCAATAAAACACCGGGCCAACCAGGACCGAGTACAACGGGCATCGCGCCTGCAGGCGCAGGAATTGCTTCTAAATTCACAAGCGCTTGACGCACAGCTTCTTTGGCATGTTTCTCGATAGGATGTTCTGCAATTAATTCTTCATAGGTATAACGACCACCGCCACCTGAAAAACCCTGTTCACGCCGACCATTTTCTTCAACAATCACTGTGACATTAACACGGACTAAAGGACGAATGTCTGCAATCAATCGACCACTGGAATGCATCATTAAAATTGTTTCATGCGCACCAGATAAACTCGCCATCACTTGTTTAACACGCGGATCTTCTTTACGTGCAGCCTTATCGATAGCCTGAAGAAATTGAATTTTATCAATATCAGAAATAACATTTAAAGGATTTTTATCAGTATATAAAGCGCGGGCTATAGATGGCTTAGCTAATTGAATTGCTTGATCTTCATTACTTTTAGCAATCGACTTCGCCGCACTCACCGCACTTTCTAAAGCAGGAAAAAGCAACTCATCAGAAGAAGCATACCCGACTTTCTCACCGCTCACTGCGCGAACACCAACACCACGCTCGATATCAAAACTACCTTCTTTGACGATACCATTTTCAATCGCCCAAGATTCATATTGCGTATCTTGAAAATAAAGATCAGCAGAATCAATCTGCCCACCTAAAAGTTTACCCATTAGGGTTTGCAGGTGACTTTCCGTCAAATTCGCCGGTTGAAGCAGCGTTTTGATCGCAGCATCTAAATGATTTGTCATTATTTAGCCTCTTTAGGGATCAGACCCCAATATACGACACTGGAGATTTAAGCCGGCAAGTCTAGCATATTGATACGGCTTGAACCAGAAAGTGCCCCATTTCATCGTAGGCTTATATTTATGTTGATTTATTGATCGTACTTATGTAGCATGACGCCAAATAATAGCAGAAGAGATAATAAATCCAATGAAAGAATTAAGAACACAGAGACCGATAGGTAGAAAAAAATTTTCTACGAAAAAAGACGCTATTTTTCAGAATCCAGAGGCTCTAATTAATGAAATTAAATTTCAATTAACCGCAAATCCAACTTGCTCAGCAGTAATATCTAAAATGCTTACTAGCCAAATTAAAGATAAAAGCAAAAAAGACGACCTTGAAAAGCTCACTCTTCTTCATGATTTAGTCATTTCTATACTTTCTTATTTTGAAGAAAACAGGCTGACTCTAGATCAAAATCTGACGACTCCTTTGCGCCAACTAAGATTCTATGTAGTTGAACAATTCAATGCGATACTTCCCAAAGTAAAGATCATCCCAAGCAGCACTATTGAAAGCTGGATTTATGCTGGCACAGAAAACAACCCCAAACTCTTCGCTATTCCTGATAAAGAAAAGGCGACGCAAGCAAGTTATAGTATCTTACAAGAAATACCTGACGAGAGTTTTAAAAAACTATTTTCAAGTATCTCTCCGGATGATCATGAACTTCACGAAAACTTAAGAATTCTTTTATCCAATCATCAACCTAAATTCGGCAGTTGCAGGGAATCCTACCTCTGCCTAGCAGCGTAATATTGTTACAAGAATTCAATTATTTTTTATTATTTATGATGGCGCTGGAAGTAATTTAGGTGGTGCATTTG
>Ga0233429_1003781_pt1 | contig 13930 bp, 9 predicted proteins | sample SI_118_April2016_3_FD_179879 | JGI IMG/M metagenome (GOLD analysis project Ga0233429, IMG submission 179879) | Seawater microbial communities from Saanich Inlet, British Columbia, Canada - SI_118_April2016_135_MG | ecosystem: Environmental > Aquatic > Marine > Inlet | place: Canada: British... | reverse complement strand
AGATGCAGGATATCGGCGGGCCAGAACAGATCCGCCAACAAGGTCGGGTAAAAGGCTGCCACCACATAGGTCTCCCGCGTCATCCAGGATGATTGCGGGCGCAGCAGGACCAGGAGGAAGCGGGCCTTGCGGGCGATTTCCAAAAAGACAAAAAACAGGCCTATGGCCATGCCCACGCCTGCCACCACGTTGACGCCGATCAGGGCGCTTTCGGGAATGCTGCCCAGCATATAGGCCAGCCAGGCCATGATGATCAGGCCCGTGCTCATGCCGCCTAAGGTGAAATTCATCGCCGCGCGCATATCCCAGAATTTCTGGACCTTGCCGACCAATGGATTGGCCGGGTCCTGTAGTGCTTCATCATCCACATCGTCCGCCGTACGGTCCCGACCGGGCATGGAATTATCGATGCCATAGAGGTATTTTACCTGTGGGTCGTTGCCGAGCTCTTCATGCATCTGAAAGGCCCGATCATCTGCCGACATTTGACTGACATTGCTGTTGGGGTCATTAAAATCGCCAAAATGGATGGCGGTGGCGATGCATGAATTGGCACATGCCGGTGTTGCATCCGGGTCCACGCCCGGCGTCAGGCCCGCAGCCAGGCCGTCGTCTACTTTCTCTATACAGAAGGTGCATTTGTTGGCGACGCCGATGCGGTCGGGCTGGGCCACATAGGTTTCCTGCGTCGTTGGCTCGCCGTAATACCAATTCTGTTCGTGCGCGATGGTGCGGGCCTGATAGGGGCAGGCCACGGCGCAATAGCCGCAGCCGATGCACAAATCGTAATCCATGGTGACCAGGCCGTCGGCCCGTTGTTTGGTGGCACCTGTGGGGCAGACCGGCACACAGGACGGCTCTGCGCAATGCTGACAGCCCGTGACCAAGAACAGACGCTCCACATTGGGAAAGGTGCCCAGTTCTACATCAATGACCCGCCGCCATTGCACGCCGGGGGGCGTGTCGTTGGCGTGTTTGCAGGCAATGGTACAGGTTTGGCACCCGACACAGCTGTTCAGATCGATGACCATGCCGTAACGCGCACTCATACTTGGGGGCGTGCTTAGGTCGTTCATGAATTGGCCCTTTTCAGGACTTCCAAATCCTTCTCGATCTTCACCCGCACGATGTCGGAGCCGCTGCCGGTACCGTCCGTCAGAGACAATGCAATATCCGTCACGGAATTCAGGCTGGGCAGGTTCAAATCCTTGGCAAACGGCGTGGCCCAATGATCGAACTGCCCGATCATCAATACCGTGTCTGGGCGGATGCCCTGGCGCAGTACGGCATTGCCACGGGTTACACCGGTGGCAGAGGTAATGACAACCGGATCGCCCTGGCCAATGCCCAGCTTGCGCGCTGCCTGCATGTTGATGATGATGCCCGAATGTCCGGCCACGTTTTCGGCCACTTCATAAATCAACGGTATGCCCACGTTGGCACCCCAGGCGTATTGCATGCTGCGCGCGGTCAGGGCCCAGAAGGGAAAATCGTCCGGGTCCTGGCCTTTTTCCCGGACATAATTTGTCCAGATATCGGGGAAGGATTCGTATTTCGGCAGGGGGTCGTAATCCTCCAGCTGGCCATCCCACCATTCCACGCCGACCTCGTGCAGGCGATTGGCCAGCTGCACCCCGTGGCGTTTGATGCGTTCCTGATAGGGCAGCTCAAAGCGGATACCGCGTTCTTTCATATAGGGATACAGGTACCATTCCCGTTGGGCGAATTCCCGCAGCATATAGCCGTTCTCTTTAAACCAGGCCAGATCATGGATTTCCTCACCCTTGGACAGATCATGGCTGGCTGCTTTGGCCACACGGTCCCAAATCTCCTCCACCCCATAGGCCACATCCGGCTCCAGGCTATAATCGAACTGGTTACTGACCAGCTTCATGCCAGCCGCACCTTTGTTAATGGCTATGTTGTATTCGCCCAAAATTCCGACCCGCTGGGCGATTTCCGTGGCGATGTCGGTCATGTCCATGGCATCCACCACGGGCTTTACGGCTGGTTGGCGGATCATCCAGCCTTGATGCTTCCAGAACTGTTCGCCGGACCCGGTACCGCCAATGCGGCTGAGTTGCAGGCTTTCCAGATCCGTCGCCTCCGGCAGAATAATGTCCGCCATATGGTTGGTCTCGTCCTTGGTATAGGCAAAGGCCAGGGTGAAGGGGAATTCCGAAATCCGCTCCGCCACTTCGGGTGCGTTCCAGGACGAAATGGCGGGGTTGGTACGATAACAGATCCACATATCCGGCAAGGTCGGACGCGGCCAGTTATCCGGGGCCTCCTTTTGAAACAGCCAGGGTAGATGGGCCGGTCCCAATGCAGGGGCCCAGGGCGATGATGACGACAGGGGAACGAGGGTGTTATAGCCGTTGCGAATGCGCGGCTGGCTGGCCCATTCCGCCTTGGATGTGGGATTGAAGGGAAAATCCATGATCCCGTCACGGCTGGATACGGCACTTAGATGCTTGTTATTGGCGGGGCGGTTCAGGCGCACCTTGGTACCCAGGTTGGCACCCGGCACTTCGATGGCACCCACCAGGACACTCAACAGCGTCCGGGCCCAAACCGCGTGATAGCCGCCCGGTCCGTTATTGACCGATTTGCCCAACGCCACACCCACCGGGCGCAGGGGCATCATCTCGCCTTCAATTTCGATCATCTCACCGACCCGGGCGTGGGCCACGAATTCGTCACCGATCCGGCGTATGGTTTCCGCCGGTACATCGCATTCCACCTCCGCCCAATCAGGCGTGTATTCCTCCATATGATCCAACAGCACCTGAAAGGCAGGCTTCACCACCACGCCTTCATGCTGCCAAACCTCGTCATCGGCACCTATTTCAAGGCCCGTGACCTGGAATGACCCATCCATGGCCGCGTCTGTGATATTGCCGTCAAAGGGTTTGGCCTGGCCGTCTGCCAGATCCCAGATCAACGGTTTCTCTGTGCCGGGTTCGCGCAGGTAATATCCGTTCGGTCCCACCAGATAGGGCGAGGTTGTGTCTTCTTTCAGGAACCGCACATCGCAAACCTCGGCCCAGTTCCGTTCTTTGATAATGCGGTGGATCACGGCGAACAAAAATGCTGCGTCGGTCTTGGCCCTGATGGGGACCCATTCCGCCGACATGGCGCCGGTCACGGACAGATGTGGTTCCACCATGACGCGCTTCAGGCCGCGCCGCCGCGCCTCGGCCCCACGGCGGACCCCTGTGGCACCCCCCGATGCGTCCACGTTCTTGCCGCAGTTGATGACGTATTCGCAGTACGGACTGTCGACCTCCAGAGTAAAGGCGCGCTGCCACAATTCACCATACAGATGTTCCGAGTGATAGCATTTTACCCCCTGGCCCGCGCCAAAGCCCAGATCAGCCGGTCCCCAGGCCGCCAGTATGGCAGGGAAGCTGCCCATGAACCGTGTGGGCGTACCTCCCCCCCCGAAGCTGACCGCCAGGCGCGGGTAGCCGGAATTATCCTTCAGCCCCTTGGCGCGAATTTCCTTCATCTTGTCGGCGACCGTGTCCAACGCCTCATCCCAGCTGATGGGGACAAAGTCCGGATCTTCGTTCCGGCCCTTTTTGGGGTTGGTCCGCTTCATGGGCTGACTGACGCGATTGGGATTATAGGTTTTCTGCACCAGACCATAGGCCTTGACACACGGCGTGCCCTGGCCCGGATGCTGGCCGCAGATGTTCAGGTTCGGCTCAATCCGTGTTGCCACGCCGTCCTCAACCTCCACCTTGATCAGGTCCGGCCCCGAAACGCATTGAAAACAATATGTCGGGACTTTCTTGCTGGTCTTGCTCATGCGAAGCATCCTTATCTGCGGGCCTATACAGTTAGGATATCATGGTGCATTCAATGAAAGCAAAGCACAGAAAATCCGTGTAGCATCAGGGCCAAGAATAAAAAGATGTGGTGGAGGAGATATCTTGTCAGAAGAAACAATTGTCATCGCGGGCTATTCGGAAACCCTGGTGGAATATAAAAGTGGGCGCAGCGCCTATGATTTCGCCGGTGAGGCTTTCGCCGGTTTGCTGGCATCAACGGGCGTTGAGAAATCCATGGTCGACGGTTTATCCGTCACCGTACCCCTTAGCGAATGCGCCAATCCGTTCTTTGCCGTCTACATGACAGAGGCCCTGGGCCTGTCGCCAACCTGGTTGAACTACGGTGGTATGGGCGGTTGTTCGGCCACGGGCGGGGTGGCCCGGGCCATGACCGCAATCCGCGAAGGGATGTGCGAGGTGGCGGTGGTGCTCTCAGCCGATGCGCCGTCGACCAACTGGGCCGCAAACTACGGTGCCTTTCGTGGCGAGTTTCAGGACCCGGTCGGCGTCCTGGGCCCGCCCGCGACGTTCGGTCTGTTGATGAGCCGCTATGAACATCAATACGGCTTGAATTACGAAGCCTTGGCGAAGATTTCCATTGCCCAACGGGAAGGCGCGCTGGTCAACGATAATGCCTTCGTCAAATTGAAGAAGCCGCTGACGGTCGAAGACTACATGAACTCCCGCATGATCGCGGACCCATTGCGTCTTTTGGACTGCGTCATGTTCTGCGACGGCGGCAACGCCTTTCTGGTGACCTCTGCCGCCAAGGCCAAGGCGTTGGGGATGGAGAAAACCGTACGCCCCACGGCCTATGCTGAAATCACGAATTTCAAAGGCGCGGACCCGGTGGCGGATATTACCGAAACCGGCTTTTCCGTCCTGGCACCAAAAGTGTTCGGCGCATCCGGCCTGCAGGCCCAGGATATAAACAGCTTCCACCCTTACGATGATTTCACCATCGCCGTGATGATGCAGCTGGAAGATTTTGGATTTTGCCCCAAGGGACAGGGCAGTGACTATGTCATGGCGACGGATTTGGGCCGGGATGGCGATCTGCCGCTAAATACAGGCGGCGGGCAGCTATCGGCGGGGCAGCCAGGCCTGGCCAGTGGCGGTTTGAACCTGGCCGAGGCCGTGCGTCAGATGTTTGGCGAAGGCGGTGCGCGCCAGATTGCCAAAACCCAGAACGCCCTGGTCACCGGCATCGGTGTCATCCCCTATGCCCGCAACTGGGGCACCTCTACCGCCATGATATTGGAGGCTTCATAAGATGTCAGACCAAGACGGAAAACCGCGCCCCGTTCCGAAGGCCAACAAATATGTCGCGACGGACAGCTTCTGGCAAGGCACCAAGGATGGCGCGCTGCTGTTGCAATATTGTCCGGATACAGAACAGTTTCAGCATTACCCCCGTCCGGTCAGCATCTATACGGGCAAGCGTAACCTGGAATGGCGCAAGGTGGCGGGCACGGGCACGATCTATGCCGCTACAATTGTTCGGGTGCCCGGTCCCGGCATGGACGGGCGTTTGCCCCTTGCGGTGGTGACGGTGGAATTGGATGAAGGCGTCCGCATCATGGGTAACATCATGAACGTGGAACCAGACGCAGTGGCCATCGGCCAGCGGGTGGCGCTGGCCTGGGATGCCATCAATGACGACATTGCCTATCCCGCCTTTAATCTGGTCGAGGCTTAGGCATGCGGGTTGAAGCCGTGTTGGCCGCGTATGCGGAACGGCATCCGGATAAAACAGCGATCATCTGCGCCGGTGAAAAGACATCCTACGGTGCGTTGCAGTCTTCCATTCGTCAGGTAGCAGCCGGTTTGGCGGATATGGGCCTGACGGCGGATGACAAGATTGTGCTGTATCTGCCCAACGGCCTGGCCGTGGTGCAGCTGTTGTATGCCGCCCTGAACCTTGGTGCTGTGGCAGTGCCCGTGACCACCCGCATGACGGTGCGGGAATTGACGGATTTTTGCGCGGACTGTGACGCCAAGGTTTTGGCCTTTCATTCTGATCAGGCGGATTTATTGGCGGACCTGTTGGCCGCCCGCCAGGACAGGGCGGCGATTGTCGTTGGCGATTCCGTCGCTGGGGCCGTGCCTTTGGCTGATCTAATGTCCGGCGATCATCAGGGCGATTTACCCGCAATTCCTTCAGATCAAGACGAATGCATGATCAATTATACCTCCGGTACCACGGGGCGGGCCAAGGGTGCGATTATCACCCATGCCAATGTATTGATCCAAAACGGCTTTATCCATGCAGTGGAATGGCGATTGACGGGCGATGACGTCTTCCTGGTGGGGACACCGCTGGCCCATCGTACGGGTTTTGGCCGCCTTGCCAACGCGCTGACTCTGGGCGCGACCATCGTCGTCATGGAAAGCTTCGATGCGCCAAAGGCCGTGGCATTGATCGAAGCCCACGGTGTGACGGTGATGGGTATGGTGCCCACGGTCTGCCGCATGATGATCCCTGAGATCACCAAGGATCCAGGTCGTTGCCATACGTTGCGCCGGGTCCTGGTCACGGGGGAAGCATTTCCCGTCAGCTTAAAAGAACAATTCATCAAGTTGCTGCCGCAGGCCCGATTGGTATCCTTCTTTGCCATGACCGAAGCCGGCGGCGTCACATCGTTGTCCCATGAAGAACAATTTACCCATCCGAAATCCGTCGGCCGGCCAACGCCTGGGATCGAAGTCCGGGTGGTGAATGAAGCCGGGGCAGAGGCGGCGATCGGCGATGTGGGGGAATTACTCGTTCGCTCCGGCCCGCCTGGCGCTTTCACAGTGATGAAAGGCTATTTGAACAGACCCGAGGAGACGGTCGCAACCCTGCGCGATGGTTGGCTTTATACCGGGGATCTTGGCTATCGGGACAGCGATGGCTATCTCTATATCGCGGACCGGAAGAAGGACATGATCCTGTCGGGCGGGTTCAATATCTATTCCAAGGAGGTGGAGGGTGCCTTGATCAGCCATCCTTCCGTGGTTGATGCCGCAGCCATCGGTGTGCAGGATGAAATGTATGGCGAGGCGGTTGCTGCCTTTGTCGAGGTGGCGCAGGATGATCTACCGTCGGAAGAGGACTTGATTGCCCACTGCCGGAAGATGATCGCCTCGTACAAAAAGCCGAAATATATTGTTTTTGTGAACGACCTGCCGCGCAATGCCATAGGCAAAATTCTGAAGCGGGAATTGAGGGCCATGGCCCCTGATGCCTTGCAACCATTAATGAAGAGGGGCGCATGAGCACCATCAATAAAGCAGCGGCACCATCTGCCAATCATTGCAGCCGGGATCTGCGTGAATGGCTGACCCATCTGGCAGCGACCGACCGCCTGGCGGTGGCCAAGCCGGGCCTGGACCTAACGCACGAACTGGCTGCCGTCTCTGATCGCCTGGAACTGGATAAGGCTTTGATTGCACCCAGCCCCAGCGGCCATGCGGTGCCGGTGGTCGCCAACTTGTTGGCCAGTCGGGCATGGATCGGTGATTGTCTGGGCGTCAGCGAGGATGATTTGATCGCCCGCTATCAGGATGCAGTGCAAAACCCTGTCCCTTGGGTGGAGGTTGATGCGGGCCCGGTTCAGGATGTGGTGCACCGGGAGGTAGACATCAACGGACAACTCCCCGTGCCAACGCATAACGAGCTGGACAGCGGGCCTTATATCTCCGCCGGTCTGATGATTTCCCGCAATCCCAGCAATGGCATCCAGAACGTCTCTATCCATCGTTGTCAGATCAGTGGCAAGGATCGTATTGGTGTACTGCTGTTACCCCGACATACCTGGACATACGCCCGCATGGCGGAGGAGGCGGGACAGGCGCTTGAGGTCGCCATCGTGATCGGTATTGATCCAGCCTCTCTTCTGGCCAGCCAGGCCATCGTGCCCATGGATTTTGACGAGATGGAGATCGTTGGCGCGCTGCATGGTGCGCCCGTTGAAATGGTCAAATGCAAGACCAACAATGTCCGGGTGCCTGCCAAGGCGGAGATTGTGCTGGAGGGCCGGGTGCTGGCGAATGTGCAGGAACCTGAGGGGCCGTTTGGGGAGTTCCCGCAATACTACGGCCGTCAGGCCAATCGCCATGTAATACAAGTGGACGCCATCACCCATCGCAAAAAACCCATTTTCCATACGATTGTTGGCGGCGGGATGGAGCATTTGCTGCTGGGTGGCCTGCCCAGAGAGGCGACCTTGCTGGAAACCCTGCAGCGTAACGACCCATCCGTATTGGATGTGCATCTCTCCCGCGGTGGGACCTGCCGCTATCATCTGGTGGTCAAGATCCGCAAAAAGCAGGAAGGTCAGGCCAAGAACATCATGATGGGTGCTTTCGCCGGTCACTACGACATCAAGCAGGTGATCGTGGTCGATGAAGATGTCAATATTCACGATCCTGAATCCGTGGAGTGGGCCGTGGCCACACGCTTTCAGGCGGATCAGGACCTGTTGGTTGTGGCTAACACCCAAGCCTCCAAACTGGATCCAACCACGACCGACGACGGCGTTGGCGCGAAGATGGGGATCGATGCGACCATACCTTTGGCGGCGGACGACTTCACCTTTACAGTGATCAAGGTGCCGGGCGCCGACGATGTTGATCTGAATGCAGTGCTTGATGATCCGGGTGCTGCAACGGCAATTATTTCGAGTGACGATTAGGGGAGCGATAGGATGAGCGATAACACAACAGTGGGCCACGCCCTGCTGGCCCGGCTGAAAGCTGCGGGCATAGAATATTTTCTGGCCAACGCGGGTACGGATTTCCCTCCCATTATTGAAGCTATAGCCCAAATGAGTGGTGGGGCCGGCGACGATGACGGCCCCACCGCCATGGTCATTCCCCATGAAAACGTCGCTGTTTCCATGGCCCATGGCTATGCCATGGTGGCGCGTAAGCCGTTGGCGGTGATGTTGCATGTGAATGTCGGCACCTCCAACGCCATCTGCGCCCTGACCAACGCCTATCGCACCAATGTGCCCCTGGTCCTGATGGCCGGGCGGACGCCATGGTCGGAACATGCGCCTTTGTCCGAAGGCACCCGTAGCCGGCACATTCACTGGGCCCAGGAGATGTTCGATCAGGCCGGCATGCTGCGGGAGTTGGTCAAATGGGACTATGAACTGCGCGCGCCGGCGGAAGTTGATGTGGTTATCGACAGGGCGATTACCATCGCGGAGTCCGATATCCAGGGCCCGGTTTATCTGTCTATCCCGCGGGAGGTTCTGGCGGCCCCGGCGGTGCCGTCGTCCGCCCCGCGCCGGTCGGCACCCACGGGCATCGCCCACCCGGACCCGGATCAAATCGCCCAGGCGGCGGACATTCTCATGGCGGCGGAAAACCCCCTGATCATTACGGCGGATGTGGGCAAGAACCCCACCGCTGCGGGCTATCTGGCCGATCTGGCGGAACGTTATGCTATTCCCGTCATCACTCATGTGCCGCGCTATCTTTGCCTGGGCAACGATCATCCCATGCATCTTGATTATGAGGCCTCGCCCCATCTGGCGAATGCCGATGCGGTGTTGGTGCTGGATTGCGACGTGCCCTGGATCCCGGCGACGGACCCGGTTTTTCCTGACGCAAAAGTCATCCATCTGGCCCAGGACCCATTGTTCAGCCGCTATCCTATCCGCAGTTTCCCCTCGAACCTGTCTATTGCCGCCGACAGCGTTGCGGCCTTACCGAAACTGGCAGACGCCATGGGGACCATGGATGAAGGCCGTATCGCGGCCCGGCGCGAGAAGGTCGCCCATGCCCGCCAGGAAGTGCGTAACAAATGGCAGGGTATCCGGGACAATGCGCGCAAGGCTGATCCCATCCATCCCGCCTGGCTGGCCCAGTCGGTGGGCGAACATCTGGGCGACGATACGGTGCTGGTGAACGAAATGGGTGTGGTGCCCCAACATGCGGGCATCAACAATCCCGGTCGCTATTTCGGGCCCAGCCCGGCGGGTGGTCTTGGCTGGGGTCTCGGCGCGGCTCTAGGCGCAAAACTGGCCGCACCTGATGATTTGATCATCGCCACCATCGGCGACGGCTCCTACTTCTTCGGCAATCCCATGGCGGCACACTATTGCGCCCGGGCCTATGACCTGCCGATCCTGTTCATCGTCGTCAACAACCATGGCTGGGGTGCCGTGCGCCGGGCCACCAAGGCCATGTACCCGGACGGCAAAGCGTTAACCGGCAATGACATCCCACTATCCCGCATTGACCCGGCCCCTGATTACGAAATGATCATCGAAGCTTGCGGCGGTTACGGCGAACGGGTGACGGACCCCGATGCCTTGCCCGATGCCCTGGCCCGTGCCGTGAAGATGGTTCGTGAAGAACGGCGACAGGTCTTGTTGAACGTCGTTGTGTCTGAAGTTGTGTAGTTTTAACGTGTTGGAGTTTTAGAATGACAGAAACCGGCAGCGTCCTCCCCTCCATGCGGGTTGATGGCCAGATCGCCCTGGTTACCGGCGCGGGTCGTGGCATTGGCAAGGGCTGTGCCTTGGCCCTGGCGGAAGCGGGGGCGGAAGTGATCGCCATGGCCCGGACCGCTTCGGAAATCGACGACGTGGTGGCCGAGATCCAGGCCAAGGGCGGCAAAGCCCGCGCCGTGGTCTGCGATGTCGCTGACCAGGCGGCTATGACGGCTGCCTTCGCTGGTATCGACCGCCTGGATATCCTGGTCAACAACGCGGGCACCAATGTTCCCGTCGGGTTTCTGAAAGCGGAAGTGGAAACCTTGGATTTGATGATTAATCTGAACATCCGTGCGGCTTTCTTGGTCGCCCAGGCCGCAGCGCGGATCATGGCCGAACAGGGTGGTGGGGTGATCATTCATCTATCGTCGACCTTTGGCAAAGTTGGCCGTCCCGGTGCCTCGATCTATTCCGGCACCAAGCATTTCATCGAAGGGTTGACCAAATCCACCGCTGTAGAGCTGGCGTCCCGCAACATCCGTGTTGTCGCCGTGGGCCCCACGGCCATCGAGACGCCCATGCTGGCGGAGCGGTTGAAAGACCCCGCCGTGGCGGAGGATCTGCGGGGAAAAATCCCCCTGGGCCGGTTGGGAAAGATCGAAGATGTGCTTGGCGCGGTGGTCTTTCTGGCCTCACCCGCCGCAGCCCTGATTACCGGCACGACCATCATGGTCGATGGCGGTTGGACGGCACCGTAGAACCATGCCCGATCGCATATTAATAGCCGGGGCAGGGCCGGCAGGATTAAGCGCCGCGGCCTATCTGACGAGCAAGGGCATTCCCGTCACCGTGTTTGAGGCAGAGGCGCAATTGCCTGAAAACCTTCGGGCCTCCACCTTTCACCCGCCGACCCTGGATATGCTGGCGCCCTTTGGGGCCACGCAAGGCCTGATCGACCAGGGGTTGGTGGCACCGAAGTTTCAGTTCCGTGACCGGGTACAGGGCTGTCTGGCGGAGTTTGATTTTGCCGTACTGGCGGATGACACGGAACATCCCTATAGGGTGCAGTGTGAACAGTTCAAGCTGAACCATCTGCTGTACAATTGGTTGCAGACCCAGGGTGGCGCGGACGTCCGGTTTAATCATGCCATAACCGGTGTGCGTCAGGGCGATGCAGGGGTAACGGCGATCATCGATACCCCGGATGGGGAACAGAACTTTCAGGGACGATGGTTGATCGGTGCCGAGGGCGCCAACAGCATTGTTAGGCAGACTTTGGACATTCCGTTCGAGGGCTTTACCTGGGACGAGCGCTTCTTGGTCGTCTCCACCCCGTTTGATTTTGCCACCGCCCTGCCTGATATGTCTCGGGTGAATTATTTTCCCGATCCCGAGCAATGGTTCTTTCTGTTGCAGGTGCCAGGTCTGTGGCGGGCTATGTTCCCAACCAGGTCGGAGGAGACGGAGGAAGAAATATTCGACCCGGACCGGATTGAAACCCGCATGCAATGGGCCCATGCCAATGATCTTCCCTACGAATGCATGCACACCACATTGTATCGGGTGCATCAGCGCGTGGCGGAGCAATACCGAAAGGGCCGGATTTTCATTGCCGGCGATGCGGCCCACATCAACAATCCACTGGGCGGCATGGGCATGAACGGCGGCATCCACGATGCCTTTAACCTGGCTGCGAAGATGGCCGATGTATGGCATGGTGAGGCTGACGAGGCGCTGCTGGCGCTTTATGAAAAACAGCGCCGCCCCATTGCCTTGGAGTATGTCAATAATCAGACCATCCGTAACAAACAGAACCTGGAAGCCGCCACGCCGGAGGCGCAGAAAGCCTTTCGCGACAGCCTGGATGATGCGCTTTCAAGCCGCGAGAAGACCCGCGACTATCTGTTGCGTACATCCATGATCGCCAGCCTGCGCGCTGCCGCCCAGGTAACGGAGTAGGAGGAAGGTTTTGCCAGTTGCCGCAGCAATCGACGAATTTCTACGCGGTGAACTATCCGTCCAGGAGGCACCTGACGAGGGGGCCTGGCACAAGGCCTGGCATGATCTTGGTCTGCATACTCTGCCGCCGTTGGAAAGCGCCCTGCGCGGCGGCATAGGCGCTGATCGGTTGAGCTGGGCGTTCGTCGCCGGTTATCAAGGCGCGATCCGCTATGTCTTTCCCTCTGTGCCGCACCAGGGCTGGGCAGCTTACGCTGCGACCGAGGATAAATCCAAGCCCGCCACAGCTTTGACAACCCAGGGCGATGGATTTCTCTTAAACGGCCACAAATCCTGGGTCGGACAATCCCGGCACCTGGATCACCTGCTGGTCACGGCTGGCGATCAATGCGTCCTGGTCCCGGCCCAGGCATCCGGTGTGCATCTTAGTCATCGGGAAAATTCAAAATTCCTGAATGCCATGAGCCAGGGTTATGGCGACTTCGAAGCCGTCGAGGTTGCGGCGGGGGCTGTGTTTGATAGCGATCACATGCGTGAATTTGGCCGGCGGGAGCCGCGTTTTGTCATGCTGGCGGGCACTGGGTATTTGCTGGCCCACCTAAAGGGCGCTGATCAAACCCTGGAACAGGATCTGATCAGCCTTGCCCTGGCATTGGCAATGGTCTGTGAGAGCCAGCATGTGGTGCCAAAGACTTTGGCAGCCTTGGACCGGGCTCTACAAACCGCTGTTGCGCGTTTCGCAAATGCCGTTGATTGCAACGCCCTGCCGGACTGGCAGGCAGACCATCGCCTATTGTCCATGTATTCCGCCCGCATTCAGGAACGTGCCGCGCGTTAGAGATTTATTTCCCCAGGCGCTCAGCCTCTTCATTCATGACCACGGCAACCCGGCCTTTCGAGAGGCGGCCCAGAACCACGGCCATGGCGTCCTGGAAGTCAGCCAGGGCAAATACGTCAGAGACCCGGGGGTTCAATTTACCTTCTTCGAACCAGGCAAACAGCTGGGCCAGCAGGGCCTGCATGCGGGGGCCGTATTCGTGACGCACGTCATCGGGGCTCCAGCCGAAGTAATAGCCCATGTTCAGACCGACGACGGAGATGTTCTTGACCAGCAACAGATTGGCGGGGATCTGCTGAATAGTGCCGCCGGCAAAGCCCACGGGCATGATCCGCCCCTCAGGTGCGATACAGCGTAGGGATTGCTCGAACACTTCGCCACCCACCGGGTCATAGATGGCGTTGGCGCCCCGGCCGCCCGTGATCTCCAGCACTTTTTCGCGGAACGGACCTTCACGGTAGTTGATCACGTGATCGGCACCATGCTCCTTGGCGATGGCGATCTTTTCATCGGAACCAACCGTGGCGATGACCGTTGCGCCCAGGATCTTGCCGATCTCTATTGCTGCAATACCAACGCCACCCGCGCCGCCGTGCACCAATAAAGTCTCGCCGGCCTTTACATTCAACAGGTGATCCCATGTCAACGCGGCGCAGGACGTGGAATAGGAATTGGTGAAACAAATGGCGCGATAGAATTCCAGGCTGTCGGGTATTGGGAAGGTATTGACCTCAAACGCCACGGTTTCATTGGCCAGGCCGCCCCAGTCCAGGACGGATGCCACCCGGTCGCCAACCTTCAGGCGCTCAACCTCCGGCGTGATTTCGGTGACAATGCCAACTGCTTCCGTACCGGGCACAAACGGCAGC
>Ga0233429_1003775_pt1 | contig 13946 bp, 16 predicted proteins | sample SI_118_April2016_3_FD_179879 | JGI IMG/M metagenome (GOLD analysis project Ga0233429, IMG submission 179879) | Seawater microbial communities from Saanich Inlet, British Columbia, Canada - SI_118_April2016_135_MG | ecosystem: Environmental > Aquatic > Marine > Inlet | place: Canada: British... | reverse complement strand
GAGCCAATTGGCCACCTTTGCCAGGAATCATTTCTATATTATAAACAGTTGTACCAGTAGGAATACTTTTCAAAGGCATACGATTACCTACACGAACAGCGACTTTTTTTTGTGAAGCTACGATTCTGTCTCCAACATTTAAAGTCTCAGGTGCTATGATATAGCGGCGTTCACCATCAGTATAAACAAGCAAAGCAATATTAGCACTACGATTTGGATCGTATTCTAGATGCTCTACCTTGGCTATAATATCAAACTTGTTTTGTTTGAAATCAATCTGGCGAATATAACGTTTAGCTCCACCACCTTTGTGTCGTACAGAAATACGGCCTTGATTGTTGCGACCAGCTCTTTGTTTTCTGATCTTAATCAAAGACTTAGCTGGGCGTTTTTTGCTCAGTTTTGGATTGACGACTACGCTAGTCTTACGACGAGCTGGCGTGGTTGGTTTGTAAACTTTGATTGCCATATATTTTATTAAATACCTTCGTAAAGTTTGATTGTTTCACCTTTTTTCAAAGTGACGATTGCTTTTCTGGTGTTTTTGGTGCGACCAGTCTGTTTGCCACGACGAACAAATTTTCCAATTTGATTGATCATGTTTACTTTGATTGGTTCTACACCATAGACTTCTTGGACAGCTTTTTTGACTGAAACTTTATTGGCCTTTGAGCCTACTTCAAAAACATATTTACCTTGAGATACACCAATAGTTGCTTTTTCAGAAATAACTGGACGCAATAAAATCTTATAGGCTGCATTATCATGTGATGTTTTTTTGACTTCTGTTTTTTTAACCTCTTTCTTAATAGCAGGTTTTTTAGTTTCTTGGCCCAGGCCACCCTCTCTGGCTTCGCCATTCACCTTGTCTTTTTTGATTTCAACTTTTTTTGGCTCGACTTTAACATCAGCAGTTTTAGTTGCTACTGGTTTTTTATTTTCTTCTTTTTTCTTTCCAAATAAAGCCATATATTTATAAATAATGCTCGGTAACTTTTTGTAATAATTCTTTGCTAATAACTAAATATTCATATTTCAATAAATCTACAACATTGAAACTACCAAAATAAGTTGTATCTACTCTAGGAAGATTTTTGGCAGCAGTCACAATATTTTCTTCTGCACTCTTGGTAGCAATCAAAGCTGATCTATCTTTGATTGGTAATTTATCTAAAGCAGTAACTAGCATTTTAGTTTTTGCTTCAGGTAAATTATATGATTCTAAAACAACAATTTTTTCATGAGCAGCTTTATCAGATAATATCATAGCCAAAGCTTTGGCTTTTACTTTTTTGTTTATTTTTACAGAAAAATTACGTTTTGATGTTGGACCAAAAGTGATACCACCACCAGACCAAATTGGAGAACGACTAGAGCCATGACGGGCTCGGCCAGTACCTTTTTGGCGCCAAGGTTTTTTACCACCACCACGGACTTCAGCTCGGCCTTTGGTGTGAGCAATTGGTGCACGGGCATTTTTTTGTTGAGCCACTACCATTTGCTGGACCATAACTGGGTTGATCTCCACACCAAACAATTTTGGATCTAGAGTTTCAGTCCCAACTTCTTTACCTTCAAAATTATATATTTTTAATTTTAAGTCAGCCATATTATTTTTTCACTTCTTCTTTAGGCTTATCTTCTTTTTTCTCTTCTTTGACTTCTTCTGGTTTATCTTCAGTTTTTACTTCTTTAACTTCAGGCTTAGATTCTGGTTTAGTTTCTTCTTTGACTTCTTCTTTCTTAACTTCTGATTTTTTTTCAACAAAATTTAATTCACCATCAGCTTGAACAATCACAAAAGCATTACGAGCACCAGGAACAGCACCTTTGATATAAAGTAAGTTTTTATCTGTATCTACTTCGATTAGTTCCAAATTTTTGACAGTAGTAGTATCACCACCCATGCGGCCACCCATACGAGTACCTTTAAAAACATGAGCTGCATCAGTAGCACCAATAGACCCTGGCATTCTCAATTGATCTTTATGACCATGAGAAGCAGGTGAACCATGAAAACCATGACGCTTTACTACACCTTGAAAACCCTTACCTTTGGAAACAGCAGTAACTGCTAGATTGTCCCCAGTAGCAAAAGATGATACGTCAAAAACTTTACCTTTGGCAAAATTGGCAGTATCTTCCACTCTGAATTCTTTTAGATAACGAAAATTCTCCAGGCCTTTTAAATGACCTGCCAGTGGTTTATTGAGTATTCTTTTTTTGCCAAATCCGACTTGAACAGCAGTATAGCCCTCTTTGTCACCTTTTACTTGAGTAACAGTGCAAGGACCAGATTGAACGACAGTAACTGGTGCTACAGTACCATCTTCCAAAAACTTTTGTGTCATGTGTGATTTGGTTCCCAAAATAAACTTGGCCATATTCTTTTAATAAAAAATCACGATTTTATTCTCAAAAAAACTATCTTAAGGACAAAATCGTGACTACTTAAACTTTAGTCTTTGATTTTTGTAATTATTAAATTAATAATTCTTCCTTAAAATAATTTTCCACTCGCACACTTCTTAGCTGTGCTAATCTCGAGCGAAGTCGAGAGACAGTCTAGGGTTATGCAAACAACAAAATTATTTTTTAAATTACATTTTTATTTCAACATCTACACCAGCTGGCAGATTCAGATTTTGCAAAGCATCAATAGTCTGAGGAGTTGGGTTCATAATATCAAGCATTCTCTTGTGAACACGCATCTCGTATTGATCGCGAGCATCTTTGTGTACAAAAGTAGAACGAAGTACTGTAAACTTCTTCTTATCAGTTGGTAAAGGAATAGGTCCAATCACTGTTGCACCAGTACGATCAACAGTTTCAATGATAGTCTTGGTAGACTGATCAATGATTTTATGATCATAAGCGCGAATCTTGATTCTGATCCTTGTCTGAATTTCGTCTTTAGCCTCTTTTTGTGGCATGGGGGTTGAAATGATTGTTAAAACTTATTAAATAACAAAATATTATAAATCCCTCCCGCAAAACGGGAGGGAATATAAATTTATTTGATAATCTTGGTTACTACACCAGCACCAACAGTACGTCCGCCTTCACGGATAGCAAATCTTGATTTTTCTTCTAAAGCAACTGGAGAAATCAATTTGATTTTCAAATTGACAGTATCACCAGGCATCACCATTTCGGCGCCTTCTGGTAATTGTACTTCACCAGTTACATCAGTTGTTCGGATGTAAAATTGTGGTTTATAACCTTTGAAAAATGGAGTATGACGTCCACCTTCTTCTTTACTTAAAATATAAACTTCAGCTTCGTATTCTGTGTGTGGAGTAATAGAACCAGGTTTGGCCAAAACTTGACCACGTTCTACTTCATCTTTCTTTGTACCACGAATCAAAATACCAGCATTGTCACCAGCACGACCTTCGTCTAACTGTTTGTTAAACATCTCAATACCAGTTACAACAGTCTTGGTGGTATCTTTGATACCAACCATTTCGACTTCTTCGTTTAGTTTGACAATACCTCTATCAATACGGCCAGTAACTACAGTACCGCGACCTTCGATTGAAAAAATGTCTTCAATAGGCATCAAGAAAGGTTTGTCGGTATCACGTTTTGGTTCTGGAATATATTCATCCAAAGCTTTCATAAGCTCATTGATAGACTTGGCGTCATCACCACTTGTATCTTCTAGAGCTTTCAAAGCTGAACCTCTAATAATTGGAGTTTCGTCACCAGGAAATTCATATTTTTTCAATAAATCTCTGATTTCTTCTTCAACTAAATCAACTAATTCTGGATCATCAACTTGGTCCATCTTGTTTAGATAAACAACGATATAAGGTACACCAACTTGACGAGCAAGCAAAATATGCTCTCTAGTTTGAGGCATAGGGCCGTCAGCAGCAGAAACTACCAAAATAGCACCATCCATTTGAGCTGCACCAGTAATCATGTTTTTGACATAGTCAGCATGACCAGGACAGTCAACGTGGGCATAGTGTCTGTTTTCAGTTTCGTACTCGACGTGAGCTGTAGCAATAGTAATACCACGCTCTTTTTCTTCTGGGGCGTTGTCAATTTGATCAACGTCCTTTTGTTGAGCAACACCACCTTGCGCACCTAAAACTTTTAGGATAGCAGCAGTCAATGTAGTTTTTCCATGATCAACATGACCAATGGTTCCAACATTGATGTGTGGTTTTTCTCTTTTAAAAACATCTGCCATTTTTATGACTCCTTTGGATAGCAGCTATAAAGCTTTTGTAATCCAGCTATCTTAATTAAAATTTATTTAAAACAAAAAGATTATAGCACGGTTTTTCAAATTTAGCAAGTCTATTAGAGCTTGCTTTATAAATTTAGTGTTTTTTGACTAATATTAGCTAAAAAACCCTAATCAACCGGCTCAATATAATACTTATCATCTTCCTCTATTTTGATGGGCTCAGTCTTGATTTCATCAATGTTTACGCTATCAGACTGAGGTTTTTCATCTTCTTTTCTCAATGAATCTACCTTAAATTGATCCAATTCATAGTCTCCCAGATCATCTTGAGAGGCTTTCCAAACCGCAATATCACGGTTTATTTTGTCTAATAATTGGTCTTCTGATAGCTCAGAAACAGTAGATGAGCCATGCAAAAGAGCTTCATATTCTTTGACTGTCATAATCACATAAGGATCATGATTGTCTGACATTACTATAACTTTGTCACCGGTCTTGGATGCTAGATCCAAAACACGGTCCATTTGCTTGTAATTTGCCATATTTTTTAAGTTAAAAGTAGCCTTATATTAGTTTAAAATAAGGCTTTTGTCAAATAAAAACTGTGCATAAAACCTTATTTTATAAGGCTTTTACCCTCTTGACAAAAGATAACTATTTTGTTAATTTGATTGTCTGTATTGATCTTTCCATAATCTCGAAGTTGATAAACCTAGAATCGAAAGGAAAAAAGTGGAAATTCTCAAGAAGTTACTAGCAGAGGCAGAGGCAATTGATATTGCCAAACTCGAAGCACCTGATTCGGAAGTCACAGATGATTGCACTGTGGTTGGAGAAGCTACCACTGAAATCAAACAATTGCTTGGTTTGCGTAACAAGCTGTTAGATGACGTCAATTGTCTCCATGAGAGGCATGCAGCAATCTGTCCTCCGACCTCAGAACAACAGGAAGAGCACGACCAAATCAAGGTCGATCTCCTCTATCTCAACCGCAAATACCAGCTAGTCAATGACCTGCTCTGGTACTGCGTCAGAGAGCAGTTTCCTGAGACCAAAGACAAGGATGTAGTTTCCCTACACAAGGGTTGGAAGGTTTCCTGGAATGATGAAAAAGGCTCCGGATTACTGTCTATTGGCGGCATAGGTATCCTCGACATCTTAGCCATGAGCCGCTAAATCGGTCACAAAAACAACTTAAAACACATAGGGATGCCACTTGGCTCCCTATTTTTATTGTCTTAAAACCCTTGACAAAATTCTATATATATGCTATACTACTCTATTAATACAAGAACTTTGATATAAGGCACTGATATGGAGGAGGAGCGATTAAAAGATTATCTAGCTGATTTTATTGGGCTCCGGCTCAATAATTTCAACAAAGTAGTCCGGTCTAGCTGACTTCGGTCAAAAGTTAGACAACTCACCTCCATTTCAGTTCCTTATACGGCAGATCCGAGCATTGGCGTGCCGGCGGATGATAGCCCGCGGGGGTTCGAATCCCCTATCTGCCGCCTCTTCGGTAACCTAGCAGTAAATCCTGCCAGAAACCTCAACTAACCCTCTTGAATACAAATTCAAGAGGGTCCCACCTAAGTTTATAAATCACGATTTGTAAGTTTAGGTGGTACACTACAAACACCTTCATCTTTCATACCCCTCCTCCAGGGTATGGGAAAGCGCGTTGCATCGCGTGAACCCCTCGTTTCTTCGGAGCGAGGGGTTTCTATTTAAGTCTATTAGCTCTAATGAGCTAGTGGACTTAAGTGGAATCTAAAACAATCGTTCTTCAAAATGTAGCATAACCATGCTAACAGGAGGCAAGCATGATTACCAATACAAACGTTCGTGACAATGGTATCGTTCATGATCCCATCGTCAAGGAGCAGAGCACCGATAAGGCACTCAAGTCTCTGGTGGTGTTCGAGCTCGGCTTTGGCGGTAGGATCGTCGAAATCACGCCATTCAAGATCATTACCAGGACCCTCTATCCGGGTGGCGTTGACACCACGACCTTTGAGGGTCGAGTCAGTGAGATGAAACCGCTGATTGAGTTCTGCACCATCTGGATGCAGATCGGTCAGGAAAAGGAGATCATGGGTGTCTTGGTCGACAAGGCCGTGCGCAATACCATGAGTCGCAAACCCCTGATCATCACCACCTGGGCTCCCATGCTAGTCGGCAACAGTCGCTGCAAGCTGGCAGCGCTGGAGTTCGCCGATGTGGATGACCTCGAGGTGGCTCAGTATGCCATGGAGTTTGATCTCGAGCAGCTGCTCGAGATCGCCATCTGGATGCGTCAGTATCCGGGTACTTCTTTCCCGGACATGTGCATTCAGTTGGATGTCATGATTCCGATCGATGAAGCGGCACAGACTACTGCCACAGTCACGGTCGAAGCAGCTATCGAAGCAGCTAGGACTGCTGGTCGAGTCGCTGCCTAGTCTCTTTGCCCGTCGTGTCACACGGCACGACGGGCTTCTACTCAAGCCTATTAGCTTTGGAGGAAAAGCTAGTGGGCTTAAGTAGGAATTTTAACCAGCAGTTCTTTATACTGAGTTCTACCCTGTAGAACCAATAAGAAAAGATAAACATGAAAATCTTCGGACTCATCCTAGTAATTCTAGGTGGAGCCTCAGTTCTTGGTATATTGGGACATGGTATCACCACCGGGAACTTCTCGAATAGACTTTTTGCTCCCCTTGGCTTTACAGCAGTTATTGTCGGTAGATTCATTATCAAAACCTACTCTCACGAGGAGAAATCATGAGAAAATGGACACTGCTTTTCGCGTTGTTGACCATGTTGGTCAGCACTCAGGCCATAGCCGGTCACGTCATGACTACTGCCTACGACTACGGCAAGCTCGAAATCCCTCATTGGATGCAGGGACCTATCTGGGTCTCTTTCAGTCATGATGGATTCGATTACACGGTAGTTCACGTTTTTGAAAATAAGAAGTATCAGGAACCATATATCCTGCTGGTTCAGGATAGAAACGCCAATTACAACAATGATTCGGATCGTCTCCGATTGATGTACAATCTGATTATCAATCGATGGTCAGCCGATGGAGCATCACCCTGTTACTCGTTGGATGAGTTTATCTTCACCGATCGTGATAATGACATTTGTTGCGATATTCGTCTGGAATCACATTATACTGAACGCAGTGAAACTTTCTACCGTGATCTTCTTGGTCTAGTCGGACTCAATTTCTACGAAGATTTCGATAACACTCAGTTCAAGGTCTATCTCAAGGGCGACTTGCCCGGTTGGATCAAGGACTGTGCACCTTTCAAAATTCAGGAGGGATCATGAAGAACATCATTTACCTGATCAGACTGGGTCTTGGCTGGATCACACTATCCAAGACCGAGCAACAGCTCATGGGCATCAAACTGCCCAACTAGATTCATTTCCTATTTTCCAAGGAGGGCATCATGCCTCCCAAAATGGTCAAGTGTGTGATGTGCGGTGACATGGTCACCAAACGTCAAAGCTGGGATCTCAAGGCACTCGGTTCCAAAAAAATCGGGCGTGTCTGCAAGGCACACGAACAGATCCGAGCGCTCGTCGATGAAATGCACGCCGAACGCCTGATGCAGATGGACATGAATCAAGCCACCCACACCCTACGCATCATGAGCGGCATTGCTTCTGTCCAGGCGGGCTATTCCCTTCTCGGTATGCCAGAGTCACTGGTATACTATCGCTTGAAGCAAGCGGGCTACACGCCGGATATGATCGCCGAGATCAAAGAAGGCGTAGCCAAGCAAGGTGGTCCGCAGATGAGTCAAGAACAGCAGATGATGGCTGTCATGGCTGCTGCAGATCTGCACAGACGAGGCGCAGCCTAGTTACACCCCCTGTCATCGAGTCAAACTCGATTGGCAGGGGTCTTTTTTTGACTTGCTAAATTCTAAAAATATTGTTAAGTTCTAATCGAACTATAGGGTTCATTTCATAAACACTCCTCCCCCTAATAATAGGAAGGTAAATATGCCAATCGAAAAAGGCGCTCAAATAATCGAAGGTAAAACCAAGATTATCTGGGCAATCAAGGGCAAGTCTGGTCAAAACGCTGTTTTGGTGGAACATAAAAACACCATCACCGCTCATGATGATCCTAGTCTTACCAGAGAATTTCCCAGCAAGGCTGAACACTCAACTACTACCACCTGCCGGGTCTTTGAGCTTCTCAAAGCAGCTGGCATTCCCGTGGCCTACCGTGAACAAGTATCACCCACTGAGTTTGTGGCTGACAGTTGTCGGATGATTCCTCTCGAAGTCATTGCCCGCCGCCTAGCTGTGGGTAGCTACCTCAAGCGTTTCCCACATCTGACTTCACTTAAGGGTAATAATCCTCATCGCTTTCATCGGTTGATAATCGAATTTTTCCTCAAAACCACCAAAGGTGAACTATTCAACGCTGACGGTGAAATTCTAGTCAGTGACCTTGACTGGAGTCAAGAGGGTGGCGAGGAAGATCCTTTTATCCCTAATCCTTTTGATCCTGAGTGGAAACTTTTCCATTCCAAGAAACCAGGTTGGGATCCAGAAGCCAATCTTGACCAGACTGTCAATGCTCAGCAAGCGCTTGACCGCAGTGATACCAAAGCATTCATGGAAGAAATGCAAGACATCATGCGCCGAGTTTTCCTGGTACTGGAAGGTGCCTGGAACACTCTGGGCCTGCGTCTGATCGACATGAAGATCGAGTTTGGTATCAATCATGCTGGCGAACTAGTCGTATCCGATGTGATAGACAACGACAGCTGGCGCCTGCGTACTCACGACTGGCAAGAGCTCAGCAAACAAGCTTTCCGTGAAGGCGAAAAGCTTGACGAAGTCGAACGCAAATACGGCATCGTCGCTGACCTGGTCAAACGCTTCCGCATCCCTCAACAAGCTCTGATTTTTTGGACAGGTTCCAAGTCGGACGAACTAGATGCCTCGACTACCAAACTTTTTCAGGACGCTCTTATCAATGGCATCAACTTTGAACAAATTGTCTTATCAGGACACAAAAAACCACGTACTGCTCTAGACAAACTAGAACAAATCATGGCTCAGTATCCTGATGGCGGCGTAATCATAGTCATGGTTGGTCGTAGCAATGGCCTGGGTCCAATCCTAGCAGCTCGCACCAGCTGGCCAGTGATTGCCATTCCGGCTACGCTCAAGGACTTTCCGGATGATGCTTGGAGTAGTCTGCGCATGCCTTCTGAGGTGCCACTGCTGACAGCCTGGCCAAGCAATAATGCTGCTTTGGCAGCCTTGAACATTCTGGCAAACAAAAATCCAGTGGCCTACATGATACGGCAGCTGGCTATCGAGAATCTGGATCACTAGATTCAAAAACCCCCTCTCAATTTGAGAAGGGGTTTTAAAATTGTATAAATTAAAATATATTTTATTCTTTTTTCATTATTTCTTCAGCAATGTTTTTTGGCACTTCAGAATATTTATCAAATTCCATATTATAACTAGCTCTACCTTGAGTCATACCACGCAAAGAAGTAGCATAGCCAAACATCTCAGATAAGGGTACTGTCGCATGAATTACTTTGACACCAACTCTGTCAGTCATTTCAGATACTTGACCACGCTTTGAATTCAAGTCACCAATCACATCACCCATGTATTGTTCTGGGGTAACAACCTCGACAGCCATGATAGGTTCCAAAATAACTGGCCTAGCTTGTCTAAAGGCTTCTTTAAAAGCCATAGAACCTGCAATCTTAAAGGCTGCTTCAGATGAATCAACTTCATGAAAAGATCCATCATAAACAGTGGCTATGACATCTTGAATCTGATAACCAGCTAAGATACCATTGTCCATACTTTCAATAATTCCTTTTTGGATAGCTGGAACATATTCTTTAGGAATAACACCACCTTTGATTTTATCAATAAATTCAAAACCTTCTCCTCTATCGCGTGGTTCAAGTTTGAGCCAACAATGACCATATTGACCACGACCACCTGATTGTTTGACATATTTACCTTCAGCTTGTGCTTCGGCTGTAATAGTTTCTTTATAGGCTACTTGTGGAGCACCGATATTGGCTTCTACAGAAAACTCACGCTTCATACGATCAATAATAATATCCAAATGAAGCTCACCCATACCACCAATAATAGTTTGATTGGTTTCTTCGTCACTTCTGACAGTAAAGGTAGGATCTTCTTCAGTAAGTTTGGCCAAAGCCATGCCCATCTTTTCTTGATCAGCTTTTGTCTTTGGTTCAACAGCCACAAAAATAACTGGATCAGGGAAGTCCATACTTTCAAGAACTATAGGGCGATCAACACTACAAAGAGTATGTCCAGTAGTAGTGTCTTTGAGGCCAACTACGGCCACGATATCTCCAGTTACGATTTCATCGACTTCTTCTCTAGAGTTGGCATGCATTCTCAAAATACGACCAATTCTTTCTTTTTTTTCTGTATTGCCGTTGAAAACATATGAACCAGATTTGAGTGTACCAGAATAAACTCTAACAAAAGTCAGACGACCAACATAAGGATCAGTAGCTACTTTAAAAGCAATCCCAGTAAACGGTTCAGCGTCATCGGCTTTGACTGTGATTTCATTTTCTTCATTACGAGGCTCGTTGCCTTTTATTTCTGGTAGATCAAGCGGTGATGGTAAATAAGCAGTAATAGCATCAAGTAAAAATTGCACACCTTTATTTTTGAGAGCAGAACCCACAAAAACTGGTACAATTTTATTGTCTATTACGGCTTGACGTAGTACTTTTTTGAGATCTACAATATCTGGCTCTTCACCACCTAAATATTTTTCCATCAAAGCTTCGTCATTTTCTACAATAGCTTCGATAATTTTACCACGATATTCCTCTACTTTATCTTTCATGTCATCTGGGATATCACGCTTTTCAAATTCTTTACCATCTTCATCAAGATAAAACCAAGCTTCTCTTTCTAAGAGATTGATAATTCCTTCAAAATTTTCAGCTGCACCAATTGGTAATTGCATTGGATGAGCAATCTTGGTCAATCGTTCGTGAATAGTATCTAGATCATAATAAAAGTCAGCACCCATGCGATCCATTTTATTGATGAAAGCTATCCTAGGCACGCTATATTTGTCAGCTTGACGCCAAACAGTCTCAGACTGTGGCTCTACACCAGCTACTCCATCAAAAACAATTACACCACCGTCTAGAACACGCAAAGATCTTTCGACCTCTACAGTAAAGTCAACGTGACCTGGAGTATCTATAATATTAATATTAGATTTACCACTACCTAACCAGTCTGGTAATTCCCAAAAACAAGTAGTGGCTGCAGAAGTAATAGTAATACCACGTTCTTTTTCTTGTTCCATCCAGTCCATTTCAGCTTCACCTTCGTGGACTTCACCAATCTTGTGTTTTTTTCCGGTATAAAAAAGAATACGCTCGGTGACAGTGGTCTTACCAGCGTCAATATGAGCGATGATTCCGATATTACGGACTTTTTCTAAAGGATGTTGTCGAGGCATATATTTTGTATAGTTTCTTGCAGCCCCCGCCTCCGGCGGGGGCTGAGACAAACAAGTTTATTTAATAATTTTAAGCAAAATGAGCAAAGGCTTTGTTTGATTCAGCCATGCGTTGGACATCTTCACGTTTTTTCATAGCTTCACCTTCACCTTTTGAGGCAGCAATCAATTCATTACCTAAACGAACAGACATAGCCGCACCTTTACCAGCTCTGGCAGCAGCCAAAATCCAACGATGAGCCAAAGTAATCTTACGATCACCCATGACTACAATTGGTACTTGATAGTTGGCACCACCGATTCGTTTACCTTTGACTTCTAGATTTGGGGAAACATTACGGATAGCAGTATCATAAACTTCCAAAGGGTCTTGTTTGGTTTTATTTGAAATATATTCAAAACAATCATAAAGAACTTTTTGGGCAATAGTTTTTTTGCCACGTTCCATAATACGATTGATAAATTTTGCTAAATCAGCCCTTTGAAATTTTGGGTCTGGTTTAACATCTCTTTTTGGCGCTTTTTTACCTCTCATATATTTTAGCTCTTAGATTTTTTTTCTTTTTTAGTACCATAAAGTGAACGACTTTGTTTGCGACCATCTACTCCTTGAGTATCATAAACTCCACGAACAATATGATAACGTACACCAGGCAAATCCCTGACACGACCGCCACGGATCAATACAATACTATGTTCTTGTAGATTGTGGCCTTCGCCTGGAATATAAGCAGTTACTTCCATACCATTTGAAAGTCTGACCCTAGCAATCTTACGTAAAGCTGAGTTTGGTTTTTTAGGAGTAACAGTTGTTACTTTTAGACAAACGCCCCGTTTGAAAGGAGCACCTTTGGCTAAATCTTTTTTGGTGCGTTTCAAACTATTTAAAACATTCTTCAAAGCAGGTGTTGAAGATTTCTTTTTTGGGCTTTTTCTAGGTTTTTTTAATAGTTGATTTACTGTGGGCATATTTACCTCTAATAAAATTAAATAATTAAAGCAAAACAATGCTTTAAGTCCTCAATAAAATAGCATAAAAAAATAAAGAAGTCAAGGATTTTAGACAAAAAAGTCAAAAGAAAAACCCCCAGATCCGAAAATCTGGGGGAATCGTTGAAGCTAGTACATCCAGCGGCTCGGCGAGTTCTACCTCAGTGGGGTTTGTGGACCCGAAGGAGGTCGAACCTTGTTTCGTGACTGTTTTGATCACAATCCTTTTCAATTACGCGCCAAGTGGCTAGGTGCATCTAACGACAAACGAAGAACTAAATATAAAAACAGATTATACTATAATCAATATACTGTCAAGCATTTGCAAAAAGAAAATAAAAAAAGAGGCCCCCAGCAACGTTGCGCTGGGGGCCTTGGGTGGCGAGGTCATGTGGACCACGCTCAGGTAGAACGGCATGGGTGTGTCTCCGCTTTATTGGCGAAGGCCGTTCCTTGAGTGCCGCGGCATGTGGCCGGGGCATGATCGGCAGACTCTAGTCCATGTTCTGAAGGCCCGCGTCAAAACGCGGGGTCAGTAGCTTAATGGGCTAAAGCGCCGTTATCCGCGACCACAGAGGGCCGCGAATGCATTGTTTGTCTGTCCAAAACTGTCAAAAAATAATAAGGAGGTACGCATGCGCACCAACTACCTGTACCTCTAGGTCAGTTGGCAACCGCTAGTTAGGGAATTTGAGCTTCATACTCAACCTTTCTGACCGGCTTTCCGGGCGATGGATTGCGGTCAGTAGGTCCTGACCAGTGACTAGATCCGATCTGGACTAGTTTGGTAATTGACAGGACACGTAGTCATTCAGCGGCGGAGGGTTTTCAAAGTAGCTGTGTTTATCACTCTAAAAAAGAGTGATAACTAGAAGAGTAGACCTAGTAGAATTGGAACAAATGGAGGGACATCTTTCCTCCGGCGGTGTGCATCGGCAAACAATGTACTCCCACTTATGGCGGGGAGATTACCGTAGTTCTCAATGTACTTCTGTAATGATTATGCAGTATAGCATACTATCAAAAATCTGTCAACCCCCTATAGAAAATAGCTTAATAAGCCAATAAACCAATTAAATATACGACCAAATATATTGATCCCAACAAAATTGTCCAATATTATCAATATGACCAATATCCAAGGGCCATTTACTGAGAATTTACGCTTGAAATCATCAAAATGGCTAGGTAATATAGCAAAAAGTACTTTTGAGCCATCTAGTGGTGGAATTGGAATCACGT
>Ga0233429_1003770_pt1 | contig 13956 bp, 11 predicted proteins | sample SI_118_April2016_3_FD_179879 | JGI IMG/M metagenome (GOLD analysis project Ga0233429, IMG submission 179879) | Seawater microbial communities from Saanich Inlet, British Columbia, Canada - SI_118_April2016_135_MG | ecosystem: Environmental > Aquatic > Marine > Inlet | place: Canada: British... | reverse complement strand
GAAACTTCCAATACCTAGTGCACATCGTTTACAGCGTGGACTACGGGGGTATCTAATCCCCTTCGCTACCCACGCTTTCGTCCATGAGTGTCAGGCATGTTCTAGCAGACTGCCTTCGCCTTTGGTGTTCCTATAGATATCAGCGCTTATTACGACTACACCTATAGTTCCGTCTGCCTCTCCCAGCCTCAAGCCTTACAGTATCACTGGCAGTCCTGATGTTAAGCATCAGGATTTGACCATTGACTTATAAAGCAACCTGCGGACGCTTTACGCCCAATAAATCCGGACAACGTTTGAGGTCTCTGTATTACCGCTGCTGCTGGCACAGAGTTAGCAACCTCTTATTCATATGGTACCGTCACAAATTCTTCCCATATAAAAGCAGTTTACACCCCGAAAGGCGTCTTCCTGCACGCGGCATTGCTCCGTCACACTTTCGTGCATTGCGGAATATTCTTGACTGCAGCCTCCCGTAGGAGTCTGGGCCGTGTCTCAGTCCCAGTGGGTCGGGTCACGCTCTCACGCCCGATACTGATCGAAGTCTTGGTAGGCCTTTACCCCACCAACTAACTAATCAGCCATAGGCCCCTCTTCGAGCGAAAAACTTTACATGAGAATGACTTGCGTCCCCTCATGACTATCGGGTATTAATCCATCTTTCGATGAGCTATCCCCGACTCGAAGGTAGGTTACCAATGTGTTACTCTCCCGTTTGCCGGTCCGTACCCCATATTTCCGAAGAAAAGCGGGGCCGATCCCTCGACTTGCATGCCTTAGACATGCCGCCAACGTTCGTCCTGAGCCAGGATCAAACTCTCAATGAAAACTGTCTCACGACAGTGTTGAAAGTTATAATCTTTTCTCTTGGAAAAGAGAAAAGGCTAAGTTCTTTGTTGGTTTGTTGTTTGTTTGTTTTGTTTGAATAGACGTTCGTTTCCTTGTCACATGTAATATGTGAACAATGTTTTGAACTTCACCTTACAATTTTTGCAAAATTGTAATTGGTTGCGAATTGTAATGAGCAATCTTTTTTCACCGAGCCGTGTTTCAATCCAGCTTGGAGTAAAGAAAAAAGAGAAACTGTTTCATGAGCTCGAATTGTTTCCAGCTCATGATGTCGTTACTCTTTTTTTCCCAGTCCCTTGATTCAAGGCTTAGGAAAATTATTTGTTGTCAATGTCGTCAATTGATTGCTCGCATATTATATAGAGGCTTCGGTAAAGTGTCAAGCATAGAGTCTGGGGATAATGGGGATAAGTTGATTATATATAGGCTTACATCTACTTACGCTTATTATCTATATCTTGCCAGCACCTTCTAAATCCAAAATGTATGAGGAAATATATGGCCTATAGGCTTCCTTCAATGAAGGTAAAAGTGCCTGATAACTGCCTAATTTACCCTTACAAGATGAAGCGCCACAGGCACATCTCAAATCTTTTTCAGTTTGCAGCAACAGTGATGAGTCATACCTCACGATAATCATTGCATAATCAATGGTAAGGTGCTCTCCCTTTTGAATATCACGCATGGCGACAACAACGGTACGACCCTTGATTCCAGTATTTGGTTCACATGAATGATTCATATTTGAAAAAGGTGGCAAAGGGTCCACAAACAACCAGACATCTTCTCCATCCCAATAGATTGGAATGGTATAAATTGACGGAACCGATACAGTAGCACCAGCCAATACGTATATCGATTCTCCTTTTTTTATATTTCTTTTTGCAAAAATACCCTTTCCTATATTTGCACTTACTTCCTTTGTCTCAATATTTTTTTCTATATCAAAAAATGAAAATGAGCACTCTTTACTCGATAAATCTATTTGATTATCAGATACAAACATATGCTGTTTTAACGCAAATCAATTAAACGCTGCGTAGAAAGATTATATTGATGATGCTGATATTTATTCTTTGGGTTATCTAATCCAAGTAAATTATGAGCATAAAGATATCGTTCGCTTTCTAGTGGCTCCCCTGGATAGCAATTAAGTACCCACTGTTCATGATGATTGATATACGCATTAGGCAAAGACACTACTCCCTTTGCCAATAAATACAATACGGTGATTTCCTCCAAAAAGAAGTCAGCTTGCCCCTGTGTCAACCTTCTTTCCTGGGCATCTCTTTTTATAGCACGCCTAAATGAATCATCTTTTTTGTATATTTCTTTTATCTTCTGCAAATATAACCCGAGATCTCGAAATTCTAATAGCAACTGCGCCCAAGTGAAAAAAGAAAATGATGGAATAATCCATGCTGGATTTTTTTCAAGAAGCTTAAGCATACCGTTTTTATGAGAACTCATTTGGTTTACGTATGTATTTCTAAGTTTTCGTGCTGAAAGTGTTGCCGTATGCATATACAAATAATCTGCATACAAAAATGATAAACCAATACCTTCGGTTCTTTGAATCTTTTCACAAAGCTGCTCAATATGTTTCATGCATGATGCTGCAGACTGAGCATTATCAATCCTCGCCATCGAAATGCCAAACAAAATCATGCCTTTTGACTTGGGCAATTGATTGATATCAAAGGAGTCATCCATACATGAAAATTACTTACTTTATTTATTTTTTCGCCACCTCTCAATTTTTCCATGATCACCGCTAAGGAGCACATCTGGCACTTTCCAGCCCTTAAAATCCACTGGCCGTGTGTATTGTGGATACTCTACTTCTACTCCTGATTCATCTACTAAATGATTATGCGATTCGTCTTTTAATGACTCTGGGTTCCCAAGGACACCCGGTACTAATCGACTCACAGCTTCCACAATAGTAAGCGCACCAAGTTCACCACCGGCAAGCACATACGGCCCAACAGAAATTTCTTCGTCAATCATGTGGTCAACCACGCGCTGATCAATGCCTTCGTACCTGCCGCAAATAAGAACCAGCTCATCGAGTTTACTCCACTGCTGCGCTATTTTTTGATCAAACTGTCTTCCTCTAGGAGAAAGAACTACTGTGCGTGTTTTCTTTTTCAGCGATCCGTTAAATATCTTTTTTACCTTTGTAAGCCCATCAACCTTCCCAAAAGGAATTGCATCGATTGATTTCAGTGCTTTATATATAGGCTCTGGTTTCATAACCATGCCTGCTCCCCCACCATAGGGCGTATCGTCTACTGTACCGCGGGTATCTGCAGAGAATTCACGAATATTAACAGCGCTAACAGTAATTACGTCCGCCGCTTGTCCGCGTTTCAAAATGCTCTGAGACGAATAGTCTGTAATCATTTCTGGGAAAATAGTGAGTACTGAAAATTTCATATTTAGGTGATAGGTTTGATATGAGACCAAAAACGTTCATGTAAATAATAGAACAACATTTTTGCAACGACCTCTATTGCCCCGACTTCTAGCATGGTGCTAATTTCCCCTGTAAAGAGGTATACAAGCGCCATAGTAGTAAGTGACGCAATAACTCGCCAACTGATTGTTTTGGCTAGAGAGCGCTTATGTGAGTCCGCCATATACCGCTAGATAAACATAAAAAAGTGAAAAAGGCAAGAGGGGCAGCAGCCCCTCTTTGTCTTTACATGAAGCAGAATCCGCAGGACCTAATGTCTAGTCCTTGCGCCTCAGCTTCTGTACGTAAGTAACTTTCATCGGAATTGAATTCTGCATTATGGGTACACACGTATTCTGTGTCGCACTGTACACCGTTTGCTACAGGCTCAGGTTCAGGTTCTGGCTCAGGAGCACAAGATGGATCAGCACTACACTGGTTATCGTCACAATCCGTTTGGCCATTTCTATCATTATCTACCCTATCACTACAATCAAATTCCGTTTCACCACAGTCGTTTTGGAAATCATTTCTACATTCTCCACCACTACAGGAATCTTCTGTACACTGATCTTGATCTGCACAATCCGCGTCAACGCGACATTCTGGTTCTGGTTCTGGAGCACAAGATGGATCAGCGCTACACTGATTGTCATCACAATCCGTCTGACCATTTCTATCATTATCTACCCTATCACTACAATCAAATTCCGTTTCACCACAATCGTTTTGGAAATCATTTCTACATGCTCCATTGTGACAACTATCATTCGTACACAAGCTATTATCATTACAATCAGCATCTTGTCGACATTCTGGTTCTGGCTCCGGTTCTGGAGCAACTTCAGCCTCGCAAGCACCGCAACTATGGAACTCAGCCCATGCTGGAATGTCTTCTTGATTCATGGTGCGCTTATCGGCATCAATCCACACACACACCTGTCTTTCCTGACACTGAGGGAATACAAATTCTGGAGCTTCTTCAATTTCTCTTTCTGGCTCAGGTTCAGGCTCTTCAACTTCATCTACAGGAATAATACATTGACCGCAAGAAATGAATTCTGCACCTTCTGGAGCTTCACGTTTTCCATAGGATTCTTCGTTTCCTCGATGACGCACGCAGACTAATTCTTCTGCACATTGAGCAAACGCTTCCTCAGGTTCTTCTTCAATATCTAGTTCAAAAAATGCACGATTATTGTTTTCATCACTCTCTTCAACCGCTCCCAAATAATCGACTTCTACCTGAATTACCCGCGCACTTCCATTCCTTACCGAATCAGCAATTGGTACATGTACTGTTTGCTCTGTTCCCGGCGCAATTGATGATTCAATGCGGAATCCAGGACCATCGTCTAACTCATCTGATCCTGAAGTAGCATGACTAAATACTGATACTTCCGCCGCATTTTCTCCGGTAAATTCATATATACTTCCTCTATTTTCAACGGTTACTCGCAAAAAATCTCCAATGAGCTCAACGCGAACTGGAACTAAATCTGGAAGCTCATCATCATCTCTTGATTCACGTTGCAAGTCTGCTGTTTCTTCTTCTGACAAGAGTTCCACTTCAGCTACTTGCTCGTTAAACACATCTCTTGCTATATCATCATCTTCAAACGCTTCTAACATTAGATCAAGCGATTGATCTTCAAGCTTTACGCGCAGTTTTATTTCTCGCACAACTCGATTGGTAATGTGTTGTTGCACCACTTTTACCGCAATGCGAGTTTCATCTTTTTTCGCACGCTGTTTTACTTCTTCAAGTGCTTTAAAGTCAGCAACAGAAGCTGAACGCTCTTTCACTTTTAGTGTAAATTTGCTTCGCTCACCTTCTGACATGAAGTCAACGCGTGCAGCGACTCGTCTTGCTGCTTTTTCTTTTACTTTTTTCAATTGATTCTTCGTGGATTCTGGCGCTTGTTCTTCTAATATTTTTAACAGTGCTACTTGTCCAACAAGATCAGCATCGTCACCCGCATCTTTAGCCGTAGCGTCTTCAACAATAGCTGCAATATCATGCCGCTCTTGCACATCTGCAAGCACCTTTCCTACTGTTTTTATAATATCCTTTTGCTCTTTTTCAAAGGCTACCTGATCTTCAACAGCGACATCCTTTGCCATAACACCAGCCACGCGAGCTGCGCGTGCCTGTGCTCGCAATCCGGCTCCAAGTATTTCTTTTTGCTCAGCCTCATCTTTTACTTTTACTGCAATTTCCATTGCGTCAGCGGCTTCTTCCATTGCAGACGCGGTATGTTTAAGCGCAACTTCACTCTTTCCTTTTTCTTTCAATTTTTTCACCTCAACCATCTTTTCTGAAGCAAATCGAAGTTTTAATTTCGTTTTCTTCACTTTATTGAATGTAAGTGCTGATCGCACTTTTCGCATACCGGCCTTCACCACATATAATCCACTATCTGGAAGTATTCGCGGCTCATATGCATCGGCAGCATCGTCTTCCTGGTCTTGCTGCGGCTCAAATTCAGCTTCCTGCTCAATAAATACTCTTGCGTCATCTACATCTCCCAAATCTCTCCCTTCGAAGTTGTTACTATATGACGTTTCGGGAATATCATGATCCAAATTAATGAACATTTCTACATACGTTGCTCCTTCTGGTACGTTATTACGTACATACTCCCAATTTCCCTCTCTATCTTGGCGCAGTATTTGCTCCTCCGACTCCAAAATTCGCTCTGGGGCAGAATAACGAACATGTACGGTAACATTTCCCTGATACTCCGTGTCTAACGTGTCATCAGCAATAATAAAGCGATGTCCTTCTTCTGTAAACGAATTATATGCAAGATAAAAGTCTGGAGCAAATCCATATGACTCACTATTATCTTCATTTGTAAGCTCCTGAATTACGGCTTCGGGATTAACCTCTGCTTCAACGCGTGTAATATATCCAATGTTGTCTGGCGCTCTAAACTGCGCAAACCAATACCCTGACTGATGCCGCTCAGGCATATTATTTACTGCACGAGTCCATTCTCTAAGTTCCCCCACACCATACCAATTCACTCCAATTGCAGGAGCAGCTTCAGAACGATTATATTCGTCATAGGCCCGAACCTCTATTGATCCATCATCGTTTGCGATAATTCTATCTGCATAAAAATTAGGGATTGGAAACCCTTCCCAAATATTGTTTCCTTCATTGCTTTCTGCAATTTCACCATCGATATCTGCAGTGATACGCATAAGCTCTGCATCGGGATGATATCCCTGCCGCGGAAGTTCTACTCTCGCCTGCCATATTCCTGGCTCTTCCTGATCTACATAATGTCCGCTTACAAAACCAGGGTTATTCATATCGGGACCAAACCATTGTAATCCTACCAAGAATGGTTCCGGATCAAAATCAATTGGCGCACCGTTATTTCGCATTACCACGTATGCATCGCCATCTCTAAAATCAACACTTGTAATAACAATGTCTGGTTGCGCAATTGCTCGAGCAATATTTGCTCCCATATCCTCTTGATTGATTTGTTGTCCTTCTATTTCATTTCCAAGCGCATTCACTCCTGCACCAGTTTGTAATGAGTAGTAACATTGCCACTCACTCCTGTCAGTTACACTTGCCTGGTTTTCTCCATAGAACTGTAATCGCGCTCTACGATTATTGTTTTTTGTAAGATAATCAAGCATGTCTCCATCACCAATTCCAGTAAGACAAGCTACATGATCTTCATCAGTCATCTCAAATAGCCCATAATATCGTGCAAATAAGTCACAAGTGTAGCTTTCAAATAATTCTGAGCCTGCAACATGATCTGAATCATACGTTTCCTGCAGTCGCTCTCCGCTAATAATTCTTTCTACACAGGCTATTTTCTCTTCATAGGTCAATTGTTCTACACGACGTTGACGATATTCTTGCTCATATTCACGCGTAATGAACGCATTTTCATCAAAATACTCCTCTTGCATGTCTTCTGGTAAATAATCATGTAATCCTCGAGCTATGAGCAAGTTTGAAGCATCTCTATCATAATAATAGTCTTCTTCAAACCACCCTTCCATCTTTGCAAATCGATCTACCGCTTGCTGACATGTTGGATTTGGATTTAGCCCATTCACAGATACATATGCCGTGCACACCTCTCTGTGATCTTGTGTTACATGAAATTGCTCAACTCCACATTGCAGTGCTACACAATCAGCCTTCTGAATCTCATTTAGTTCGAAATACCCGGATCTATATTCTGCTGATTCTGGAATATAGCCAGCGCGAATGCTACCACATCTATTTTCACTTCTACCAACGGCAACATCCATTACTGCTGAACAGTATTGCTGCTGTTCCTCTAGATTATTTACATTTCTATAATCATCTGTACAAAGTACATGGGCACATCTTCTCAGTTCCTGCTGACAAGAAGCATATGCTTCTTCATCTTGCGCAGTTGAACAATTTTCAGCCACATCGTAAACATCTTCTTCAAGCTCATCAGGAAGTGCATCTGTCACCTCTCTTGCAATGCGATACTCAAGGTCAACACATACGTCATATGAACTCTCATATTGCTCACTAACAATTCCATACCCTTCTCTAGCCCACTGCTCACAAGCCTGAGCCTGCTCCCCGCCTGGTGTTGGATCAAATGGACTACCATTAATATGATCCGCAAAGCCCCTCTCGCCATAACACATATAAAAGAGACAATCCTGCTCAGTTGGCTGATATACAGCATCAGCAAGACGTAAAATATTGGAAACTTCATCTTCTGAAAGCCCTGCATTTTCTCCTACTTCTACTTCTGCAAAATCAAAAAAACCGGTCTGAATTTGATAAAAAGCTTGCGTTTGCGTTACCAAACCTAGTGGTAAACAAAAAGCTATTGCAAAAAGCAATATACGAGGAATGCGCTTCATAATATGAAGATTAAAAGATGATGAATACAAAGTATGTTCATTATACGCTTTTTGCAAAAACAAAAGCAAGCGAGTTGCCCCGCTTGCTTTTATTGTTTGCAATTATTTTTGCTTTCCAGCAACAATTTCTGCTTCAACATTCTTTGGCACTTCTGCGTAATGGTCAAATTCCATTGCGTAGTTAGCCCGTCCACTTGAAACTGATCGAAGATGTGATACATATCCAAACATGCATGCTAGCGGTACCATTGCTCGTACTACTTTTGCCTGACCACGATCGGTCATTTCTTGGATTTGTCCACGTTTTGAATTGAGGTCTCCGATAACGTCTCCCATGTATTCTTCAGGAGTTATTACTTCTACCTTCATAATCGGTTCAAGAACAACTGGATCAGCTTTCTTTACCGCAGCGCTGAAGGCCATTGATCCTGCCATTTTAAACGCAACTTCAGAAGAATCTACATCATGGTAGCTTCCGTCGTATACGGTTACTTGTACATTTTCTAATGGGTATCCAGCAACAATACCTTTATTCATGGTTTCAATAACACCTTTCTTAATCGCTGGGATGTATTCTTTTGGAATAACACCACCCTTTACTTGATCAATGAATTCCATGATGTTGTCGCCTTCGATTTGTTTTGGTTCAATTTTAATCCAGCAGTGACCAAATTGACCACGCCCACCAGATTGTTTTACGTACTTTCCTTCTGCTTCTGCAGCTCTTCGGATAGATTCGCGGTATGCAACTTGTGGCGCACCAACGTTTGCTTCTACCTTGAACTCACGCTTCATTCTGTCAACGATAATATCGAGATGCAATTCTCCCATTCCTGAGATAATTGTTTGCAATGTTTCGTCATCAGTATGAACGCGGAAAGTTGGGTCTTCTTCAGAAAGTTTCTGAAGCGCCATTCCCATTTTTTCTGAATCTTGTTTTGTAAGTGGTTCAATCGCAACAGAGATAACTGGCTCTGGGAATGTCATGCTTTCAAGTACTACTGGTCGAGATTCTGCGCAAAGCGTGTCCCCTGTTCGAGTAGACTTTAATCCAATAGCCGCAGCAATTTCTCCTGCAAACACTTCTGAAACTTCTTCACGAGTATTTGCATGCATTCGTACAATACGACCAATACGTTCTTTTTGTCCTGTTGTTGTATTGATTACGTAACTTCCAGATTTTACAACACCAGAATACACGCGGAAGAAAATTAATTTTCCTACAAACGGATCAGTTGCAACCTTAAACGCAAGTGCTGCGAGTGGTTCCTCATCCGCCGGTTTGATTGAAATAATTTCTTCTTCGTTATCTGGATTCTTTCCTTTAATACTTGGTACATCTACTGGAGACGGAAGGAAATCTACTACTCGGTCAAGCATCAGTTGTACACCAACGTTTGCAAGTGCAGATCCACCCATTACTGGGTACATTTCGTCAGTAAGAACTAATTTACGGATACCCGCAACGATTTCTTCTTCTGAAAGTGCTTCTCCACCAAGGTATTTTTCCATGATTGTATCATCCGCTTCTGCTACCTTATCAAGCATAATACCGCGGTACTCAGCAATTTTTTCTGCCATGTCTGCTGGTACATCGATTTCTTCTACTTTTTCTCCCATTTCGCCTGTAAACTTGTACGCTTTTTGTGAGATAAGATCAACAAGCCCTTTCAATTCTGATTCAGCTCCAATTGGAAGTTGAATTGCAATCGCTTTTTTTGAAAGACGAGATTGAATAGATTCAAGACTCATGAAAAAGTCAGCACCCATTTTATCCATTTTATTAATAAAACAGATACGTGGCACTTCATACTTATCAGCTTGACGCCATACTGTTTCAGATTGTGGCTCAACACCTTGAGAACCATCAAAGATTGCACACGCACCATCGAGTACACGAAGTGAACGTTCAACTTCTACAGTAAAATCAACGTGTCCAGGAGTATCAATAATATTAATACGGTGATCGTTCCAGAAACAAGTAGTTGCCGCAGAAGTAATAGTAATTCCACGTTCCTTTTCTTGTTCCATCCAGTCCATTTGTGATTCACCATCATGTGTTTCACCGATTTTATGTGTTGAACCTGTATAGAATAATACACGCTCTGTTGCAGTAGTTTTTCCTGCATCGATGTGGGCCATGATCCCAATGTTTCTAATTTTGTCTAAAGGATATTGACGGGACATAATAATTGGTAATGAAATAGCGCAATTACGCTACAATTGAGAATAATATTATCGACGACGAGCAAAATGCGCGAACGCTTTATTTGCTTCAGCCATACGGTGAACATCTTCTTTCTTCTTCATTGTTCCACCTACTCCTTCAAGAATATCCAAGAATTCAGACGCAAGTTTTTGTTCCATTCCTTTTCCGTTTCGTTTTCTTGCTGCTTCCAAAATCCATCTAAACGCAAGAACGTTTGCACGATGCCCAATTACTGGCATAGGTACTTGGTAGTTTGCACCACCAACACGTTTTGAACGAACTTCAACTTGTGGTTTTGCTGTTTCAACAACTTTTTCAAACATTTCTAGTGGCTTTGAGTTTTGCTTTTCAGCTAAAATATCAAGCGCACCGTATACAAATCGTTGTGTAATGGTCTTTTTTCCATCGAACATTGCATAGTTAATAAACTTTGCAAGAAGGATGCTGCCAAATTTTGGATCCGCGAGGATCACTCGCTTTGGAGCTGCTTTTCCACGTGACATAGTAATTTCTTATTTTCTAATACAAAGGTGCGTAAATTATTTTGGACGTTTTGCACCATACTTTGAACGGCTTTGCTTTCTGTCAGCAACACCTTGTGTGTCGTATACACCGCGAACGATGTGGTAACGACAACCTGGAAGATCTTTTACTCTTCCCCCTCTAATGAGAACAATACTATGTTCTTGCAAGTTATGTCCTTCACCTGGGATGTAGGCAATAACTTCTACTCCGTTTGAAAGACGAACCTTTGCTACTTTACGAAGCGCCGAGTTCGGTTTCTTTGGTGTCATTGTGTACACTTTTGTACAAACACCACGTTTAAATGGAGCCCCTTTACGAAGCTCTGTCTTTTTACGGTGCAGAGAATCGTATGTGAATTGCATAGCCGGAGACTTTGACTTCCGACTCTTGCTCTTTCGACCCTTTCTGAGGATCTGATTCATTGTTGGCATAATGAAATGCTTATTGGCCGAGCTGGCCTCTATAAATAAAAAATTCGACTGAAACAGCCGATTTGAATTGCGATTATGTCGCAGTCCAGACGGGAGATCTCTTTTGAGATCGGTTTCACCCAGACAAGTCTGGATTACTCCGTTTCATGTGCAGGGGCATTGTAGAGGGTTTTTACATTCCTGTCAAGTATAGAGAGTATGCATTGTGTTCTTTACACTTGCCAACCCGCTAGCGCTGTGTTTTAGTGGTATATATGTCTCAGCTTGAGAAATGCACCACCTATACTCTATGAATCGTTTAGTACTTAAAAAATCGCTTATTTCAGCCATTTTGTTCTTTTTTATAGGACTGATAGCTCTTTCTGTAAGCGTAGGGATAGTTGATGTTCTGCGCATACAAGCCAATGGAGAACAACAAGGATATGCCAGCTTTGACAATGAACTCTATAGCAAAAGAACCTCAGAGAGACCATTTGTCTGCTACAGCGGTGGATTAACCGACCAAAAAAGCGCATCATTCTGCTCTCATTCAGAATTTTTAGACTTTGCTCTTCTTTACGGCAGCGCGCAATCACTCTTTTTTGCCTTTTCCTACCTCATGTACAGCTGGGCGATATTTCCACTTCTTGTCTGTGCAACTTACGAATATCACTTTAGGAAGCATCGCGCTTTACCATCTCAACCCGCTGAATCCGACGTTTCTTAACCTCACAAACAGTACACTGGACCTCTCCAAGTGTTACTTTTTGACCTTTTCTAGGTAATTTTTGTAATTCATCGAGTAGCACCTCAGCAATAGTATCTAAGTCGTCTCCTGGAATTTCTGTATTGAAGAAATCATTAATATCCCTAAGTGACGTGTCGCCAGAAACCATAATCTTTTCTTTTGTCACACGCTGAATCATGTTTTTACTGATATCATGTTCATCGGTAATCTCCCCTACTAATTCTTCAATCACATCTTCAAACGTCACAATTCCTTCTGTTCCACCAAATTCATCAACCACAACACCCATATGTGTTTGTTTCTTTTGGAATTCTTTCATGACGTCATCAATAGGCATCTGCCCGGCAATCGATATAATTGGACGCATGATTCCCAAAATTGGATTGTCTTCAGTATCTGAGTAATGCGCAATAAGTGCATCGCGTGCGTGAATAAATCCTAATACGTTATCTTGTGTATCTTTAAATACTGGATACCGCGTAAATGGATTGTCTTTAATTATTTCTGTTGCCTGATCGATTGTCATATTGTGGGCAACAAATACAGAATGTACACGCGGCGTCATAATGTCTTCTGCGGTAATATCATTAAACGCAAAGAGCCGTTCTACCATAAGCCCCTCTTCATGTTCAATGGCTCCCTGTTTTTTACTTACCTGCACTAATGCGCGAATCTCTTCTTCACTTACTCGCTGCTGTGTTTGTTTTCCTGTTGTAAGATCAGTAATCACCTCAAACATGCGGACAAATGGATATACGATTTTTTGAAACAGCCAAAGGAACTGTGCAGAAAAAATAGCAAATCGTTTTGGGTGAGACGATGCGTATGATTTTGGAATAATTTCCCCAACGAGCAAAATGACCAGTGTCATTACCCCAACCGTAATTCCAACGGCTCCTGATTCAAAATAATCCGAAGCGATAACTGTTGCTAGCGATGACGCACCAATATTTACAATATTATTCCCTATGAGAATGGTGACGAGTAACCGCCTTGGGTGTTTTTTCAATGTTGCAACAAGTTTTGATTTGGGCAGTTTCTTTTTGAGCATCGATTGTACTTTGGCATCAGAGAGCGTCAAAAAAGCTACTTCCGCAGCAGAAAAGAAGGCTGATCCTATCAGAAAGACAATGAGCGTGATTATAGATGTATTCATATATATGTATATCGTATCAAGTGAGCTGTATTGAGGCAATAGTGTAGCGTAGAGTTGTACTATTGACAATACCTCTTTCCCATGATATCTTCTTGTGTCGAGTAATTTTACTGCGATGACAAGGGAGACAGGCCATGAACCGGCTTACCCCGCTGCACATTGTCGGCGCGCTCGTTTTGAGCGTCGCCATGGGGGCCTGCAGCACCCCCGACCGCGTGGAGGCGGATTCCTCCATGAGCGCCGGCGAGGCGCAGTGGCTGGAGATCAGCCAGCGCCCGGAGCCGCACCAGAGCGAACTCATGCAGGATCCGTTCCACATGATCAACGTCTGCAGCGTGGTCTTCGCGGCAACGCTCATGGAGAGCCGTGCGAATCTGAGCGCTCAGAATTGGTTGCCCACGCAACGCGAGCTGGACATGGACGAGATCCGGCACACCAAGCTCCTCGGTTACTCCGCATTGAGCAAGCCGATGGATCCCTGGGAGTGGGAAGAGGAGTGTCTGCGAACGGGCAACGTGCCCGTGACGATAGACGACATCCTGAACGAGCCCATCACCATGGAAGAGCTGCTGGCTGAACCCTCCGAGAAGCAGCTCCCCGGCGAACCCCACACACCAAGCCCTCGCACTGACGAGGCTCGCTGACCGACCGGCCAGCTGACAAGTCCCCGCCGCACGCGGGGCATTTTTTTTATAAAAAAACAACTCGCTTATC
>Ga0233429_1003758_pt1 | contig 13986 bp, 9 predicted proteins | sample SI_118_April2016_3_FD_179879 | JGI IMG/M metagenome (GOLD analysis project Ga0233429, IMG submission 179879) | Seawater microbial communities from Saanich Inlet, British Columbia, Canada - SI_118_April2016_135_MG | ecosystem: Environmental > Aquatic > Marine > Inlet | place: Canada: British... | reverse complement strand
AATATAACAGAAAGACTCTGGAAGTATTGAGGCAGCCATTAGAGACGGATGAAATTACGATTTCAAGGGCAATGAGTTCAGTGAGGTTTCCGGCGGAGATAATGCTGGTTGGAGCCATGAACCCATGGGGTTGCGTAACCCTTTACATACCAGCATTAAGTATACTGTATGTGTTGCACTTCCTTTTACTTATGCAAATGGTTATCCTGTCAATCCTAAGACAATTGGTGAACATATGCGTAAAAAACGTATGGATAACAGGCTCATGCAATCGGAAGTTGCTAACATAATTGGCGTTTCAGAAGAGAGCATCTGGAATTGGGAGCATGGTAGAAGTAAGCCATCTAAGAAGAATCTGGAATTAATTAATGAGTTTGTAAAGGATTGCCTAGAGGCTTCCAAGGTAAATTAAGGGCATGTAGTTTTTGTAATGTGTTTATGCTCATTTTATTGTTTCTATTCTATCGACTACGAACACCAACGGCCGACTGAAGACTATTTTTTAATTTATATTCCTGTTGATTTATAAATAAAATTTCCCTTTCAGTGGAAACATTGCTAGCATGTAAATATAAATAACCATCTTTTACCCACCACGTACCTTCCTCTGTATATGGTTTTGATTGCCCCTTTTTTACCATAATTGAATTATTAAGCGTCATATTAGATCGAAGTGCTTTAAATGTTCCGTTACTGTAATATTTACCGTCACTATAATAAACAATCTTAGCACTACCAACTCCTGATTTTACTAGAGTGAGAGCCTCAGAATTTTTCCATCCAAAATAATCACATGATTCTCTCCACGTTCCCACCAGCGTTTTTGCCAGTTCATCATCTTTCTTAGTATCTGTCTTCGATTGCCTTTTAACACTTTCACTCTCTTGCTTTGCAGCTACTAATTCCCTTTCCTTTTGTTGTAATTCATTTTTTAATTCAACTAATTGTTGCTTGTGGCTTTCAGATTGCAATTTATCATTAAATACAGTCTTTGTAATATTGGCCATAGATACAGACATTAATTCATTATTTAGTTGATCTCTTTGTGCCTTATATTCTTCTGATTGTAGTTTATATTCATCTATGCTTTCTGCTTTTTTCCTTACAATTTCTAATTCATTTCTTATCTTCTGGTTTTCGACCTGTAATTTAGCCACTAATTCACTTTGATCAGGTATATCTTGATCAGGTATATCCAGTGAAATTCTTTTTTCAACCTCAGCCTGGACATATTCATCCGCATTGGTTTTTATATCCATCTGATAGGCAAAGATAAGGATGAATAAGAGATCGAGAAGCGAGGTAAGAGCTATTATTGGTCTTTTATATAACATTATTTCACCAGTTCAGATTCGTGTTGATAATGTTTTATAACATCTCTGTATTTATTGAGTTCATTCTTGAGACGGGCTGATTTGGCCTGAAAAAAAGCATCTACTATCATGTATATGACGGCAAAGACAAGACCGAGGATGGTGGTGTTAACAGCATTTGTGAAGGCTGCCATGATAACCGATACGTCACCTTCTGAGCCCTGTAGCGACTGTCCGATTGCGAGGATGGTACCAAAGATACCTAATAAGGGGAATGCCTGAACAATGGCGTTTGCAACATTACTCCAACTATCTATTCTGTAGGACTTCAAATCGATCTTACGCGCATCTTGATTCCTTATATTAGATAGTAGACGTTTGAAATCCTCCGTAGATGTCTTGCGCAAAGACTCAGCACAGTCCAGAAGTGATACAATCTCGTCATGTATAATTCGAGACCTGTCTTGTTCTGGTGGGTCTTTGATTCCTCTCAGCATATTACGTAGAGAGTCACAAAGCTGGTGCGTGTTACTGGATGACATTCTGTAGAGAATTATGTATAGTGCAGTTTCGAAGATGGCAACAGCAAGAATAATGGTGACCATCTGATCTGAAAGTATGTAAAGCCAATTCATGCTCTGAATTCTCCTTTCTTTTATTTTCCTAATATAGGTTTGACTAGACTGAGCCTTTAGGCTGATAAGCTCCCAAGATATGTGTATCGCTCTTATGGAATAGGATTCATATTCATTGTGCTAATCTACGACTTTTTGACAAACATTGGCATAAAGATTAAACTTATAAGAAGACTTTTGTTTATTTGATCCTCTAGCAATTGTGTAAGTAACTAAATGAGAGTTTTCCTGGCCATAGGAGTTAGAATCTTTAACACTCAACCTAATTACTTTTGCACTATCCCCCTCTTTATTTATCCAATCTTGAAGTATGCTTATAGCACTAGATTCATCAAATACGCTATAGTTGTCAATCACCTCTTTAATCATTAATCTATGAGATTCCTGATAATCTTTTTGAGACTTATAATTAGTTATTATTTGGATGATATCTTCTGCTGTACCAGATTCCATAATACGTGTTGTTGGTCTTATTTGCTGCCACGGTAGGTTGTTGACATAATCTTTAAACATCTGGGTGTAGATAATTTCAGGATAATCAGGATGTACTTTGTTTATTTTGTAATTAGATACTAATTGAATGATTTCTTCTGCTGTGCCAGATTCATATATGCGTTCTGCTTCTGTACGGCTTATTTTATGTATGGCTTTAATCTCTTTGTCTGGAAGAGACCTAATATATTCTTTGAATTTAGAATTACTTATTATTATTTTATTGTTAGGATAGATTTTCTTTATGCTATTAACAAAGTGATCCAAATCTTCATAATCAACTTGTGAATCGTTTGTAGTGCCAACAGGAGAACGATCAATTATAAAATCTTCAAATACAAGCGTTGAAACACTATCCACAAACGCCTTCTTATAATTCCTATACAATGCTAACCCTGTGCCGCAAGTGATTGTAAACATATGACCGTTGTTTACTGTGACAAATGTAAGTACCGTCATGCGTGGTGAAGCCTTTATATGTTTATATGTTCCATTATACTTTATCATTAATGCTTTTCTATTGCAGATATAAGTTTCAGATTTATCTAATAATTCAACATCTGAATAAGCAGATTGAAGTGCTTTTAGAAGCTCTGGTATGAGCTCCAGTGATAGCATGTCTGCTGAATTATTAGAGTCCGTTTTTGTAATATTAATATTTATACTTGAGCCCTTATTGTCACTAGCAATAACAACTGTATTTGGGCCACTTCCTCTTTCTACCTTCCAGCCTTCTGGAAAAGTAATCCTAAATTTGTGCTTATCGTTTCTGTAGAGATTATTTGCACTGCTAGTGGAGGCGAAACTTGCAATCAATAATACAAAAACCAGATTGATAATTAATAGTTTTTTTGACATCGATATAACCTCACTCTCACAATAATGCATCTTTATAAGTTAACAGGCCCAAGGTATCCATTTCGGGCAGATCGCACTCCAGTTAAGGCCAACTAGCAAAAGTCTACATACAATGTAGGTAATAGTCAATATTATACACATTTGATGCTGTTTCATAAATATTGGAAATGAAATAACATATAAACTCATTTCGCGGAGGTATTATGAAACAGTCTACTAAAGAATTGCTTGGTGTACGGATACAAGAATTAAGAAAGTTAAGGAAGTTAACGCAGGCTCAGCTTTCACAAAAGGTTGATATAGATGCGAAGCACTTAAGCAGAATAGAAGTAGGCAACAGTTTTCCTTCCCTGGAGACTCTCGATAAAATAGCCAATGCCTTAAAGGTGGAGCTACAAGCCTTTTTTGAATTTGATCGTAAAGAGAAAAGCGCAAGAGAACTCAAGAAAGTGGTAACTGAGTTACTTAAGGATACGGATAAAGACAAACTGATGCTGGTGGTGAATGTGCTAAAGGTATTGGTGGGGTAAAGATATACCGTTTAGTAAACTTAATGCATTCAAACAACATCCGCTCGTCGTATCAATCAATTCTGGACGTTTCCTCTTACACACCATTCACATATCAAGTGTAATCAGGTGGTAAATATGAGATGTTATAGCCTCTCTTTTTTTCTCTTGATTTTAATGATATGGGAACCTAATATTCGCTCTTATATCTATTTCTGAGATATTTTGTACATTTAATCCACAAACATGCCTAAAATTAAAATATACCCAGACACTAAAGACCTCATAAATTTATTCAATAAATCAGATCCTTACAGCCCAGATGAATTTGAAGATAAATTGAATATAAATGATGCAGAGATAGTATTGTCATTAACCAATATCTTAGAATTATCTGCCCCATTAACCCATAGTAACAATGATGCAAGTGTTATGCAAAGACTGATGCGTATTGAGAAAATGCCTATAAGGTTTATATCTGAAAGCAAAGTCGCAAATTTAGAGCTAAGTGAAGCGGTACTTGCGTTTAACGAAGGAAGGGAATATTCGCAGATAGATCCATTTGTTTCTAGGTTTGATGAAACACTTTCAGACGATGGTTTACCACCCACCAGAAACTATATAAATTATGGACTTGCACAAACTGTTTTTGATTTGTGGGCAGAAGGTTGTGATTTTAAGCGTTTAAAAGGTTATGTTTCAAGATTTCGAAGGCTATTTGAAATAGAAAGAAATATACATAATAAACCAAATCTTAGAAAAGAGTTTACATATGTAGTAGAGAGGGGGCTAATATCTAACAATTTGGGAATACCATCACAAGGGTTGGGGACATTTGCAGAATGGATTTATAAAGAGCCAAGAAGATGTCCTTCATTACGAATAGGCTATGAAGTCTATCATGAGATGGTAAGGGATGTAAAAACTATCCCTGAAGACACTACTATGGATGATTTATGTTACGCTAATTACATTCCTTATGTAGACTTCATTTCTTTTGACCGTAGGATGTATCATTACATTAAACAAACTTGTATCAGTAATGGTCTTGGATACGAAAGTGGTCTTTATAAAGGTTTAAGTGAAATATTTGCAGAACTAAAGTAAGGAAAACAGTAATTATGTCAATCTCCGTCATATCACTATGCTAAACATCTTGCCTTTTGTGAACATCCCACATAAAGTCGAGATTCTCTAAAAGTTTAACACGTTCACTGCTAAGTTTTTTTCTTTTATAATTTACCCGTTGAGTATTCACCCAAACTCCCAATTGCTTATTATCTGGTTTTGTTTGAGAAACATTACAACTACCATATTGAGTTTTGTATTCTTTTAGCTCTTCAAATCTTAATCCCCACTCTGGCCCAGACGCTTTCATGACAAAACCAATATCGTTCAAGCAATTGATCTGGTGTTTACTCAGTTTTCCATTTTTATAAAATGCGCGTTGAGTGTAAATCCAATTACCAAGTTTTGCGTTTTCTTTCCAGTCCCGTGGGACATTGTAATTGCCATGTCTGCTTTTGTATTCTTTTAATGCTTTAAACATTTCCTCCCATCTTGACTTAGACGGATTCCAATCAAAGCCAATATCTTCTAAACGTTTGATACGTTCTTTACCAAGAATCTTATCTTTATACACCTTACGTTGATGACCCACCCAAGTAGCAAGCTGCTTGTTATCAGTATATTTATTGGGAACATTACAATTACCATGTTTGCTTTTGTATTCTTTTAACTCTTCAATCATTCCTTCCCACTTCAAGCCAAGGACATCCCAAATAAATTCTATATCTTCTAAACCTTCAATCTCATCTTTGGTAAGCCTTTGTTCATTATAATTCAAACGTTGCTTTCGTACCCAATTAGCAAGTTGAGTATTATCAGTATATTTGTTGGGAACATTACAATCACCATGTTTATCTTTGTACTGTTTTAGCGCTTCAATCATTTCCTCCCATCTTGAGTCAAGAACACTCCAAGCAAAACCAATATCTTCTAGTTGATTGATCTGATCTCTCTTAAGCATATGATTTCTATAATTTATACGCTGATTTCTTAACCAACGTGCAAGTGAAAGGTTATTCTTCCAATTATAAGGAACATTACAATCCCCATGTATGCTTTTGTATTCTTTTAACTCTTCAATCATCAACCCCCATGTTGAATCAAGTGTGTTCCACTTAAAACCAATATTTTCTAATTGACTGATCTGGTCTTTGTCAAGAGTGTTATTTCTGTAACGTTCACGTTTAGACCTTACCCAATTAGCAAGTTGAGTATTATCAGTATATTTGTTGGGAACATTACAATCACCATGTTTATCTTTGTACTGTTTTAATGCTTCAATCATTTCCTCCCATCTTGAGTCAAGAACACTCCAAGCAAAACCAATGGCATCTAAACGTTCAATCTCATCTTTGTTAATAGTTTGATTTCTATAAGCGGCTCGTCTAGACCTTATCCAATTATAAAGATATTTGTGATCTGAAGAATTGTTGGGAACATTACAATTACCATGTTTATCTTTGTACTGTTTTAGTGCTTCAATCATTTCCTCCCATCTTGAGTCAAGAGCATCCCAAACAAAACCAATGGCATCTAAACGCTTGATCTTGTCTTTTGCCATTGAATGATTTTTATATGCAGCTCGTTGAACCCTTACCCAATTATAAAGATGGCTGTGATCCGGATGGTATTTTGTAATACTGAAATTCCCATGTTTGGATTTGTAATTTATCAACTCTCCATATCTCATATCCCATGTAAACCCCAACTTGTCTATACATATAGACGTAATGGATTCCTGGAGAGTTTTGAGTGAAATATCAACGCCAAGAATATCTACAATGCCACCAAGCCTATCACTCTTGTATTGCCCATATCTTCCTTTCTCCTCTTGCATTTGTTTGATAATGTCAGTTAAAACATCATCCTGCTCTTGTAGTGCTTGTAATATATCCCACACTTCTCCAAAGTCTGCCTCGTCCACAGCGTTTTCTATGCTTTCACCCGTTGTTGTCTCCAGATAAAGCGGAACCAGTATATATCCATGTGTTTTATCAGGATTGTGAGGGTCTTTCCGCATTGCCCGTCCTGTAGCCTGTACTATATCAACCTTACTTTTCTTTGGTGACACAAAGGCTACCATATCAACAGCAGGCAAGTCTACACCTTCTGTAAGACAGCGTGCATTAGAGATAATAGAACGATCTGAGTTTTTAAATTCATTCATAACACCCTCACGCTTAGCAGTTGACATTTTTCCGTTTACATGAAAAGTGTTAAACTCTGGCAATTGGGTATGGATACCTTCTGAACCCTTTTCAGTAAATGTTTTTGCAGACTTTACTGATTTGTGAAATGTAAATACACGCTTGATGTCATACTTATTAATAGCTTCTTTAAAGGCGATCTGGTGTGCAACTTGTTGTGCATCTACTATATCACCATCTATCAGAACCTCTCCTCTTTTAAGCATCTCCTTATTGACCTGTTCTGATGTAACAACTGATATGATTACTTTATAATTGCAAATTATGTTCTGACGTGCGGCTACTGCAAAAGATAGTTGATGTGCCATATTGCCATATACATCAGGGTCATCCATAGAGTAAACAAGACCTAAATCACCTTCCTTGTTCCTTTGATTTAGATTGTAGTGCCTAGGGGTTGCCGTAAGAAATAGGCGTTTTTTAATACTCAAATTTTCGTCTTTTAGCGCAAAACCAAATTTCTTGCCCTTTCTGCCAGCTGTTTTATGTGCCTCATCGAAAATACCAAGATCAAAACAATAGTTATTTTCCATAGCATCAGCAATAAGATTAGAGGATTGGTATGTAGAAAATACTATTTTAACTCCACCTGTGTCTTGTGAGAGAAATTGTTTAACAGTGGCGGTGTTAGTAGTTACTGCAAAGTCCAAGTCTGACTGGTTAATCTTTATGCTATCAAGTTCTTTGCCAGCTACGGTAGGATCAGAACAGACACATAGATAAGAAAGGTGTGACCATGCTGTTTCTTTAAGCCATTCATGCAGAGTTTGCCTCACAAGTGTAAGTGATGGAAGAAGGACTAAGATATTCTTATATTTCATTTGTTCAGTAACCCATAATGCAACAAGCGTTTTGCCAGTACCACAGGCCATAAGCGCCGTAGCACGGTCTTCTTCTTCAAAAGCATTAAGAATATCCTTAAGAGCATCACCTTGATGAGGTAAAGGTGTCTTTCTCTCTACTTCTATGTCACCTCTCTGTAACCATTTTAGGATAGTTTCAAAATCACTCTTATTTAGACGATCGAGGTCGTTACCACGTATACAATGAAAGCTTGTCCGATCATTTATCACTGATGGCATGTCGTTGCAATTTGTAAATAAGACACGCTGGTTGACATTATCAGTAAGCCCCATAAAGGTTGATATTTCTCTCCATGTAAGTGATGGGCGGTCTGTGCGGAATTTGACTTGATACGCATTGAATTGACCTGATGTCGTCTTGTATACGCCATCAACGCCCATGTCTTGCTGATTAGTGCCTAAAGACAAGTCTTCTCTTATACTAGATGGAACTGATTTAAACGGCCAGACCTCTTCTGCTTGTTCAATCTTTTGGGTAAAGAAATAGGCTTCGGCAAAGATCTCAAATGCGTCGCCTATATCAATTGTTGTGGATAGCCTGGATATGCGGACTTCCAACTCTGAGAAGCTTGATAGATTATCGAATAACCCTGAGTTTAGAAAGAAACTGGTTTTGTGATGTTTGGGTAGCATATTACATTCTTATAATGACTTTAAAGTAGAAAATCAATGAAGAAAGTATGGTTTGATTTTAGGTTTCTTCCAGTCGGGATTGTTTATCATGTTTGCTCTTGATTTTGATGGTTACTTGAGTATTATAAACCTCAATGCTGAGACATTCTACAAGTTTTCATACTACACAGGAGTAGACCATTATTTTGATGGTTATGTTTTTTTAAGCCAAGATCTAACTAACAAGTATAAATATTACTAAAATGTCATAATTTTTAAGGATAAAAAATGTTTCTAATAGAAGAGGGGCACCAGGAGCAAAATGACTTTCTTGCCACATGGCCTATAGAACGACTAGAAAGAATGACACTGGAAGAGTATACCAACCTAGATACGGATACTGCATTTGTTTATTGGCTGGAAAAGAAAACAGAACATTCTGGAAGTGTTTGGGGAGGGAGTGCTTACAAGTTCGGCATTTTCAGAAGAAGAAATATAGATACACAAAAAATTAAAGACAATGCAAAAACGGACGGTGTTTATTCTTGGTACGCTAAGTATGGGAATAACAAGGAAGAGGCATTTCAAAATGTAAAATCTATAGTCTTGAAAATTGCTAAAGCAAGCCAAGGAGCTAGATATGGCGAGATCGATGAATTGGATTTAGGAGAAGCTATAAAATGGAAAATAGCTTTTCACTACAACGTGTCTGGTTTAATACCAATCTTTAAGAAAGAGGTGCTGTTTAGGGTTGCTGAAAGTAATGGTGTAGAGGATGTCAAATTAAAAAGCATAAGCGAGCTTCAACAGATTGCTATTGGTTTGAAGCCTGAAACAGATTCGACATTAGAATTTTCTGAGAGGCTGTGGAAGCAATTTAATTTGGATAATTTCTACTATGTGGTTGACAAGTTTCTTGTTCAAGCACAAACGGACAATTTAAAGAAAAGAGGGTTTCCTCGGAACTATAGAGGCTTAGATGTAAAAGTGAGTTTTGGTACGGGTGGAGTTGCAAAAATCCCTTGGATTGCGTTTTTAAAGGAACCAAATAAAGTTACAGAAGGTTCCTATCCCGTATATCTTTATTATAAAGAAGTTAATACTTTGGTTTTGGCTTATGGTGTAAGTGAAACCACCGAGATCAAGCATAACTGGGATTTTTCAGAAGAGCAATTAAGTATCAAGGATTGGTATGTAAAAACATTTGCCAAGGAACCTTATAGATACGGTTCTTCATTTTATAAGTCGTCATATAATTTAGATGAAGAACTAGACGCAGAACAGATTCAAACAGATTTAACTGATATCATAAAGGAATATAGCAGCCTTGAATTTCCTAATAGTGCATTGGGAATTGAGAAACCAGAAGAAGGCAGATCAAAAAAATACTGGATTATTGCACCAGGAGAAGAGGCTAGAAAATGGGGTGAATATTACAAGGAAGGAATTATTGGAGTAGGCTGGGACGAATTGGGTGATCTTAGCAAATATGATGATCGTGAAGATATTACTGCTGCGCTATTAAACTTGTATCCAGGTGTCAGCAAATCTCAAAGAAACAATTCATTAGCATTATGGCAGTTTCTAAATGAAATGATGCCTGGAGATATTCTTATTACTAAAAAAGGAATTAACGAATATTTAGGCTATGGAGTTGTGACTTCTGAATATTATTTTGATAACTCAAAAACAGAGTATAAGCACCTGCACAAGGTTGATTGGAAGAAAAAGGGTTCATGGCCTGAAGAAGTTCACCAGATCGTACTGAAAACGCTTACCGATATTACCAAATATACAGAATATGTAGACCGTCTCAAAAGGTTAATTGGAATCGACCAAGAAGCTGTGATACCCATGTCAGTGAATTATTGGTGGTTAAATGCTAATCCAAAGTATTGGAAAATTGAAGATTTTGAAATAGGACAAGAACAATCGTACACAACTTACAATGAAAAGGGTAATAAGAGAAGTCGATTTGAGTATTTTCAAGCAGCCAAGCCAGGGGATTTGATTATTGGATATGAGTCTAGTCCAACCAAAAAAGTAGTTGCTGTATTTGAAGTAACAAGGGGGGTGCATATAGATGAAGATGATGGTGAAGAAAAGGTTTCATTTACAATTCTAAAATTCTTGCCTGACCAAATTACCTGGGATGAACTTAAGAAGATGCCAGAGCTTGAAAACTGTGAAGTGCTTAGAAATAATCAAGGAAGCCTATTCAAACTTGAAAAGAATGAATATGATGCAATAGTCAATAGAGATGTAAATTCTCAATACGAAGAATATGCTCTTTCTGACGCTCTCAGGGAACTATTTATTAGTGAAACTGAACTCGACAATATCATTAAAAGTTTAAATTACAAAAAAAATATAATACTTCAAGGCCCTCCAGGGACGGGAAAAACCTTTATGGCTAAACGTTTGGCACATCTACTTCTTGAGGAAAAAGATCAGACTAAAATTGAAATGGTTCAATTCCATCAATCTTATTCTTATGAAGATTTTATTCAGGGTTATAGACCTACGGATGATGGAAAATTCAAACTTGAGAATGGTGTATTTTATCGCTTCTGTAAGAAAGCTCAATCAGACCTAGACAAAAAGTACATTTTCATAATTGATGAAATTAATAGGGGGAATTTGAGTAAGATTTTTGGAGAGTTGATGCTTCTTATTGAATCCGATAAAAGGGGGAATGATTATGGAGTATCCTTAACTTATTTTCACTCAAATGATAGTAAGTTTTATATCCCAGACAACGTATATATTATTGGTACCATGAACACCGCAGATCGATCATTAGCCATGGTAGATTATGCTCTTAGAAGAAGATTTGTATTCATTAATGTGATGCCCAATTTTAATCAGAATTTTGAAAATGAATTAATTAATAATGGTGTCGACGAGGGTATTGTCGAAAGAATAGTAAGCAGAATTGAATCGTTGAATCAACAAATCAAAGAAGATGCGAATCTTGGTAAAGGTTTTCAAATTGGTCATAGTTATTTCTGTAATTTTCACAATAGCTCTGGTGATGAAGATTGGTACAAATTTATAGTTCAGCATGAGATTGGCCCTTTGCTTGAAGAGTATTGGTTTGATAATGAGGATAAGGCTCAAGTGCAAATTCAACGTCTAATCGGTTAGGAAAAATGGAAATACCTGTTAAAAATATTTACTTTTTACTCAGTTATGCTTGGAACAAGCTTGAAGAATCAGAAAAGGTGCAAGTCGATTTGTCAGAATACAATGATGCATTGAATTTATTTACAAGAGTATTAGTAAATGGATGTCATCATTTATTTAAAAGGGGCTTGGATAGAAATTATAACTCGGTAGAAGAAGAATATGCTGGTATAAAGGGTAAAATAGATTTTGCTGCCTCGTTAAATAAAAATTTATTTAAACAAGGAAAAGCAATATGCCATTTTGATAAATTTGAATATAACATAATTCAAAACCAAATCCTTAAGTCTGTATTGGGCAGAATAATAAAGATTGAAACCCTTGATAATAATTTAAAAAAGGAAGTTTGGGATTGTTTTTATCGTTTTCATCATGTAGAAGAGATCAGCATCCAACTACAGCATTTCTCAAAAGTCAGAATACATCGAAATAATTCTTTTTATGACCTCCTTTTACGGATTGCGAGATTGATAGTAGAGAATACCGTAATCAATGAAAATGATGGCAAATATACTTTCATAGACTTCAATAGAAATGAGAAAGCAATGGCAGGCTTGTTCGAGGGATTTGTAAGAAATTTCTATAAAAAAGAACAGTCGTATTTCAAAGTAAGAAGGGAGGATATTCGATGGAAAGCAGTTCCAGTAGAAAACAGCGATGCTTCATTGCTTCCAAAGATGCAAACAGATATAACACTTGAGTGTTACAACAAAAAAATTGTGATGGAAACAAAATACTACAAACAAACATTAGCTTTCCATTACTCAGAGAAATTTCATTCCACCAATTTATATCAGATCTATTCATATTTAAGAAACCTTGAAGAAGATACAAGCAATCCGAATAATAAGAACTGTGAGGGAATGCTGGTATATCCCACGGTTCAAAAAGAAATTAACGAAGGATACCAAATGGGAAATCATAAAATTAGAATAGCAACAGTTGATCTAAGCAAAGACTGGAATCGGATACATTCTAGATTAATTCACTTGATTTCTCAGAATTGACCTACCTCTGGTTTTCTTGTGATCTACAAAATTTTCACCAAACAGTTATATATACCATCATTTGATGGATATGCTTTCCATAGATTAGGTTTATTATTACATGGAAGTAAATGTATAAACCTTTTTGCCATAATCTTCACTAATAATTAAAAAAATATGGAAATTCATGTCATACAAAAGAGGGCTGAATAATGAAGGGACAATGGATAGGATTATATACTGGGGATGTTGAAGGTAAGTTAATGGTGAATATTGATGAATCTGATGAATTCTTTGATGTTGTTGCATACATAATTCCGTTTGATATAAAAATTCCAGCTTCCATCGCCTACTTGTCAGTAGAGAAAGAACATTCCGGGAAAGAAACCACCGCATATATCTATCCAGTCGATCCCATAACTGAAACCCAATGCAAATGGGATGATATTAAGCATCTCTATGGGGAAGACATCTCACATTCTAGTCGTGCAGAAGTAACTATTATTGTTATCGACGGAAAGTTACAGATAAATGCAATTACTGATATAGGTGTAGCTCTAACAAGTATTCTAGTAAGGCCAGAAGAAACGGATGAATCTAGGATTTCCGGCCGAAAAATGCTATGGAAAAATTTTAAGGAATATATTTCTGAAATACCCAAATCTAAATATTTGTTTAGAGGGCAGAAAAAAACTTGGCCGCTCCGAACGTCATTCCACAGGCGTGGTCGTTATCGTATTGACAAATTAGTAGATAAAGATGTTGTACAGCTACATAAAAGACTAAGTGCCATTACAAATCACTATTTTGACCTAGCCAGGCCAGAACAGTATGGATCATTTTTGAATTTATTGCAACATCACGGATACCCAACCCCATTACTAGATTGGTCATATTCTCCTTATGTTGCAGCATTTTTCGCATTTAGAGATTGGCCCATCAAGTACAGCGATGACGAACTCGTTAGGATCTATTTCTTCAATAATAAAGAGTGGCAAGATAAATACAGACAATCACTAAATATTAATCCTCCGTATCCCCATTTGTCTGTATTGGAATTTATTGCAATTGATAATCCACGTCTTGTTCCGCAGCAAGCGGTAACGACGTTAACAAATATTGTTGATATCGAAGCATACGTGCTTGATAAGGGAGCTAAATTTCTACAAGCGATCGATATTCCAGCAAGCGAGAGAGAAGAAGCTATGACAGAACTTAGATTTATGGGGATTACTGCTGGGTCAATGTTTCCAAGTA
>Ga0233429_1003756_pt1 | contig 13997 bp, 13 predicted proteins | sample SI_118_April2016_3_FD_179879 | JGI IMG/M metagenome (GOLD analysis project Ga0233429, IMG submission 179879) | Seawater microbial communities from Saanich Inlet, British Columbia, Canada - SI_118_April2016_135_MG | ecosystem: Environmental > Aquatic > Marine > Inlet | place: Canada: British... | reverse complement strand
ACTTGCAGGTGGCAAATGTTAGCCTTGCAAAAGGTGACATTGTAAATGCTGAAGCAGGTGCTATGGTTTACAAGTCAGGTAATGTTACAATCGATGTTGAAAGCAAAGGCATGGGAAAAGCTTTCAAGCGGATTCTAACTGGCGAGTCGCTATTCCTTACAAAGTTCAAGTCTGTTGGTGGATCTGGACTTGTTGGTTTTGGTGGAAGATTTCCAGGTAAGATCAAATCATTAAACCTTAAGAAAAACGAGACGATCATTGCTGAGAAAGGTGCGTATCTATGTTCAGACTCAACTATTGATATCGGTTTAAAGATCATCAAGAAAATCGGAGCAGGTCTGTTCGGTGGTGAAGGAATATTCCTACAAGAGGTTAAGGGACCTGGAAATGTTTTACTGCACGCTGCCGGAGATCTGATTGAGTATAATCTAAAGAAAGGTCAACGACTAGATGTTGACACATCGCACTTAGTTGCATTTGATCCAACTGTAGACTACGACATCCGTAGAGTTGGCGGGATCAAGACAACAGTGTTTGGTGGTGAAGGATTATTCCTTGCACAGATGACTGGACCTGGTCGAGTTATACTACAAAGCATGACAAAGAACATGTTAACAATGGGTGGCATGCAACATGCTGGCGGAGCAACTCACGCGAGATCTAGTGGAGCTAATGCTGGCGGAGATATTGTTGGTGGAATCCTACGAGGTATGGCTAAAAGATGAGACCAGTTATAGATTATATTAAAGGTACTAGTGGACTGTTACTCGTTACGTTTCTATTACTTCTAGCAATTTTGTTCTTCTTTGTATTCAACATAGCGTATGCTGCTGCAGTTGCATTTATAGCAATTATTGCTGTCTTACTCATACCTTATTACTTTGGCAGAAAGAACCAACCGGAAGAGGCTGGAAACTACAGTCTAAAGAAGATCAAGTAATCTTAAAAACTTCTATATTCTATATTTAATATGGCTAGAATCGCGATCCTCAAAAAAGCAGATTGCAACCCTAAAAAGTGCTCGCATGAATGTGTGAAGTATTGCCCAGTCAATCGGACAGGTAAGGAATGCATCATCATCGAAGACACTGCAAAGCTAGCTGAAGAGCTCTGCACAGGTTGTGGGATCTGTCCAAAGAAGTGCCCTTTTGAGGCTATCCAAATTGTTAACCTCCCACATCAGCTTAAGGAGAAACCGGTTTTCAGATATGGAAAGAATGCCTTTGAGTTGTTTAGACTTCCAATACCACAGAAAGGTAAAGTAGTTGGTATCTTAGGATCTAATGGAATTGGAAAGTCAACTGCGCTTGAGATCTTAGCAGGTTTGCTTAAACCAAATCTAGGTGAGTTTGAACACAAGCTGCTAGAGAAAGAGATTGTTGACAGCTTTAAAGGAACTGAACTTCAGGCTTACTTTACAAAACTATTCGCACAATCAACAAAAATTAGTTACAAACCACAGTACATTGACTTAATCCCAAAGAAGTTTAAGGGGAAGGTTATAGATCTACTTCTGAAAGCTGGGACTAAAAAGCAGATTGATGACCTATCAAAAGAAATCAACATTGGAGATATCATCAACAGAAAGATTGAACAGCTATCTGGTGGAGAGCTACAGAAGGTTGCTATAGCTGCAGCAGTTCTCAAGCCTGCGGATCTATATTTGTTTGACGAACCTGCCTCCTACCTTGATGTTAAGGAGCGAATCCGCGTTGCTAAAGTTATACGAAAGCTCGCTGAAAATGGCAAAAATGTTCTTGTTGTTGAACATGACTTAATAATCCTTGATTACTTAGCAGATCTTGTTCATATCTTATTTGGGCAGATGGCTGCGTATGGTGTTGTATCACATCCGTTGTCAGCAAAGAACGGTGTCAATACCTATCTTGAAGGTTATCTGCGAGATGAGAACATCCGATTCAGAGACCGCCCAATCAAGTTTGAAAATCACGCAGCCGGCAAGAGCCAAGACAAAGTTATATTTACGAAATGGCCTGCTCTAGGCAAGAAACTCGGAACTTTCAAACTAGACGTTGATGCATCGGAGATACATACTAAGGAGATTATTGGTATTGTTGGTGCAAACGCCATTGGTAAGACGACTTTCATGAAGATGATCGCAGGCCAACTTAAGACAGACTCTGGAAAGATTCCGGCAAAGCTGAAAATCAGTTACAAAGAACAGTACCTTAAACCACAAAAAGGTGTAACTGTCCTGACAACATTAAGCTCTATTACAAAAGAGGTTATGACTCAAAAGTATAAATTAGAAATTCTTCGACCACTTGAGCTAGAGCATCTAATGAATCACAAGCTTGACAATCTATCTGGTGGTGAACTACAAAGAGTTGCTATCGCTGCCTGTCTATCTCGTACTGCAGATTTCTATTTACTGGACGAACCATCTACATATCTCGATGTGGAACAAAGACTTCAAGCAGCTCGCGCAATCGAGAAGGTCATAAAGAACAGAGATGCAGCAGCATTAGTTATTGACCATGATTTACTATTTATCAACTCAGTTTCAGATCGCCTCATGGTCTTCGACGGAGTTCCAGCAAAGCATGGACGGGCACATAATATTCAGACAGTCAAAGCAGGTATGAACCATTTCTTAAAAGAATTAGATATAACTTTACGTAAAGATCCAACAACTCACCGACCTCGAGTTAACCAACCGGGAAGTCAGAAAGATAAAATTCAACGTAAGCAAAGCAAGTTTTATGAAGATTAGTCAAAAATCAATAGGGTGCCTTTTATCTCTCGCGACATGATTTTATAAGTATTACTAACACGATTCGAGATATATCACATATTGTAAATATCACGTATCTCAAAAAAAGATATATAAAGGGGGGATTCGAATCTTAACATTGGAGGCAAAATGGTAATAAAAGAAGCATTACAACGAAGACGAGAGGCGAGAAAGGCCAAAGAACAGTGTGATACGTGTGGTAAAGACACAAAAGGTATCCTGATGTTCAAATGTTGCCCTGATTGCGGGAGTCTCCGAATTACTACTCTAGCTGAAACAGGTGAAAAATTCTGTAAAGCATGTGGACTCGTCTTACTCTAATTTAGAGTGAGGCGTTACTTTAATTTTTTCTCTGAATGATTGACTATCAAGTAATAACTCAATATCTTTCTCAGATCCAACATATATCTTTGCGTCTTTTACCTGCTGAGCAATATTATTAACTCTACCTGTAAAATGGCTACCTCGCAAGTAAGACTGAACGGTGTCTGAAAATAAAGCGTGATTTGTAAACTGCATGAACCCATAATGTAACCCATATCTTGCAGATCTTTCTAGCGTTTCTTGGAATGTATCATCCACATGTATCTCTGGAGAGGCTCCGCCAAAATATCGTGGCTGAATAAGATGCAGGTTTCTACGATCTACAACCAGTGGCGCTTCCACCGTCTCGATCATTCTTTCCAAATCTTCTCCACCACTAGTTGATATAGACTGTATTTTTGTTTCAGGGAATGCTTGTGGATATACTTTTATTGAACGTGAATTATTTGCTTCTATTGGAAGGTATGAATCAGATAGAACTTTTACATCAAAATTGTCCATTAGATGGTGTAAGATCTTGCTCTTACCCGTACCTGTGTCGCCATGTAAAATATATACTTCATCGTTGTAAAGGAAAGCAGCGCCGTGCACAAAAACGTATACTCTTGCCATAGAAAGCATACCTGAACGAACCAACAAGGATCTCACATCTCGCCGAGATCCATTATTTTTCTGAGGATTACGAATCCAATTAACTATTTCTGATCCATACATATTAATTTGTGGACGATTTAATGGGCAGAAATCAATTTGCTTTTCTCGCTGAGTGGTTGTATCAATAGAAAGGGTTCCAACAATCTCTCGCGGACCTTCCAAGTCACCGACCTTACGCACATATATACCTCTACCAATTTTAGGTTCTTCTGGCAGCATTAATTCTATATCTGCTTTATTTGCGCGAACACTGTATTTGAATAACTCTCTATGCGGACCGACTTCGTAGTATCTCGTTTTATTTGTATTCGCCATTATTCTAGTTTTACAAAACCTCCATCATTGCTTAGGAAACGTTTCAAATCAAAGCCAGCTAAAGGTAATGATATACGATGACCACCGTTAAAGTATTTCTGAAGACCACATCCGATTTTCTCGTCAAATAAAGACTTTGCATAGTTGTTTTCCTTCAACTTAAACAACTTAGCATCCTTATTGAAAAAATAATTACTAATTAATTCGCAACGACATTCACGTATACTTATTCTAATATAATCTATCTCTTTATTTTTTACAAAATCATTTACCTCGCGCAACAACGTTGTAATTGCACGTACGTGCTTAGAAGCATCGTCTTTTGTCATAATCGCGCAGGCTTCACTTAAACCCACTAAAGATATTGAATACTGACTATCATCAAGATGAATATACTTAATCTTCTTGAAGAGATATCTATTTTGAAGTGAATTAACTAACTCGAATGAAAACTTTGTAGCTTCCAATGCTTCATTAATTATGTTAAATAGTTCTTCTTTAAACATCGTAGGTGTTTTAGATCTTCGCGCAATACGTGGTAGATTAATCGATATATTTTGAAGATCACCTACTCGAACAGTTCGCATCCAATATTTCCACTCTGCATCTAATCTACTATCATTAAAGTATACTGAATTAGATGTCTGCCATTCAGGGATCATGTTTGTAACATATGAGTCCTGAACTAATCTTGGCGCTACTGAAGGTATCTCCCACATCTTATATACTAAATGTATGTTCTTAGACTTGGCATCCTTAATTATTGAAATCATACGCTCAGCATTCTTAGCTGCTTCTACTTCATAACCCATAAGATCTTCAGGTAAAAAGTTAATTGTGCGTTCTAACTTAAGGTACTTCGGCATACCCATATCAATGCCAATGTACATTTTGATTCCCAACTGTTCTATAGCGTGTACAAACTCTCGTAAAAGTAGGTTAACTTTATCTTCACTTAATTTTGATGTGTATCGTGATATGAAATAATTAAATGAATCAAGTGCGTGTTCAGGTACATATAAATCTGCAAGTTTTTTGATTATACTTGTCAACTGTGTTAGATAATCTTTCAAACCAGAAATATCGTCAAACAGTGTGATAGCGCTAAGATCATGTGAAAAATTAAAAAGATAGGGTGTACCCAAGTTCTCTATAAATATGTCTCCATTGACGTGCAAGTCTATGGCTTTTGGATATTGCGTACTAATATAGTTTAAGAACGTCTTTATCTGTGTACGTGAACCTGCGATATTAGACATAGCAGTACTAATCGAGCTATTCTGTTTTTTGATTGCGAGCTCAAACATATTCCGAAGTTCGATTAAACTTATACCTGTATATATCTGACTTTGAATTGCTTCGAAACTATGCTCGATAGTATTTTTAGGGATCCCTCGATCGAGATAGGGTTTTGCGAACTTGAATTTATTAAAACGCTCTAGTTTACCATAATCAGTTATGACACTAAAGTCTGCGTACGCTTCTTCACCATGTTCAACTGCTTGCCCTCTTAATATACTCGCGATGTTGTCTGGATCAACGTGAATACAGAAATCCTGTATGTAGAACATTCTCTTTAGTCGATTCTCAGTCTCTTGCTTTGACCTAACAAAACCTGCATGTTCCAGTTGTTCAAGATATTTATGTGCGGTTGAGAAGTTTAGATTAAGTTGTTTAGCAATATCGGTGATTGACTTTGCACCACTCTCCGTTAGCAATGCAAGTATCCGTAACTTTACTTCATTATCTAACACTTTTAGCTGCTCTATTACTTTCTCATTTTGCAATATATCACCACAGTGGTAACTAGGTTTATGATAGGAAAGCTTAAAAGACTTATCATAAAGCGTGATAGAACTCCCGAAGTATATTCCACAAAATATAATAAAGAAAAGCTTATAACTTTAAGATATAAGGTGCAGACATGAAATCTGGGATACGGGCGATCGATATGGGTAACCGAAAAGTATTGACAGCTAAACCTACTGATAGCATTACCTCAATTTCTAAGAAAATGGCTAAGCTACGTATTGGTGGTATGCCTGTTGTTCAGAATGGAAAGTTAATTGGTATTGTAACTGAACGAGACATAATCAACAAACTCTGTGCTAAAAGTAAGCACCCAAAAGATACGCTAGTTAAAGACATTATGACTTCGCCAGTTAAAGTGGCGGTAAATAAAAACGAAGACTTAACTGACGTTGCAACAAAAATGGTAAGACATGATGTATCTCGAGTTCCGATTGTTGATGGTGAAGATTTTGTTGGTTTTATCACAAATAGAGATATTGCGAGAGAGGCTCCGAATCTCATTGGAGTACTACTTGAACAACTTAAAGTTAATAATCCTGAATTTAGATTTGAACCAAACTCTTTCGGCAAGTGTGAAAAGTGTGGTGAGCCCGGCCACGTTGATTTCAAGTGTGAAAAGTTCTTATGCGAGATCTGCGCTAAATCAGAATCAAACTAATTAGATTTCTAATACCTTCTCCAAGTCCTAAAACGGCTATAGCTATCAATAAGAAGTTCCTAAGTTGCTTGTCTTTAAGTTCTGTTGAGATAACATATATTGCAGGAATCACGACTATGAGTTTCAAAGGTAGAAAGGTGAATGCTCCGAATCGTTCTATAAAGAAACGTGGCAATGGGTGTTTCTCCCAACCACCGACGAAATATATTATCATTGATGTAACCGTTGCATCTAAAAGATGTGCAAAAAATGCAGAGAATCCATACTTGTCAGATATCCACTTCCAGTTCAATTTAATAAAGATGAAATAAAAAGCTAGTGCGAGTAAGATTAAAGTCAGAAGGATTCCCAAAAAGAGTGTCGTGTTTTCCAGCGCAATTGATCCCGCAAACATACCTACTAACCCTACGAACAAGATTAACCCGCAAACAATCGATAGGTAATGCCATCGCTTTCTATCAAAAAACATGCCAAAAGTGAGTGTAACTAAAAATGCGAACGTTGCTAAGAGGTATATCCCTGGTGCGACTGTCCAGAAGCTTGTTGCTATCAGACCTGAATCAACAAAGGCACGCAAGGTTGTTGCAAAAAATATGAAAGGTATGGTCGCTACAAACAGTCGGTAGTCAATCTTCATCTTAAAGTGTTTTAGTATGTGAAAGACGCCGTAAAGCATTCCTAAAGCGATAACTGCGTATGTAATTGTGTTGATAAAGTTATATCCTTGCTCAACATATACTGGTTCAATAAAGTACTTATCAAAAAATCCCATCAATGATCACCTTTTCGCTTTTTACTAACATGAAAGAAAAGTGTAACTTGCGATATAATCGTCACAACTAATAAAGCTATAAGATAATTTTGCATTGGCAACTCCCTAATTGAAAAACCCGTTATCTGATTCTCTGGCGAACTTTTCACGTTCAACGGATCTGATCCAAACTCCACCTCGACGCCGTCAGAAAAGCCGTCTTCATCCGTATCCATGCTATTCTCTCTCGTTCCGATTGTGGCTTCAGTCAGATCGTCCAGTCCATCACCATCAGTATCTATGGCGTAACTAACATTGAATATCAAAGTAATCACAAAGATCAACGTTAGTAATTTTAATATCATTTTAAGTTTCTCTTTTACCTGATTTTCTCTTTCTGAAAGAGAAAAACCTTACCAAGGAGACTGCCAGTTTTGTTCTTGCGGTGGTTGCTGTTGTGGTTGCTGAGTCTGTTGCGGTGGTTGTTGAGTTTGGAAGGAACCAAATGCATTCGTGTCCTGCTGACCATATCCAGATGATTGTTGCTGCTGTTGTGGTTGCTGAGGTGCTGCTGATTTATTCTTAAGTTCGGCGATCTCACGCTTAAGTACATCAATCTCACCAACAAGACTCGTTATCTGTCTTGCAAGTATCTCTAATCGATTTGACATCTGTATCTGTGATGCTGAACTTTGTGCTGCTGCAGGTGCGACTGGTGTTGGCAACTGTGGCGCGCTTGCAAGTCCTGCTGTTTCTCCCGCGGGGCCAAACGCTCCACTTGGTCCACCGATTGCGCCAGTAGGTAGACTCATGAACTCATCATCGTCATCTCGCCTTCCACGTAACTTATCAAAAATCGCCATGAAGATGTGAGGATCTGATCACTTATATATTTTTCTTGCCTATACCCAAAATTTATTAAGAACTATATACTAGATTAGATATGGCGAAGTACGACATAGTGATCGAGAACTATCAAGGAAGCGTCGAGAAGCACTATTTTACAATACTTGGTCTATTGAACGACTTTGGTTACACCGTTCTTAAAACTAAAGATACATTTAACTCCAGCATAACTTCGTCTTTTTGGGGATCTATTGAGCAACGAAGAACGCAACAGCAAGAGAAAGCTGCGCAGTTTATTGCTTACATTGGAAACATGACGCGAAGTATGTTTCAATTGATTAGAACGTTGAGGATCATGGACCAACGATTTAAGCTATATGTTCAATCAAAAAACGGTCCTGATAATGAAAGCGCCGATATCGCATTAAAGTCACTCTGGGTTGATCAGGTTGAGGGTGGTGCAAAAAATCCTGGCTCAGTTACTGGTATGTCTATGCAAGTTGGATTCACCTTGCTTCCAGATATATTTTTTAAGGCACTGGTTCAGACAAAAGAAGACGTTGCTAAGAAGATTGAGGAACTTAAAGCAAACAACATGGGTAATGAACGGTTCTACGGTATTCTCCGACGGAAGCTAACACAATACATTAACTGGAGAGATAGTACTGAAGAAGAGTACGTAACAAGTCGAAAATTCCATCTAGCATATCTACGTCAGCACTTTAATATCATTCGAACATATCTACACTGGTTAGAGCCTTACCTACGTAATGTAAAGAGACTTGACCAGAAAGGTTCTCGTGACACAGATATTCTAGAAATGGCGGACACTGCCATATCTGACATTGAACTATTTGCGTTCAAGGGTAAGGGCTTTAACAAATTTATACCAACGATCACAGTCAAGTTTGAGTATAGAACCGTTCCAGAGCTAGCATATCAACAAGAATACCAAAAAGGTCCAATACATGTTGGTAGAACACACATTATAGTTGAAGGTAACATCAAACTTGCAGATGAGATCCGTGAGAAGTTTAGAATCGATATGAAGAAAGACATTAAGTTGTTAGGAGATCTAACTGCGTCGTCTCAGGCTTTTGGTGATGAACTGGATAAGTACATAAAAGAATCTAAAGAAGAAGATCCTGAAGGTAAAGTTGGAGAAGATCTTAAAAAAGGTAAGACAAAACCACCTGCTACGTTAGAAGACATGTTTGGTAAGTTTAAGGACATCGGCAAACCATTACAGAACTTTATGGGTAGTGTCAAAACCTTCTTTGGTCGTAAAAAGAAACCAGTTGATAAAGTAAAGAAAAAAGGTGCACCGTTATTTGAATATGACTTACCTGGTCCTGTTGGAGATCTTTGGAAAGCGCACAAAAAACGCATTGAAAAAATGAAGGTAAAAGAGCAGAATCGTTACAAGGATCGAGAAGATTTTGAAAAAGAGGGTGATTTTCACAAGTATATAAAAGCGATTAAAGGTAGAAACACACTAGAAGAAGAGAAAGAAAAAAAGAAGACGGACGGTATTAAGGATGACTGGAAAGTATATGATACTTTCAAGAAGATCTCTGGAGAGATTCGCTGGTAGAAAACCCAAAAGAGGTCTTTCAATTCCAGAAACTACTCTAAGATGAAAAAGAAGAGTCAAAAGCAGGCAAAGAAACTTCAAAAGAAGTTAAAGGAAAAATCTGAAGAAGATAAGACTAAGAAAAAACCATCGCCAAAACCTGTTGAAGAAGATCGTGAAGTTCTAGAGGCACATCTTAAACCTGAAGAGCGGGTGAATATTGAAGACTTAATGAAAACAGATGATGATGTTAAAACTCGAAGGAAAGCTCCAGCACCATTACAACAACAGACAAAAGGTTTAGACTTGCCCACAACGCCGAAACTTCCGCAAAATGAATATACTCGATCAGGTGCTAAAGACTATTCAACATATGAGACCTACAAAAACAAGAAGTACTCTGGTAAAAACGCGGGTGAGTATCCTACCACTGAAATGCCTGGATTTAATCCAGATTCTAAGTCAAAGAAAAAATCTAAGCTAGCGGGATACATCTAAAAGAAGCATTTATATTCTATAACCTCTGGTGTTTATTATGAAGTTAGGCACAGATTACGTAGGTTCTATGAATCAATCTCAAGGTAGAATGTTAACTTCTGGCGCAAATCTAGGTACAAACACACGAATAACTGCAGATCAGCTTCAAGAGGTTAACGCAAAGATCAATCATGGAGCGGGGACTATCGAGATTGGGTTTATGGGTCGTGGTAAAGGTATAAAATCTCAAGGTCAGGGTACACCTGAAAGTTATGGTAAATCTGAAAGGCAGGCTATGCGTGAGCTTGCTAAAGTCAACAATGTCAATCTCAGCGTACACGCAAGTACTATGGCTGGTTCGTGGGCAGGTTTTCATGAGAATCGCTTTGATGAAAACACTCGACAGCAAAATATCTTCGAAGGAAAGAAAGCTGTAGAGTTTGCTGCAGATGCAACACAGGGAGGTCCCGTTGTTGTTCATACTGCTGAATTCCCAAGAGGTATGATTGATGCGGGTGAGGAAGGCAAGGGTATGTTTGAGACACTTGGCGAAGGAAAGAAACTCGGTGTTCACTATCTTATGAATCAAAGTACTGGTCAGCTTATCACTGCGATTCGAGAGGATCAGACAAATACAGTTCCAGAAATAACTGCTACTCATGCAGGAGAGTTTGGAGACGAAGTCAGAGAAGGTGGTTGGGTAAAAGATGCGCACGGTAATCCGATTCCAGGTAAGAAATTTCAGATGATTACAAAAACATGGGAAAATTATGTGGCTGATGCTAAGGCTAATGAAACTGGGATAGAAAATGGTGAGATAGATCGAGAAAAAGCAAACATAAAAAATCAAGGTGTCTATGATCCGACACTATCTATAGATCCCGCTGTTTTATTCTGGAACGATCATATTAATGCGCAGAAATGGCAGGCTCAAGGACAGGCAGATGAGTATGAAAACATATACCAACGAGAACAAGAGGCATGGACTGACGCTAAAACAAAAAGAGAGATATGGAGTGGTTGGGGCGATCTAACTGCTGCTGAAAAAGCTACAAAATTAGTTACACTCTCTTCGCTTCGTGAGCCTGGAGACGCCGAAATTCCAAATGTTGCTGCTGCAAACTTGCTTGCGGATGAACAGCTAAACGTGGCTCAAAGACATGTAGAACGACATCAGAAGAACATGAGCTATGGACGAGAGACTGCTTTCTCTGCCAGAGCTACTGAAAATAAACTAGAGAATGAGCAGAAAAAAGTTATTGGCTTAAAGGAGTATGCTCTAGATAAGACATCAGACTCTCTTTCTGAACTAGCAATCCATGCTATGCGAAAGCAGGAAGGTAAAGAACATCTTAAAGATGATATATACATTGCGCCAGAGAACATTTTCCCTGAGATGGGATACGGTTCTCATCCAGAAGAACTTAGAGAGGTAGTAGTTAGTGCTCGAAATGAGTTCGCACGGAAATTAATCGATCCCCATCTTAAAGCTGACAATGGAGACGTACTACAAGACGCGCAAGGTAATCCTTTAGAAAACCCTGACTTCATACCGGGAATGTCTGAAGGCGATGCTTCTGCACTTGCGAACAAGCACATTCGAGCTGCATTTGATATAGGACATGCACATACGTGGAAGAAGTACTTCAAAGGTAAGCCTGAAGACTTTAATGACTGGCTACTAGGTCAAGTCAAGATGTTACGTGAAAACGACATCATTGGCCACGTACATATTACAGACAACTTTGGGTACCATGACGAGCATCTGTCTCCTGGTGAAGGCGATGTTCCAATTAATGAATTTATTGATCAACTAAAAGAGTCAGGTTTTAAAGGACGAATAATTGAAGAGACTGCTGAGCAAGATTACAAAGCGATGACCCAACTTTGGTCGCGAGTCAACAGCCCCGTCTATCAGATTAATGGTGATACAAAGAACTGGACAGAGGTTCAGGGTGGTTACTTTGGTATGACGCAATCACCTACTTTCTTAGTAGGTTCTACTGCTCCAGATCCACAGGTCTGGACTACATGGTCAGGCTTACCACTGGAGTGAGCGGCTTAGAACTTTAAAGTAGTTACTAAGATATATATATTCCAAACTATATTTTATATCATATGAAATTTAAGTTGCAGCGTAATGCTAAGCCTACTTCTCATAATCCAAACTACCAAAAGAAATACCCTAAAAAAGAGCTAGACTCTGCAAGAAAACTTGCGCAAAAGCTCTACAAGGAGTTTGGAAGTTTTATCGTGGCTATGACTCTTTTTGGTTCTACTGCCCGCGGTGATCATAAACAACATGACATTGATATTTTGGTTATCATAGATGACGTTCACGTACGTATGACTCGAGAGCTAATCGAAGCGTATCGAATCATTCTAGCTAAGTCTGTCGCTGCAGTCGATCCTAAAAGACTTCATGTACAGACTATGAACTGGAGTTCATTCTGGGAATATGTCCGAGTGGGCGACCCTGTCGCAATCAACATTCTCCGCGACAGCATATCACTTATTGACATTGGATTCTTTGACCCATTACAGACACTCCTATTCCAAGGTAGAATTCGACCAAGCGAAGAAAGTATCTGGACATACTTTTCCCTAGCTCCAACCTCATTAAACAGTTCAAAAATGCACATTACTTCCGCAATTCTCGATCTATACTGGGCAGCTATTGACGCAGCTCACGCAGCACTTATGAGCATTGGCGAAGTGCCACCAAGTCCTGCACATGTAGCAGATATGATCGATAAGAAATTAGTTGCATCTGGGCATGTTCCAGCAAGATGCGCTACATTAATGCGACACATGTATCTGTTATCTAAACAAATCACTCACGGTAAATACTCTCATCTCGAAGGAGAGGATTACGACAAATATCATAGACATGTAACAAACTTTGTAAAAGACATGAAATCTGTTATAGACCATCCAAATAAAAAATAGGTACTCAAAAGCTTTATATGTCTTATGATATACGGTTTATTAAAATGGCTAAAGACTATGCTGCAAACACCAAATATACAAACAAAGACAATTCTACAGATATTAAAATTGATGATCTTGAGATACTAAAGAAAAAAGTTGCTGAGCGGGCAGCTAAGATGGAAGCACAGAAGCGAGAAGATGTAGAGAAATTAGGAAAACAGATGGCGGACACTGGTAAGAAAGCTGCTGCGCTAAAAACTGAGATTGTTAAGAAATACAAAAAGAACCTTGTCGGTATATTAGTTATGCCTCCAAAACCTAAGCGAAATCTTGAGTCAAAAACAGACGATGTGAATGAGAAACTTGATGTTTTATGTATACTAGAGCTACGTGATATTGCAGAATTATCTCAAAAGATTAAGAAAAAGCAGGATATTGAAGATAAGATCCGCGCCATAGCTAAAACAAAGCTGCCAGGTCACGAAGTAAATGTTGTTCTACTTGCGGAGATTTGGGATATGTGTCTCAAAGGCAAATATGAGATTCTTAACATCCTGACTATGGGAAATGTCATCTATGATGGTGGTTGGATTGGTGCGCTAAGAGCTACTGAGATCCACAAGATGAGAGTACTTCAAAAATTTGAAAAGTATGTTGTAAGTTATGTTCTTGCAGGTTCGATGGTACGTGGAGAGACTCACGCACTGTCAGATATTGATACATACATTGTTATTGACGATACTGACGTTACACGAATGACTGCTGCTGAACTTCGATCAAGACTTATGAGTATGGTTTGGGGGTACGCACATGAAGCCTCTGAAGCAGCAGGTGTTGAGAACAAGTTGAATGTTCAGGTTTATGTTCTAAGTGAGATGTGGGACGGTCTAAAGAGCGCCAC
>Ga0233429_1003754_pt1 | contig 14004 bp, 10 predicted proteins | sample SI_118_April2016_3_FD_179879 | JGI IMG/M metagenome (GOLD analysis project Ga0233429, IMG submission 179879) | Seawater microbial communities from Saanich Inlet, British Columbia, Canada - SI_118_April2016_135_MG | ecosystem: Environmental > Aquatic > Marine > Inlet | place: Canada: British... | reverse complement strand
CCAGGCTTGATCTCAAACTGCTCAATTGTCGTCATGTCAGAGGTCGTCTTTCTTGTTTAATTCAACAGCTGTTGTCTCGGCGTGGCTGAAGGTCCGTTTGCCAATACGGCTGATGCGAAATCGCGAATCACAACTGGGATCAGGGCAGGCAACCTCGGCGTCGGTTGTCATCCAGTCGTTGACATGGGTCTCGCGCTGTTTGGCGGGTAATAGCGGCAAAATAGATGCCAGTGTATATTGAGACCACTTGGTACCGGGGGCCATTTCGATCAATTCCCCGCTGAGCGTAAAGTGATCGCCCTCTTTTGCCTGGCACCAGCAGGGCTTGTCACCTGCGACCCATTCAACCTTCAAATCATATAAATCGAAACTGTCGTCGTCAGTCATGGTTCGAACCTGCAAAAAATATCGAGAAAGACGTTGCGAAGGGACAAAAAATTGTGGAAACAAGGATACTCTATCCGCAAAGTGCTATATTCATACCATCAAATTTCACGCCCTTCCCGAATTGTGCCCCGTGCCGTCCAGCCCTGTCCATGCGCTGCGGTGATTAAGGCCATTTCAGCTGAGTAAAAGGATAACATCATGAGCCGCAGCCAGATTTTTTCAGGATCAAAATTCGAAGACCTCGCCGGATATTGCCGCGCGGTTGTCGACGGCAACTGGATTTTTGTTTCCGGCACGTCCGGTCATGACCCCAAAACCGGCGAAATCGAAGAAGGCGTTGAAGCCCAGACCAACCAGGTTCTGAAAGTCATCGAAGAGGCATTGCATGAAGCCAATTCAAAAATCGAAGACATCGTACGGGTGCGCGTTTTTGCCTCTGATCGCGAATATGTCTGGCCTATCAGTGCAATCCTGAAAGCTAAATTTGGCCATTTCAGCCCGACCAACACGACCCTGATTACCGGTTTTGCTGATCCGGCCATGAAAGTTGAAATCGAAGTTACTGCTTTGCGCCAAAGTGACCAATAAGCGCGACCAGCACCGGACATTATTTTGAAACCAACTCGCCCCTCTGAGGTGCTGTGGCTGTCGACAATTGCCGACATTGCCCCACGCCCGTCATTGCGTGACGAACACACAACAGATGTTGCCATCATCGGTGGTGGCTTCATGGGTGCGTCAACGGCCCTGCACCTGGCGATGCGTGGCATATCTGTTACTTTGCTCGAGAAACACTGCTTGGCCTGGGGGGCCTCTGGTCGCAACGCCGGGGTGGTGGCCCCCATGTTTGCCCGTGGTGATCCCGACGACGTCATTGCCCGCCTGGGCGAAGATAAAGGCAGCCGCCTGAACGGCTTTATTGCCAGTGCCGGTGACCTGGTTTTTGATCTGGCAAAACGCCACAATATCGATTGCGATGCCGAACAGACCGGCTTCCTGCAACCGGCCCATGCCAAAGTAGCGCTTGGGCCCCTGGAACGCCGGTTCGAACAATGGCAGCGTCACGGTAAAAAAGTTGAATTGCTGGATGCGGTAGCGACTGAAAAAATCACCGGGACAAACAGCTTTCCCGGCGCCTTGATGGATTTGTCCGGCGGCCAGATCAATCCGGCAAAATTTACTTGTGGGCTGATTGATGCGGCACAAAAAGCAGGTGCTGTGGTGCACGAAAACACCCCGGCCCTAAGCATGCGCCGGACGTCCAGGGGCTGGCGCATCCTGACCCCGCAAGGGTCACTGACAGCCCAAAAGGTTCTGCTGGCAACCAATGCCTATGTGGATGGTTTGTGGCCAAAACTGAAACAATCCTTTTTGCCGTTGTGCGTGACCCAGTTGGCTACCAAACCGCTGGATGCGGAAACCGTCAAACGTATTTTGCCGGGACGCCAGGCTGCCACGGATACCAGTGGACACCCCTTTTCGTTCCGGTTCGATGCCCAAAACCGTTTGATCAGTGCCGCCGTTGGCGTCTGGCCTTTTGGTGAAAAAAATCGTTTGTCGCCCTCTATCCGCAAGCGGATGGCCAAAATGCTACAGCTGGACAAGGTGCCAGAGGAAGAATTCATCTGGGAAGGCACCGCTGCCCTGACCAGTGATTTCCTGCCACGCCTGCACCAGCCGGAACCGGATCTTTATGCCGCCATCGGCTGTAACGGTCGTGGTATTGCTGTGGCCACGGCGCTGGGGCCACACCTGGCGGGCTTGCTGGCAGGCGACGACGCCCCCCTGCCCGTGGACATTTGTGATATAGAAACAGTGCGCGGACATTTTTTGATTCAGCACGGTCCAAGGATTTATATGCCCTGGGCGCGTTTCAAGGATTTGCGGGACAAGAAGAAAGATTGAGTGAATGAGCTACCGTGTTGGTGTTGATATTGGCGGAACCTTTACCGATTTTGCCCTGCTGTCGGAAGATGATCATCGTCTCGTGATCCATAAACAGCTGACCACGCCCACCGATCCGTCACAATCTGTGCTGACCGGCATGAAAACCCTGGTCGACAAGGCGGGCGTTAATCCGTCTGATGTCACCGCCATTGCCCATGGCACCACTTTGGTGACCAATTCCCTGATTGAACGACGCGGTGCGGTCACCGGTGTTTTGTGTACGGCCGGGTTTGTCGATGTTTTTGATATCGCCCGCGAACGTCGGTACGATATGTACGACCTGTCCATCACCTATCCTGAACCGCTGGCCCCGCCACATTTGCGCCGCGAGATTAACGAGCGCATCCGGGCCGATGGATCGGTCGCACAAGCTCTGGAACTGGACAACCTGCGCCGTGCTGTGCAGTCGATGATTGATGATCACGGCCTCGAGGCCCTGGCCATCTGTTTCCTCAACAGCCCGACCAATCCGGCCCACGAAGAAGCAGCCTTGAAGCTTGTCACCAACGAATTCCCCGAACTTTATGTATCAACGTCCACCGATATCTTTCCGTTCCTCAGGGAATATGAACGCTGGACCACAACGGTGATGAACGCCTTCACCGGGCCCATGTTTGATACCTATCTCAATCGCCTGGAAAGTGGCCTGGCGGATATGGGATTTGATGCCTCCTTTTATATCATGTCTTCGTCTGGTGGCACGGTGACCCTGGACACGGCCCGTAAATATCCCGTGCGCATGCTGGAATCCGGGCCTGCTGCCGGGGTATTGCAATCGGCCATGTTAGGACGGCAACTGAATCGCCTGGACTTGTTGTCTTATGACATGGGCGGCACCACAGCCAAGGGTGCCCTGGTCCGTGGCGGTGAGCCCTTGAAGCGGTATGAACTGGAAGTGGCACGAGTTCATGAATTCAAAATGGGCAGTGGCCTGCCTGCCAAAATCCCGGTCATCGATCTGATCGAAATTGGCTCAGGCGGTGGCTCTATTGCTGCAGTGGATGAGCGCGGCACGATCCGTGTTGGCCCCCTCAGCGCCAGTGCAGAACCCGGCCCCGTTTGTTATAACCAGGGCGGCGAACAACCCACCCTGACCGATGCCAATCTGTCACTTGGTTATCTGGATGCCTCTTTCTTTCTGGGCGGCGAAATGAAGCTGGATGCGATGGGCGCCCTGGCGGCCATTGACGAGGTCATCGCCCAACCCCTGAAGGTCAGCGCCACTCGCGCGGCCTGGGGCATTCATGAGTCCGTCAACGAAGATATCGCCCGCGCCTTTCGCAACCATGCTTCGGAGCGCGGCTTTGATTATCGGGCCTGCGCCATGACCGCCTTTGGCGGATCAGGTCCAGCCCATGCCTGTCGTGTGGCCAGAAAATTACGCGTACCAACCGTGATCTTTCCGGTGGGTGCCGGTGTCATGTCCGCCGTTGGATTGTTGGCCAGCCCTTTGTCCTTTGAAATCATGCGATCTGAACGCAAGGCACTGGATGAGTTATCCGATACGGATGTCGCGACACGCTTCAAAGGGCTGATTGATGAAGCTGCTGAACATTTGAAAGAGGCTGGTCTGAAACGCGATCAGATGTCGGTAGTCCACCGCCTGGATATGCGCTATCAGGGTCAGGGCTATGAGATCGAAGTTAACCTGCCGACAGATATGAATAATATCGTGGCGCAATTGCCGGACCTGTTTGCCAAGGCCTACGAGATTATTTTCTCCAAAAGCTTTCCCACAAACCCCATCGAAATCATCAACTGGAAAGCTGAAGTTGTGGGACCAACACCCCCCGGCGTCGGCGATTATGTATTGGACGCAGCCAACCCCGGTGGCGAGGCCATCAAGGGCCATCGTGCGACCTTTAATCCAGACAAAAATGATTTTGTCGATTGTCCGGTCTATGACCGTTATGCCCTGTCGGCAGGCGACAGCTTTACCGGCCCGGCATTGGTGGAAGAACGCGAATCAACCTATGTGGTCGGCGATGGTGACGTTGTGACTGTGGATGAACACGGCAACCTGATAGTGGCGATCAGAGGTACGAGCGCATGAGCAAGAAAATTGACTCCGTTGATCTCGGCATCATGTGGGACCGCCTGACGTCCATTACCGATGAAGTTCTGATTTCCATTGTGCGCACGGCCTTTTCCGTCGGCGTGCGCGAAGCCTGGGACGCGGCCTGCATTATTTTTGATGCCAAAGGCCGCTCCATCGGCCAGGCGACCTTAAGCATGCCAGCCTTCATCGGCACCGCTCCTTTCACCATGCAGGAGATGTTGAAACGCTACCCAGCGGACCAGTGGAATCCCGGCGATATCGTGGTCACTAACGATCCCTGGCTGGGCACCGGGCACACGCCTGATATCTGTGTGGCCAGGCCAGTTTATTCCAATGACTTGCTGGTGGGTTTTGTCATGACCATCAGTCACTTACCCGATATCGGTGGCGTCGGCTTGTCGGCCCACAATACGGAGATTTATCAGGAAGGCCTGATCTTGCCCATCTGCAAACTCTATCGCGATGGCAAGCCCGACGAGACCCTGCATGAGCTGATCGAGAGCAATGTGCGCGGCCCGGATATGGTTTTTGGCGATCTGCTGGCCAATGTGTCGGGCTGTACTGTGGGTGAACGCCTGATCCTGGAATTGATGGCCGAGTATGATCTGGATGATTTAACCGAGCTTGCCGAAGGTGTTATTCGAGCTTCGGAAAAAGCCATTCGCGCCCGTATCGACAGCATCCCCGATGGTATTTACCGCAACACAGTTCAGGTCGAAACCGTCGGCGATGACACGGAACTGACTTGCGCCCTGACCATCAAGGGTGATCACATTGATGTGGACTTCACAGGCTCAGGCGACAGTGTTGGTTTTGCCGTTAATGTGCCGCTCTGTTATACCCGCGCCTTTACGGCCTATACCATTAAATGCCTGACCACCCCGCGCATCCCCAACAACGAAGGCGCCACACTGCCGATCACTGTGACAGCCCCTGAAGGCTGCATCCTGAATGCCAAGCGCCCGTCACCAACCGGCGGTCGTCATTCCGTGGGTTGGTTCATTGTGCCGCTGATCATGGGGGCCCTGGCTGACGCCATCCCCGACCGGGTGCAGGCCGATGCGGGCATGGCATCCCTGTTTATCGTCCAGGGCAGTGAAGCCAGTGGCGAAGCCGCCAGTATTCAATATTTCCTCGCCGGGGGCCTTGGTGCCATGGCTGGTCTGGATGGTCACAACACCACGCCATCGCCCACCAACAATGCCGTAGTTGCCAGCGAAGTCTGGGAAAATGAAACCGGCATGACGATTGATTTTCGCAGGCTGTTGGCAGATTCAGGCGGTGCCGGAACCTGGCGCGGTGGCCTGGGCCAGGTCGCGCAAATGACCAACACCACTGATCACGACAAGACTTTGTTCATGTTCGGCATGCGCACAAATTTCCCGGCCCAGGGCAGCCAGGGCGGTGGTGCCGGTGCGGCCCGCCGTTTCGAAGTCGACGGCAAGCCCGTACCTCCCAAAGGCAAATTGGTGATCAAACCCGGCCAGACCTTCACGGTCTATGAAGCCGGCGGTGGTGGTTATGGCGATGCTGCGTCACGCGACCCGGACGCTGTTCTGGCGGATGTGCGCAAAGGGGCTGTGTCTGTTGAAAAGGCCTTAAGCGATTATGGCGTGACGGTTGATCTGATGGCGGGCACGGCGAGCCGGTAAAGCTTGAATCGTCTTCAACCTACCCTGCAATCTCGGCCAAATGTTTCAGAAACAAACGCACTTCATTGGGCGAATTGTAGTGGCACATGGACACTCGCAAACAATCCTCGATGCCCAACGCCTGCAGGATATGGCCTGAATAGGCATCGGAAATACGGGCATGCACGCGAATGCCACGCTTGGCAAATTCTTGCACCAGATCAGGTGACGTCACGCCGGCCAGGTTAAAAGACACAATGCCTTCACGGCCTTCCAACTGGGCCGGACCGACCAGGGTCACCTTGTCAAAAGACGTCAGGCCGGGCGACTGGTCGTCACCAAAAATCAGCAATTGCAACAGGGCAGCCTCGTGGGCTTCCATAGCTGAGGTTCCGGCATCGAACTGATCCTGACGCACGCCTGAGTCCGTAAAATGCGCCCCTAGCCAGCAGAAATAATCCGTCACTTTGCTTTGGGCGGCATAAAAAGCCGGATCACGACTGCCCAACTCCCAGCCTTCCGGATTGTGGCCGATCATATGTTCGTGCGGCACGGCGCTGACCCGGTCGTTGACCCAGCCAAAGCCCAGCGACAAACGCGAATAAGCCTTGTAGGGCGAATAAACATAGGCGTCGACGCCATATTGATCCACATGCATGCCCCCGTGCGGCGCGTGCTGGATACCATCTACAATGATATAACAATCCGGCGAGACATCGCGGATGGCTTTGACGATGCCCTCGAGATCGACCACAAAGCCGGTCAGCATACTGGTGTGAATGACCGTAGCAATGCGGGTATCAGGCGTCACCTTGGAGGCGTAATGTTCCGGGCCTGCTGTGCCTGTATCCGTATCGAAGGGCACATCCAGCCATTTCCGACCGGTATTTTCAGCCCACTGTTTGGCGGCATGTAAACTGGCCGGGTGTTCCAGATCGCAACTCAAGATCGGGCCTTCAGGTGCCGCCAGAGCAATAGAGCGGATGATGCGATACAGCAGGCGAGTGCCGGTTTCGCCGGAAATGACCTGGCCTCTTTGGGGTAAATTGGCCGAGCCAAAAACAAAATGTAAATCTTCACGGCCCGCATCCAGCACGCTTGTCAGATATTTCGAGGCCGGATTCTGACGGCCTTCCTGATCGGGCAGGGCTTCCACTTCGGCGCTGGCGGCAATGGCTGCCTTCAGTTTCAGGGAACCACCTCCATTTTCAAAAAAGACGCGAGGTTCGTTAATGACCGGGCAAAAATCCACGTGATGAAATTGATCGCGGATTTCAGCCATGACGGCATTGTCGAAAAGTTTTGGAGTATTCATTGATTCAGGCTTTAATTGGTTCAGATCACGATTAAGATAACCCAATCATACGATTTGCCGGGTGAAACTGACAGAGCCCAAGGCAGACAAATTAAAAACTTCAGGGGGAACAGTTATGTGTGCACAGCGTTCAACAGACATCGATGCCTTTATGGACGGCGTGATCAAACGCAATCCAGGGGAAGTGGAATTCCATCAGGCTGTGCGCGAAGTCGCTGCCGATGTTATCCCCTACATTCAGGAAAATCCAAAATATATGGATGCGCAAATCCTTGAGCGTATGGCCGAGCCGGACCGCCTGGTATCTTTTCGGGTTTGCTGGGCCGACGATGACGGCAATGTGCGGGTGAATCGCGGCTACCGGGTGCAAAATAACAATGCCATTGGCCCCTACAAGGGCGGCCTGCGCTTTCACCCTTCAGTGACGCAATCCATTCTGAAGTTTCTGGCATTTGAACAGACCTTCAAAAATTCTCTGACCGGCCTGCCCATGGGTGGCGGCAAAGGCGGTGCCGATTTTAATCCCAAAGGCAAATCGGACGGCGAAGTTATGCGCTTTTGCCAGTCCTTCATGACCGAATTATATCGCCATGTGGGGGCCGATGTTGATGTGCCCGCCGGAGACATTGGCGTCGGCGCCCGTGAAATCGGTTATATGTTCGGCCAATATAAACGCATCACCAACAACTTTACGGGCGTGCTCACCGGCAAGGGTCTGGAATATGGCGGCAGTGAAATGCGTCCGGAAGCCACGGGCTATGGTGCGGTCTATTTCCTGGAAGACATGCTGCACACTAAGGGCGATTCTATTGAAGGCAAAAGCGTCGCCATTTCCGGATCGGGCAATGTGGCGACCTTTGCCGCCGAAAAAATCAACCACCGCGGCGGCAAGGTTTTGACCCTGTCGGATTCGGGTGGATTTATTTATGATCCGGACGGCATCAATGAAGAAAAATTGGCCTGGATCAAGGAGTTAAAAGGTGTGCGCCGGGGCCGCATCAGCGAATATACTGACCAGTTCAAGGGCACTGAATTCCATGAAGGCAAACGCCCCTGGGGGGTCACGTGTGATGCCGCTATGCCGTGCGCCACGCAAAACGAAATCTCGTTGGAGGATGCCAAAATCCTGTTGGCCAATGGCGTCTCGGCAGTATCCGAAGGGGCCAACATGCCAACAGAAATCGCCGGCATTGATGCCTTCCTCAAAAGCAAGATCCTGTTCGGCCCGTCAAAGGCGGCCAACGCTGGCGGCGTTGCCATGTCGGGTCTGGAGATGAGCCAGAACTCGGGGCGTCGCGCCTGGGGCCAGGATGAACTGCGCACCTTGTTGCGCGACATCATGGATGGCATTCACAGCCGCTGCCATGAATCCGGTGTGCAGGAAGACGGCTATTGTAACTATGTGCGCGGGGCCAATATCGCCGGCTTCAAAAAAGTCGCCACCGCCATGTTGGCCTTCGGCGTGGTCTAAAATTTATTATCCCCTGGTCAGCAACCCGGCAACCGGCTCACTCCGCCGGTTGTTGGTCGGGGACGTCGGCTGCACCTGATCTGGCAAGGACATAAAACAATACGGCCATGCCAAAGATTGTGGCCCCAAAACCTGCGCCGGTGATCAGGACCTGGATCATGCCGCCAACTTCATAGAGGTTCGAGATCAGCGGCACGGCAGCCCCGGCGACACCAAAGCCAATGAAGTAACGAAAGCCGAAGGCCTTGGCCTGATATTGTACGGGAATGTAACGTGCGACCATGCCGTCATTGATCACCACCTGGCCATATATCGCCGCCATGGACAGCACCAGGCCGAGCAGGGACGCAGGACCCTGACCAAAAGCTGCCAGGGCCAGCCCGACAGGCTGCAGCAGTGACAGGCAAACAAACAAAGTTGGCAAGGCATACCGATCCATCAGCTTGCCGATTAGCAGCTGTGTCATGGCCCCAAAAACAAACACACCCGTCGTCAGAGAACCCACGACCGCCAGCGCCAAACCAGCCCCAACGCCATCATCAATGATCTTGGGCAAGGCAATGGTGGTGATGTTGAAGGTCATGCCACCGCCGATAATGGCAATGGCAAAAACGCCCAGAAGCAGGATCGGGCGGGAAACAGTGAGGACAGATTTTGCCGTTTTTTTACCGGCATTTACGCTTTGACCATCATCCCGGACCTGAAAAACAAAAACCACGCCGACCAGTAAACACAGAATACCTGGTACATAAAATGCTGCCTGCCAGCCAAAATTCATGGCCAGCAAGCCGGTAACACCGGACGCGAGTGCCGCCCCCATATTGCCCCAGACCCCGTTCACACCAAGATCACGCCCCAGTTTTGTGGCGTTACTGACCAGCATAACCGAACCCACGGGGTGATAGATCGCACCGAACATGCCCAGCACAAAAAGTCCGATCATGAATTCAAGTGGTTCTGTTGCCTGGGATAAAACAAGACAGGTCAGGCCCACACCAAAAAAGAAAACCGCCAGCAAGTTTCGTCGCCCGACCTTGTCGGCAATCCAGCCAACGGGCAGGGAAAACAGGCCAAAAGCCACAAAGGCTCCTGTCGCCAGCTCAATTAATTCAGCATAAGAAGAAGATACCTCAAGGGCGATGGCGATAACCGCTGTCGGGAAAATCAACAGCGTGAAATGGTCAAAAGCGTGAGCGATATTGACGAACAAAATCGTACGGCGCGCGTGATCAACAGCAGACATTTTATTCTCCCCTGCCGCCACTATAAGCCGTGGGGGTCAATCAGGCGAGGTTGCTATCGGTAATGTCTGTGACGCCTTCCAGAATGGCCACAACACTGAGCTCACCACTGAAACTGGCTTCAGATGAAGCGCCTTCCTGATAACGCATGATCACGGCATCGCTGGTGGAACCGCCCGAGGTACCACTTTCATAGAACACAAGCAGCATATCCGTATTGGGTGCACCAGCAGACAACACGCCACCCGAGACAAGGGCACCGGAAGTATTCATGGTCGTTTCAACGGTGGCGGCAATTGTCGAGGCCCCTGCCGTTGAAAAATCGATCCCCAGTTTAGCGGTGGTGAAATTGAATTCGATGGCACCAGTTGAGTTGGTGCTTGAAATCAGATTGAAATCCGTACCGATGGATGCCAGTTCCTGCAACACCACATCACTACTGGTGCTGATGGTGGTACTGCCGTTCCCCGCGACCAGGGTCGAATTCCAGTCAAAGATATCGGTTGTTGAACCGGTACCGGTCTCAAAATTCTGGATGATCGTTGAATCAAACGACGTTGAACTTTCAATGTCTATGGTCTGGCGCAAACTCGCACCGATAGAACTGCCAAGGTCAAGAAATTCAATGCTGGAAATAGTTGATCCTCTCAGGTCTACAATTGTCAGGCTCGTACTGCCTGCCTTGATGGTGTCTGAACCGCTGCCACCACTTATTGTTTCGCCTGTCGTGAGGTCGTTGTTTGCATCAAGACGGAAGATATCATCACCGTCCCCTCCAGTGAGGGTGTCTGCCCCCTGGCCACCGACCAGAATATCATTCCCGCCATTGCCGCTTAGAACATCGCTGGAAAATGAAGACCCGTGTAATGTGCGGCCATTGCTGTCACTGGAGTCGGTTATTGTGACGCCGGCAGAGCCGAGTTGTGTTGCTTTCAGATCGGACACATCACTGGAAACAGAGGACAGAGAACTTAAGTTCAAATTCCCGGATGCACTTTGCAACGTTTGGCTTGTGGCCCCGCTTTCGGTGGTAATATGGGTCAGGCTACTGAGGAAATTGTTGTTGGCCACAAGCGTTGTTGAGGCATCATGGAAATTCAGGCTTTCAATGCCCGAGACGCCAATGCTGCCATTACTGGTACTGTTGAAAGTGAAGGTCTGGCCACTGCTGGAACCGACCCCGAGCTGGATCGTATCACCGCTCGATGAGTCGTTGCTGCCGCCAGATATGCTTTCGGCGATAGAGCCGGACGAGGTTTGAAGTTCCGACTGGGCACCTATGATGAAGGTGTCATCACCGGCACCGCCATTGAGCACATCTGATTCGTCAAAGCCACGCAGTATGTCGTTACCGTCGCCGCCAAAAATGTCATCCTCCAGATCGGTGCCGTGAACGGTATCGTTGCCGGCACCGGCAAAAATAATGGAGCCCAGACCTGATGTCACCGTATCCATATCAAAATTGAGACTGCCATTTGTCAGATCGGCTGCCGAGGTGCCGTCGCCATCGAGGCGCAGTGTATCGTTACCGGAGGTGCCCGCAAGAATAAAGCCAAAGCCCGATCCATGGCCTTCAAACTCAAGCCGCACACGAGATTCGTCACCGTCATCCGCAAAAACTTGCTCGATCGACGTCAACGTCACCTGACCTGTCACCGAGCCACTGCCATTGGCATAGGTAATAATATCAGTCGAGCTGTTGTAAATCATTTGCATGTCATTGAGGCTGCGGAAGGTGATTTCGTCCGTGCCCAAGCCCCCGTTCACGGTATCGGTGCCGCCCAGGGATGATCCCTGGAACATGTTGAACTGGGTATTGCCGCTGCCGCCGATCAATGTGTCATTGCCAACACTGGCGGTCAGGATTTCAGAAAATTCATCCGTTGTTTCGTCAAAGAAAAAATCATCATCAAAGAAGAAAAAGTCATCCGGGAAAAAATCATCCTGGAAAAAGAGGTCATTGAACGGATCAAAACCAAATTCATCGCCCAGGAATTCGTCAAAAAACTGATCTCCGAAAAACAGATCATCGCCAAAACCTGGCCCAAAATCATGTCCAAAATCTGGTCCAAAATCCTGGCCGAAGTCTGGTCCGAAATCCGGACCAAAATCATCATCAGGACCAAAATGATCATCATCGGGACCGTGGTCAAAATAGTTACCACCCTGCCCCGGCCCAAAGGCGTTGCCCGGACCAAAAGGCGAAAACGGCTGAGGACCATCTGGCCCCTCCGGTCCTTCTGGTCCGTCTGGCTGGAAATTCAAGCCGCCTTGCTGTCCGATAGCGCCGGCGGCCTGCCCCGCTGCATTAAAGGCTTCATCCATTGATTTACCATCTGCAAGGGCCTGGTCAAAAGCCGCCTGGGCTTCGGCTTCTGCATCCTGGGTAACCCCTTCGGCAGCCTCACCAGGTACCGGTTGTCCATCACCATCCAGAGGTTGGCCATCTTCACCTTGCTGGCCCGCCTGTCCACCGGCAGCAGCCACCTGTTCGCCATCACCTTCTACCTGATTTTCACCTTCTCCTTCGCCAGTACCCTCGCCCTCGCCCTCGCCCTCGCCCTCGCCCTCGCCCTCGCCCTCGCCCTCGCCTTCACCTTCCAGGGGCTGGCCTTCGCCATCAACGGCTTGTTCACCTTCCCCGTCAGTTGTCTCGCCATCCCCTGTACCTTCGCCCTCACCTTCACCTTCTTGACCTTCGCCTTCGGCGGCAGCTTGCTCGCCTTCCTGAGCAGCATTGTCATCATTGTTCTGGCTGCGCTCAGCCCGCGGTGGTGGTGGGGGTGGCATGGCCGCGCGGGCCTGGCCGTACAAGGCATTTGCTGCCGAGGCTGGCAAAGTGATGATCGGGCTGGGCGGCACAAAGGCACTGGTGACCTGGGTGGTTTGCAAAGGTTGGTTCAGCACTTGCGTGCCAACGGCGTTGCTGACGCTGATTTCACCGACCTGGCCACCGGGATCGGCCAGCAAGGTCACGGTGTTGGCCTGGCCTTCCTGGGCGGCGCGACCCGCCACCGACGTGCCGCGAATACCAATGGTCACGACCGGTGTTTTGACCGTCATGGCCTCAGCACCAACCTTGGAAATCTCGCCGCTGACAAAGGAGAAAACGCCCTGCACAACATTAAATGTAGCGTTACCGGTACCCGCTTCCGGATCGAATACCAGCTCATCAATGACCATGCGGCCATCTTCACCAAGGGCAAAAGTCGTGTCGTCAGCAAACAGGATACCGATACTGGCCCCGCCTTCGGTTTCGACGATGTCACCCTGGAAGACGTCGGTGCCGTTTGCCGCCGGGACCCGGCTGCCATCAACGCGGGTCAGGAAAGCGCTGCCTGAAACATTTTCGACCTGGCCGATGGACGCAGCACCCGTGCCGCCGGTGGCTTGGGCAAACTGGCCCAGGCCCATTTGGGCAAACTGACCAGGTGCAACTGGTCCGGCCAACCGCTGAGCCAGGTCGGCAGTGATAATGCCAGCACCATCTGTCGTCGTTAGATCGGGCGGATTATCCGTTGTAAAATAGTCTTGCACCAACACGGACTGATTGCCTTTTTCCAGCAATAAATCTGGCCCCTGGCGCGCATAGTCGGCCCGCAGAACAAAGTCAGCGCCGGGCACAGATAACGCCCCCACCACACCTGCGGCATCAATTACGGTTGTTTCGATTTGCGAGGTGCTGTCTACAGCATTTGAACTGAGAGGTCCGAATATCACAGGAGACTGAAGCATCAGGCTCCTCCAAAACAAAAAATCGGATCAGGGTACCAAACCGTCAACATCACACCCTCCTTTTACAATGGAGATTTCAGTGATGCCACGTGTCTGCGGCTTCTATCTGCACCTGGTTGCGGTTTTGATGCAGTGGACGGCTCCCACCCGCCGGCATTTAGGTGCCAAAATGGTGGTTCATTGAACCACAGGGAAACAGGAGCCGACCATGAATGAAG
>Ga0233429_1003740_pt1 | contig 14048 bp, 8 predicted proteins | sample SI_118_April2016_3_FD_179879 | JGI IMG/M metagenome (GOLD analysis project Ga0233429, IMG submission 179879) | Seawater microbial communities from Saanich Inlet, British Columbia, Canada - SI_118_April2016_135_MG | ecosystem: Environmental > Aquatic > Marine > Inlet | place: Canada: British... | reverse complement strand
GAGGTGCGTCAGTACGTGCGCCGGACGATCGAGGTCGGGGCGCCGGGCGGCGGCTTCACGCTGCGGACGACGGGAGGGGGGGCGGGAACGGGAGCGGTCAAGAGCCGGGAACAGATGCTCGGGCTGTTCGAGCGGATCGAGGCGTATATCGAGGCGGGTTTGGAATTCGGGAGTTATTGAGTTTCTCTTCGCCCGGGGAATAAGGAAGGAAAATATGGCGTTCTCTCAGTCGATCCTCACCGACAATCAGGTGCCGCTGCTGGGGATATCGGAGTGGATGTGCTACTATGCGAATTACGACAAACCCGGGGGAAAGATCTCCGATATCGACGAGTGCGTGGAACTGCACCTGCGGAGGGGGTTCGATCAGATGGTGTGGAATCTGGGCCGTTCGGTGGTCGACTATTGGTCCGATCTACCGAATGTAACGCGCATGTGTGAATTGAATGACCAGGTCGGGGGAAAGTCGTGGAGGTTTGTCGGGGAGGTGATGGAGCAGGTATGTCCGCTGCGGCGTGCCCTGGAATTGTGCGGCCGGAATCGCATGATGCTGTGGGGACGTCTGGGGATGAATCGCCACTACGGTTCGGAGAGCTATGCCGGAGTGACTTCGCGGATGGCGTTGGAGAAACCGCAGCTGCGCGAACGGAGCAAGAGGGGGAACGAAGTGGCCGGTAGGCTGTGCTACGCTCTGGAGGAGGTACAGCAGGAGCGGCTCGACATCTTGCTGGAGGCGCAGCGAATCGGCGCGCAGGGATTGGTTCTCGACTTTTGTCGACAGATGCCAATGCTGATGTATCATCCGGCGCTCGTGGAGCCGTATCGGGAGAAGAGTGGAGTAGATCCACGCGAGATCGACGGAGATGATCCGGAGGAGTATGCGGAGTGGTTTCAGTATCGAGCGGATGTGCTCACTGGTTTTATGAAGAGACTACGAGGGGGAGTGCGGCGGCAGGAAGAAGAGCTGGGAAGAGAGTGCCCGATTATCGCCAGAGTGCCGGATAGCGCCCCGTGGCTGATGGTGGCGTACGGGTTGGATAGTGAGCGGTGGTGCCGGGATGATCTGATCGACGGAGTGATGCTCAGTCCGTTCCCGATCACTGTAGAGGATACGGGTCTCTACGTGGAGCACCACGCGGAGACGGCGCACCGTTATGGAAAGATCTGCATCGGGGGGATTGGATCGAAGCGGTTGATCGAGAGTGGGGTGGAGGAGAACATTGGTTTCTTTCACGCGCAACCGATCTACGCGCTGGCGGAGCGACAGTACAGGGCAGGAGTGGATGGGATGAGCCTGTATCAGAGCGAGACGCTGGTGCGGATGGAATATCTGAAGGAGCTGATCGGGAATCTGGGGAAACCGGAAGTGGTGACGCGAATGGCGGAGGAGTTGCCCGTGCCCGATCTGCCGGAGAACGACGATACGGGTATGGACTGGCACGCGCACGGTCGAGGGCGGTACGGTTTGCGGGTGGAGGTGGCCGGAGATGCGGCGCTATAAGGTGTAGTGGTCACAACTCGACTCATCGGGCAATGTCAGATTAGGCCAAAATTTAACTCTATTGATAACTCCTTTAGTACCGATATCGCCGTCTATCGTTACTATCGGGCCGTTGGGATATTCAGATAATATGCAGAATGGCAAGCCGGCAGCAGCAAGCTGGCGGCTCCGCGTCATTCGAACTCTATCGCCCTCCCGGCTCTGGCTGTGAACTACGAGATTAGCGAAGGTTTTTCTCCATCATCAGCCACAGCTCGGACATGCGAAAACCGGCCGGTTCATAATAGCGCCTAGGCCCCACGCCCCAGATCATGCATTCGCGGGCGCCGCGATCCTTCAGCATCTGCAGGAAGGTGTAGAGGACCACATTTCCCAGTCCTCTGCCGCGGATATCGCCAGCTACCCCAATGGCGCCCCCGATCATCGTCTCGCCGGAGGGCAGGAAGAAGGCACGACCAATCAAGCCGATCACCCGCTCCCCCTGGCGCAGAACGGTGAAATCCTCGTACACGCGCTCTCCCTGGTCCACGCTCTCCTTGCGACCTGCCGCACCTTGGGCGAAGCGTTCGTACCAGCCGGAGCCGTCTTCTGCGAACCACTCTTTCATGAAAGCCATCATGGCTAGTTCGTCTTCCGCTCTGCCAGGTCCTGCGACGATGCCTTCGGCAGCGGCGCTCTCGATCTGCCTCTGCACCTTCGGGGGGATGGCGAAGGATTCCAGCGGGCACCGGGCCGAGTCCAGACTGTCCCGCACCCTGTATCCGAAGTGCCAGAAGAACCAGTGCGCGTCCATCCAGTTAGCGCAGACACTCGGGAACGCGAGAATCGTGCATGGTTCGGAGGGCCGAGCGCCGATGAGGATCTTGTCCTTGCCCTTATCGCGCAGGTACGTCTCGGCTCTCTCGAGCAGATCCCTGCCAATGCCCTGCATCCGATGGGCAGGGTCTACGAAAATCACGGGAATGGTTCCCTCGGTGACATCCCTTTCCTTTGCCATGCCAAAACCCACAATGCGGTCATCGTCCCGCGCTACCCAACAGCCGTCTGGATCAAAAACCGCCCAATCCGGACAGTCAAATGTATACTTGCGCAAGGTCGCGACGGACAGATAGTAATCGGGAAATACTCGCTGCCAGAGTGCGACCACGGCTTCGACATCAGCGGGTTCAAATCGATTAGTCTCCCATCGCGTACTCATATCTTCCCTCCCAACGCTTTCAAGGTGGACTGCGGTTTCCTAACCGGTTATTTATTATTTCATCAGTTCCCTTTTAAGCCCTTCCAAACTATACCTGTATCCTCTATTCTCGGGGTCGTGCTCCAAGGCTTTCTCCACATAGCGAACCGCCGTTGCTATATTCTGCTGACCGGCGTAGGAATAACCAATCAGATAGTAGGCTTCTGCTTTCAAATCGGTCTCCAATAAGTTCATGAGCGTCACGATCGCCTCATTGAAATCCCCGGACTCAATCCGAGTCCGGGCTAACTCCATACGGCGCGGGTGATCGCCCGGATTCTGCAGAAGGGGTTCGATGTACTTCCCTCTCACATATTCGCTGCGCATCTTCTTCAGTTGCTCCATCCCGGCGACCACCGATCGTTCCAGCTCCTCTGAATCGGGCGGGATGATCTTCTCCTCGATGGCTGGTAGGGCATAGGGATATTCCGGCCAGACCTGCCGGACATCGGTGACACTCAGTGCATCTGCTTCCCGCAAGCGCTGGCATGTCTTGGCTCCCAATTCCCAGGCTTCCATGAATGAACCTTCACCGAGCTGGGTTATCTCTACCGGGATCCAGAATCGTCCCTCTCGCTCGATATACCGATCCTCATCCAGACTGAAACCAAAGTAGCGCTCCTCGGAGACGCCAGAATCGAACATCATCAAGATATGGTCCGGAGCATCCACCAAGGCCGTAGGAATATTGAGATTCTCCAGCAGCGCACAGTAGAGCACCGTGCAGTCGTCGCAATCGCCCATCCGGCTCTGCAGCAACTCAACGGGATACTGGATATTATCGACCGCGGAACGATCCCCTCTCACCTGGGAATAGGGCGTGCTGGCATCCTGCGCGTATTTGATGCCATAGGCGTTCAGTGCTTCGAAGAAAAGCATGGCGGTAGGAATATGGCCATCAACATCGCGTCGTTTAACGCGGAATCTATATTCTTCGAACAGACTTCGTGAGAAAGCCGATATACTGTGATCCTCCGGAGTTATAAAAGCGGCGGCTCTACCCAGGTCATCCCAGGTAAGAGCACCTCGGCCATAGAGCGTTATGTTCTTCGATTCTTTGATGGAGAAGGTTTGCTCCCCAAGCTCGCATGAAAGGGCCACCTCAGCGTGGGCAGGGATAGCGCCTTCGAGATCGAGGATCTCTTCCTGGAGGATGGCATGGAGGGGTATGACCCGAGAGGATTGAGGCTCCAGTAATAGGGTCTGTTCAGTGGGACGACGCATGTGATCGGGAATGTAGAAATTCAGCGTGGCTTCTATCGGTGTCGAGTCATCGTTCGTGACGAGAACGGAGCCGATGGATTGTTCGACATAGGTTTTGTAGAAGGACGCAAAGACGTCCTGTATATTCAGTTCGGAGATGCGTATGGAGCTGGAGACGGGTTGGTGATACACTTCGATATCAACCGTGGCTGGTTCTTCTGAATAGTTCAGATCGCGATCGACCGCCTTCACCTGGAAGACGTATTCCCCCTGCGGAAGATCGGTATAGGTCACCCGACGCTCTCGTGTCTGTCGCCAGTCGGCGTCATGGCCTTCCAGCCGGTAAACGTAGGCTATCTGGTTCGCACGGGTCCGGTAGCTGATCCCCAGAAACTCGAAGGTAATGCGCTTCTGGGATGACGGAACGCGGATCTCCTTGACCGGACGGTAGTCGCGATCGGCGATGACGTTCCTGATATGGATAGGAGGGGGGGTACGCGGCGGACGATAACGGACCAATCCCTCCGACGTGGCCAGCCAGATATCTCCCTGTCGATCCTGTAAGATCGACCGTACATCGTTGCTTGGTAGCCCATCCTGACGCAGAAGGTTCTGCGATACGAACCCGTCCCAGCGGCTCACGCCCCCCGCCGTGCCGATCCACAGTTGTCCTTCTTGATCCTCCAGAAGAGACCACACGCGGTTGTCCGGCAGCCCGTTTGTGGTAGTGTAGGTAACATAGCGCATCCCATCATACCGATTCACGCCACCACCCCAGGTGCCGATCCACAGCTGGCCGGTTCGGTCTTCCAAAAGCGCCACCACCCAGTTGCTCGTTAGCCCGTCTTGAGTGGTGTAGATGACAAAATACTCCCCATCATACCGACTCACGCCGCCCATGGTGCCGATCCACAGCTGGCCGGTTCGGTCTTCCAGAAGGGATCGCCCCCAGTTGTTCGACAGCCCGTTCTGGGTGGTGTAGGTGACATAGCGCTCTCCATCATACCGACTCACGCCACTCGCCGTGCCGATCCACAGTTGTCCTTCTCGATCTTCCAGAAGAGACCACACGCTGTTGTCCGGCAGCCCGTCTTGGGTAGTGTAGGTGACAAAGCGCTCCCCATCATACCGACTCACGCCACCCTTGTCCGTGCCGATCCACAGCTGGCCGGTTCGGTCTTCCAGAAGGGATCGCACCCAGTTGTTCGACAGCCCATCCTGGGTGGTGTAGGTAACAAAGCGCTCTCCATCATACCGACTCACGCCGCGATCCGTGCCGATCCACAGTTGTCCTTCTTGATCTTCTAGAAGAGACCACACGCCGTTGTCCGGCAGCCCGTCTTGGGTAGTGTAGGTGACAAAGCGTTCTCCATCATACCGACTCACGCCACCCGTCGTGCCGATCCACAGTTGTCCTTCTCGATCTTCCAGAAGGGACACCACGTAGTTGTTTGGCAGCCCGTCTTGGGTAGTGTAGGTGACAAAGCGTTCTCCATCATACCGACTCGCGCCATCCGTCGTGCCGATCCACAGTTGTCCTTCTCGATCTTCCAGAAGGGACACCACGTAGTTGTTTGGCAGCCCGTCCTGGGTAGTGTAGGTGACGAAGCGCTCTCCGTCATACCGACTCACGCCACCCTCCGTGCCGATCCACAGCTGGCCTTCTCGATCCTCCAAAAGGGACACCACGCGATTGTTCGGCAGCCCGTCCTGGGTAGTGTAGGTGACAAAGCGTTCTCCATCATACCGACTCGCGCCATCCGTCGTGCCGATCCACAGTTGTCCTTCTCGATCTTCCAGAAGGGACACCACGCGGTTGTTTGGCAGCCCGTCCTGGGTAGTGTAGGTGACGAAGCGCTCTCCATCATACCGGCTCACGCCGCGATCCGTGCCGATCCACAGCTGGCCTTCTCGATCCTCCAAAAGGGACACCACGCGGTTGTTCGGCAGCCCGTCCTGGGTAGTGTAGGTGACGAAGCGCTCTCCATCATACCGGCTCACGCCGCCCTCCGTGCCGATCCACAGTTGTCCTTCTTGATCCTCCAAAAGGGACACTACGCGGTTGTTTGGTAGCCCGTCCTGGGTAGTGTAGGTGACGAAGCGCTCTCCGTCATACCGGCTCACGCCGCCCTCCGTGCCGATCCACAGCTGTCCTTCTCGATCCTCCAAAAGGGACCGCACGCTGTTGTCCGGCAGCCCGTCAGGTACACCCAGAGTATGCCAGAAACCATGCCGGTACCCGGCTCCCGCCGCAATGGATCGCCCCGTTCCGGCCTTAATCTTTTTGCCGAGAGGTGGTCTTGGAAAAAAAATCTCATTCACACGAACCGTACGGTTCGCTTGCACCTGGGCGACGTATCCTCCCTCTTTTCGATGCCCGTACCCAGCTTCTACCCGGTACTTACCTGGTGGTAATGCAATCTCATACTCTCCATGCAGATCCGGTGTCGTCTGTATCCAAGTCTCTGTCGACATCAAAGATCGAATGCGCACCTTCCCGAGGGCTGCCCCCTCTTCTCTATCTTCCCACTTGATCTTCCCTTGTATCTTTCCTGTCCCTGTCGCTTTCTTAATCAACACCACATCCCCTCGTCTGTCCGAAGATTCGGATTTAAACATTCCTCGTCCCCAAGCCATCCAGGAGAAGGAGGCATCTTCATCCTTGTCACATACTACCACATCCACGCCCAATACTATTTTCCCCGTCATCTTGCCCATATCTATTCGCCACTCGTACCGATGCTGGCGCCCCGTACGCTTCACCTCTACTTCGTGCCTTCCCGCGCGTCGATGGGTCCCATATACCACGTATTGCTCTGCAGGGAAATCCTGTTCTTTGTGCTCTACATCCACATATATCTCACAGCCATCCTGTGTATCCCACGTCGCTGTGGTATCGATCACCACCGACTCATCCTGCACCTCCACCGCGATATACAAAGCATTCTCTTGGTCATTGTAACCAATCCGGAATGATCCCTGAAAATCATTCAAATCCTTCGGTCTGACGCCAGACTCCGGGAGAATAGTAGGATACCTTCTCATATCCTCCGGCCAATCCGACAGATCGCCATCAATGGTGATTCCCTCTACCGGCACGGCAATGGCCACCGCACCGTTGTGGGCCTGGGAGGGGTGGGGGTGGAGTAGAGTAAAAAGAAGAAGAAGCCCGAGAATAATCACCCCGATTCGGTCGATGCGGCGTACCATTGGATTCAACCCCTGGGAGAAAAGGATACCACGGACATTTGTTCTGAAGGTACGGAACCTAACCACCGGCTTTCAAGCAAAAAAAAGCCAGCCCATTCTCGGACTGGCCTGCTCCCAACTCGCCTTCTCAACGGACGAAGATCCGTTTTCGGATACTCAGAATATACTATCGAGAATCCCCCTACTCGGGCGTAAAATGCTCACTGAAACCAAACTTAAGCGGATACTGTCTGATGAGTTAAGCATAAGGCCAGGTGGTGAGTTTACTTCCTTTTGCGAAAGCCGTGCTTCCAGACCTGTCGGGCGGTGTACAGATAGATGAAGAATTGGAAGACGCGGTAGATCATTTTTCCCCCTTTTCGGGCGGATAATACGGTTCGCGGGACCAGCGGCAAATCTTCTCGTAGATGCCGGGCACGCCGACCAGGCCGGCGGTCCACAGGAAGACGCGGTCGATTTCGGCCAGTTCGCGGAGGGAGAGCCAGTCCATGTCGACGATGACCTGGGCGTCGTCGGCCAGTTCGGGGTCGAAACCCATTTTTGGAGTCTGGTCGCCGATGTCGATCAGGTAGCTGTAATGCCGATCGTCCGGGCCGTAGGTGACGGTGCTGGTCTCGCGCACGATCGTTCCCCTGACGTTGCATTCTTCCCACAACTCGCGAATGGCGGCTTCCTCGGGAGATTCGCCATCCTCTATGCCCCCGCCGGGCAGGCACCACCACTCGTCGCCGTCCTGGCGATGCTTGACCATGAGAATCCTGTTTTCGCGGCTGACGATGCACTGGGCTCGGGACATCTGGTTTTCCCCCTTACATAGGATCGACGTGCGCGGAAACCCCCTCTGCTCCGGCGAGGAGTTCCGCTGCTTTTTCGCGGACTTCGCGCACGAAGAAGTGATAGTAGGCGGCCAGGGTGGCGCGGTCGGAGTCGTCGCGGATCTGGGATGAGGTGGCGCGCAGGGCGGATTCTCCCGCTTCGACGGCGCGCTGGTAACTTTCTTCCGCCTCCCGAAGGTAAGTTTCCTTCGCCTCTCCGTCGCTGGCGCGTCGCGCTGCGTGTACTTTCATCCCGCCTTCGTGTATCCGCTCTTTTTCGATCAGCGCCTGGATGGTGAAGTCGATTCGGCTCTGCCAGTAGGCGAGCTCGGCCTGTCCGGATGAAGAGGTGATGCTGGATTCAGCGCGGTCCAGAAGGCGTCCGGCTTCTTCGTACAGGGCGCGCACGTGGAAGAGTCCCTCGGGCATGGGAGCATCCGTTTCGAGAGTGCGGCACATGATGCCCAGAACGGGGAAGAACAGGCTGAGAAAATCGAGGTCGAGGATGAGGGTGGCGTCTTCGAGCAGGGAGATGGCCCTATTGAGAGTGGGTACGGAATCGGGACCGCAGACCCGTCCGAAGTGGAACTCGTAGGCGTCGTCGGGGGTAAAGGTGGATCGCCAGGGGTAGCGGGCGAGCAGGGTGGTCGGTGGATCCAGGTCGCCGATCGGCCAGTGGCGGGTGAGGAAACCGCGCCAGCCGCGCTGCGAAAGCTCCTGGAGCAACTGGTGGAGGCTGCGGGTGGCGACCTGGGGTAGGGAGCCGACGTTGTCGTCCTGGAGGGTGAGGACGAGGGCGGCGGGGATTTTTGTCGCGTCCAGGCTCTCCATGCTGCGCAGGGCGCGCACGGCGCGCGAGGCGGTGTAGCCCATGCTGGTGCTGATGCCGGCACCGGGCCAGAGGAGGCGATCGAGGATGGGGAAGAGGGGCTCGGAATTGCCACCCAGGTTGAGGTGGACGGAGATGTTGCGGTCCTCGGCCTGTCGCAGCAGGTCGTTGCCGGCGAAAAAGTGGTCGAAGAAGTGGAGCATGGAAATGGAGGATTTGAACTCCCGCTCGGCGCGCTCCAGGCCGCCGGGGATCAGGTAGTTGCGGGCTCCTATCGCCAGCAGATCGTCGAGCGGGTGTGCCTCTTCGAGATGGTATTTCTCGTCGAGCTCGGTCCAGCACTGGCGGAACTGGCGGTCGGCGTGCGGGTGTTCCGGAAGGCTGAGGTGGAATTCGTCAACTGCGCCCCACTGCTCCAGGTGGGCGCGGAAGCCCGCTTCGATCAGGGAAGTGTGGCCGGGGTTGGTGAGGTCGCCCAACTCCGTGCAGGTGAGGCCGCCGAGCTGGATCGATTCCTCTGTGGGCTGCTGCAGGAGAGGGCGAAACTCTGCGGGGAATTCGAGCGGTTGGAAGTGGACGGAGGTGCGCATCTGCAGGAAGCGGGCCTGGCGGAGGATGCCTTCGAGAAGGCGGCGGCCGGAAGCCAATTTCTCCTCGTAGGTTTCGGCACCGAGAAAATCGGGATTGTCGAGGAAGGGAGCGTCGGGTAGATGCTGACGACCGATATTGTCGGCGTCGATGGGAATCTTCTGGCCAAAAAGTAGACAGGCGGTTTGACGCTGGATGCCGCCGACCGAGAAATCGACGAAGGGGTGGTGGGGCCACAGACAGAGGTATATGCCGTTGAACTTCTGCTTGAAGATTTGGCGGATGAAGGATTCCTGCTGGGCCAGGCTCCACAGGCCGGGGCCGGTGGGCAGGTCGTTGAACTGTCGCCAGGAGCGCAGGCGGAGAGTGGGTTCGAGAACCAGGTCGATTTTGGGGAGATGGAAGGGACCGGGGCTTTCCGGGTAGACGTCGCCGTGGAGCAGGTAGGTGACGCCGTATTGCTCGACCAATTCGTACATGGCCCAGGCGACCGCTGAGCTGCTGCCGCCGGCCAGAATCAGGGTGTCGGCGTTGCAGCGGCGGATCAGGATTCCCTGGTCTGAGAGAGCGGGAAGTTGAGATCCGGCCTGCTGGATGTGGGCGTCGTCGATTTGGCCGAGGAGGAAACAGATGTGGGGTTCCTCCGGACGTTCGGAGCGGATTTCGACGGAGATGCCGAACAGTTTGTGCAGATAGGCCCGGAGTTCGTCGGCGGCGAAACGCTGCAGTGCGTCGGCATCGGCGGCGATGAGAATATTGACCGGTTTCACGCTGATTCCTCCCGGAAGGTGATATGTGCGTTTGGCTGGTGGGCACCGATCTGGAGCCGGAGGGTGTAATCCTTTGTCTCGGGATTGCGGTCGGCGGAGAGCAGGGTGGCGTCCGGAGAGGCGAATTCCAGTTTGGCTGGAGATTTCATCTTCAGGGCGAAGTGGTCGTTGACCGCGGCTGCGGCGATTGGCTGGAAAGCGGCGAAGTCGAGGATCAGTTCGTCTTCGCGGAGTTCCAGATCGACACCCAGATGGAAGGCCAGTTGAGTCTGGAAGGCGGCGGTATCGGGGGAGAGCAGGCGGTCGAAACGATGTCCGTAGGATGTGAGAAATTCGACCCAGCGGTCGACCACGGTGGCGTTTTGCGCCGGGTCCGGATGCAGGATATTGGGCCAGTGGAAGCCGAGGATGGGGCCGGGGATATCGTCGCCGGGTTCGGCGGAGATGGTGTCCCAGGGGATCGGGGGGAGATTGCCACGGTCGACGGTGGTGATTCCCTGGTCGATGCCGAGGATGGGTGTAGGCAACTCTGCGCGGCGGTGCATTGTAGAGAACGGAGTAGATATGAAAGTAATGTTTCGGTTTTTGAGGATAGCGGCCAGGCCCTCGTTGCCGTCGCCGTAGCAGTGGAGGAAGGCGGCGGGAACGAAGGAGGTGGGGAAGTTGCCCAGGTCGTTCTGGCGCATGATGCGCTGGTACGCGTCGAGGTGGGCGAGGACCTGATCCGAGGGACGCATATTGCCGTCCCGATCGTGCCATTCGGCGCGGGTGAAGGTGCCGTCCTGCCAGTATTCGTGGCCGAGGCCGTGCAGGGTCAGCTCGAAGCAGTCGGCGCTGTCGCGGACGATGCGGGCGGCGTTGTCGAGCCAGGGGCCGATCCAGCGACTGTTGTCCCAGTTTTCGCCCATCCAGGTGCTGGAGGGGATAGCGCGCAGGATGTTTTCGCGGTCCCACTCGCCCAGAATAAAGGCAGCCTGGGGGCGCATGCCGAGTTTTCTGCCCAGCCGGGCGATCGCTTCGTAGTCCTCCGGGACGTGGTCGCGGTCGATGCCGGTGCGGAACGGTTCCTGCGCGTCGTGACCGTCTTTGCCGGACCACCAGCCGACATCGTCGATGACGATCTGCAGGGGCATGGGCACGCAAACTTCTACGACCGGGCCGTTCATATCACTCTCTCCTTAAAAATGCGGTCGTGCGCAAGGTTACGGACATTCCCTTCTTTTGCGGACGGTCACCAGCCCTTCCAACTGCCGTCGGTATGCCGGTACTGGCGGTAAGGGAGGGGCTCGTACGGCATTTTGGCGATATCGGTCTCTTTGACTTCGAGGCCCAGCCCCGGAGCTTCCGATATGCTGATATGGCCGTCGCGGATTTCCCAGTCGTGGGCGACATAGAGAGAGAAGGCGTCAAAACGGAGCTGGTTCATCTCCTGGATCAGGAAATTTTCGATTGCGGCATCGACGGCCAGCGTGGCGGCCAGGCACAGAGGACCACCGGCGTTGTGGGGGGCCATGAGCATCTGTGCGCGAGCGGCGGCTCGGGCGATTTCCAGGGTACCGGTGAGGCCAAAGGAGTGAGTCAGATCCGGCTGCAGATAGGCGCAGGCGCGGTGATCGATGAGAGGTTGAAAATTGCCCAGTGTGAAGAGCTTTTCGCCGGTGGCGATGGGGATCGGGCTTTTTGTGGAAACCTCCAGCAGAGCCTCCAAAGAGCCGACTTTGACCGGCTCTTCCAGAAAGAGCGGCCTGTATGGAGCCAGAGACCGGGCGAATTCGATGCTCAGCTCCGGCGTGGGGCTGCCGTGGGCGTCGAGCAGGATATCGAAGTGGTCGCCGACCGCCTCGCGGACCGAAGAGACGCAGTTCAGAGAGTGCTCCACGGCGCGGATATCCATCGGCCAGGTGCGGATTTCGAGCGGATTTCCCTTGACGCCGGCGTAGCCGAGTTCCCGGAGTTGAAGCGCTTCGGAAACGGCTTTTTGCGGATCATCCATGGAGATGCCGCTGTAGACGCGAGCCCGGTCGCGCCGCTTGCCGCCGAGGATGGTGTGGACGGGCACCTTCCAGGCCTTGCCGGCGATGTCGTAGAGGGCGGCATCAATGGCGGCGATGGCGGTGCCGAATACGGGACCGCCCTTCCAGGGGATGCGGTTCTGGATGTCGGCACACAGGGCGGCCACCGGCAGGGGATCTCGGTCGACGAGGAGTTCGCGCCATTCGTGCAGGGTGGCCTCCACCGAGGGAACCAGCCACTCGCCGGTCCCCTCGCCCCAGCCGCTGATGCCGGCGTCGGTCTCTATCTTGAGGAAAAGCCAGGGTTTGGAGGTGCTGCAGAGGAGTTCGCCACTCTGGGGGTCGCGGATTTCCTGGCCGGTGGGGACGCTGAACTTGTAAGTTCGGATATCGGTGATTTTCATGCAGAAGCCCCGGGTTACTGCCGATCCGAGATCAGCACACCGGCCGTAGCCCAGTGGTTGCGGGGATATTCCTCGATGGTGACCATGGTCCCTTCCGGTTTGACGTCGCAGATTTCCACCAGAGCGTCGGTTATGGCTGCGACCAGCTTGCGCTTCTGTTCTTCGGTGCGACCTTCGAGCATCTTTACTTCGATAAATGGCATGGTGATATCCTTCTATTTTGCACTGCTTTGATAAAAAGAACGGGCGGTCAGTCTTTCAGCCGCCAGCGGATAATAGCCCCTCGTCTGGGGTCACCGTTGTCCCCCAGGCTGGCGCCGACAGCAGTAATGAGGGTGTCGTCTTCCAGGGCCAGAGTGGAGGAATAGCCGAAGCCGAAGAGCAGGCGGTAGCGCTCGGGGAGCCAGGTCTGTCCCGCGTCCAGGCTGACCCGGGCGCACAGCTGCGAACGGCCGCGGAAGTAGCCTCGCTCGCGATCCGGCCCCTCGGCGTAGCGCGTCTGATGAACGAGGACCAGGCGACCGTCGGGCAACTGTACCAGCTCACCGTTGGATTCTCCGTGGGCCATGAGCGGCGTTCCGGCGGCGTCGAGAATGGGACGGAGGTGCTGCCAGGAACGGCCTTTGTCGGGGGATTCTCCCAGGACCACGTGGCGGAAGATGCGGCCGTGTGCATCCGGCTCGTCCGGGGGCTCGCCCCACTGCGCAATCACCCGGTGATGCCAGGGGCGCGGGGGACCGGAGAAGCGGAAGGCGCCGACGAGCAGGCCGCTGTCCAGTTCGCAGAAACCGGTCTCATACACGCCGGGGAAGGTGCCGAAAGGTCCGGGCCAGGTGTATTCGGAACCCTCATCGGCGATGGATTCTCGGCCTGCGCGCACCGCCTGCCAAAATTCGGGATCGATACCCGTTTCCCAGGTTTTGCCCCGATCGGAGGAATGGAACAGATACTGGGGGTAATGACCGTTGGCGAACGGCTCTCCGGCGGGGGGATCGATGCGCATGTTGGCGGCGAGCATTGTGGTGCCGTCGCGCAGCTGGAACAGGTTGCTGTCGACGTGCATGGCGTCGAACGGGGATAGGGAAAGTGTGGAAATCGACTTCCAGGTTCGTCCCCGATCCGGTGAGGAGAGGATGCGTATCGGTTCTTCTCCGCCTCCTGCGGCGGCCAGGAAGGTGTCGTTGTTGAGGATGGCGAAGGCACCCAGCGCGGGGAGATCGAGTTCTTCACCCTTCCAGGTGAGGCCATCATCCTCGGAGATCCAGCGCTGGGCGGCCGGACTGCCCGTGAGCAGGGCGTATAGTGTGCCATTGCGCGTGCGGCCGAGGTGGCCCCCGATGTGGTGGGTGGGCCAGCGCTCTGTGCGGGGCAGGAGGGTGCGGGTGCAGGGCAGGCGGCCGGTGACTTCCAGATCTCGCGTTATGAGGAGTTCGTCTTCCTGCTGATAGTAGGGATGATCCTGACAAGCCAGCGTTTCTT
>Ga0233429_1003732_pt1 | contig 14061 bp, 11 predicted proteins | sample SI_118_April2016_3_FD_179879 | JGI IMG/M metagenome (GOLD analysis project Ga0233429, IMG submission 179879) | Seawater microbial communities from Saanich Inlet, British Columbia, Canada - SI_118_April2016_135_MG | ecosystem: Environmental > Aquatic > Marine > Inlet | place: Canada: British... | reverse complement strand
GAACCCGGTCCGGAAAACGACCGACAACGAATGATCGCCCCATGATGCGGGCATAGAAAAAAGCGACGATACAGCCCAATACCGTCGCCACCATTGCCAGCGCCGTCCCTTCGAGCAAGCCAAAGGCATATCCGGCAAGGAAACAGATGATCTGACGGGGCAGGCCAACGGCGGTGAACATCATTCCAACGCCAACAAACAACAACTCACCGGTGAAACCCTGACCCCTGATATCACTGTCGACCCAGGCTTTGTCGATGGATGAGCCCAGGCCACTGACTTTCAAGGCGTAGCCAATGGCGACAAGTGACGTGATCCAGATCAGTCCTCGAAACAGGATTTTGGGTGTCATTGAGAAATAGCCTTTTGGGGCTTTGTCTTATTATTGGTGGTTAATTCCCGAACTTCAGGCTTGTTGGCCCGGCGTAACAGCCAAAGCACGCCAAACAAATCAACGATGCCGACACGTAGGCGATCCCAGGTTCCGTATTTGGAAAGCCCCCGTTCGCGTGGCCGGTGGTTAACGTTTAGCGAGATTACCGTGCCGCCACGGCGGATCATCAGGGCCGGAAGAAAGCGGTGCATATGGTCGAAACGCGGCATATCCATGAACGCCGTACGGGTGAAAACTTTCAGGCTGCAGCCCGTATCAGGCGTATCGTCCCTTAACAGACGGGAGCGAACAGCGTTGGCTATTTTTGAGGAAACGCGCTTGATCCATGTATCCCGGCGCTTGGCCCGCAGTCCCGCAACCATCAGATAGTCGCGTTCCGGCGCCCCTTTAAGTGCTGCATAGAGGGCCGGAATATCGCCCGGATCGTTTTGCCCGTCGCCGTCCAGGGTGGCAATAATAGGCGCTTTGGCGGCTTTGATGCCGGTCATAATAGCGGCGCTTTGACCGCAACAGTTGAGATGGTTCAAAACCCGCAAGTGCGGGCAATCAGTTTTGATATCAAGTAACTTCTGGGCGCTGTCATCGGAGCTGCCGTCATCGACATAAATGATTTCATAGTGCCCGCAGACAGGATCAAGAGCAGCCCGGATTTCAGTAATCAACGGGCCAAGATTTTCGGCCTCGTTATAGACGGGCACGACGACAGCCAATTCCGGGGGGCTGGATTGATTTTCCTGTTGGTTGGGCTCAGTCATTTCTAACGGATCGCTTAAGGTGGAATGGACAGAACCGATACTTATCATTGAGGGCCAGTTCGGCAAAGGTCTTTCCGAATTCCCGGGTAATGGGCCATTATGGTTGAAAGGATGGAGTGATGAAATGACGGCGATATTCATGGGCGATGGTGGCAGGCTTGTTCACGAGGAAATCGTGGATGCTGACTGGGTTGATTACAACGGACACATGAATGTCGCGTACTACGTACTGGTGTTCGATCACGCCACTGACGCCATGCTGGAGCTTCTTGATATGGGGGCTGATTACCGGGAGCGGACCGACAGTTCGGATTTCGTCATAGAATCCCACGTCAGCTATTTGTCTGAGGTTGTTAAAGAAGACCCTTTACAGGTTACCTCGCTTTTATTGGGTTTTGATGACAAGCGGCTGCATCTTTTCCATCACATGTATCACAGGCAAAGTGAGCAACTTTGCGCGACTATTGAACTGATGCTGGTTCACGTCGATATGAAATCCAGACGCTCGGCGAAATTTCCGGGTCATGTGAAGGAAAATTTGCGGACTTTTACAGAAAACCAACAACCCTTTGAGCTCCCCAGCCAATGTGGCGCGGTTATTGGAATAAGACAAAGATAATTTTTTGCTTGGACTCAACGACGGGAAGTCTATTGTCAGGTGTGGGGAACAGATCGAAATCTGGAGATGTCATTGGACTATACGGAATCGCTTGAACAGGCCGCTGAATACGGTAATTCGGCCCTGGAAATGATGAAAAAGAACGGAATTGCGGCGAATCCGAACAATTTTACGGTTTGGTACCATTATTTTTCCGGTCAGATTCCCGATCTGAAAAGAGCCCTCGAAATCCTGATCGATAACGATCAGGATTTCAGTGAGGGGCGAAACGAAGAAATTCACAAAAAATTCTTCACTTTTGACCATGAGACCCAAGCTATTGGTGACGCGGCCACCCGTGCGGAGGCCGAATTAACCCGCATCCTTGAATACCTGGGCGTCGCCGGTGATGGCGCTGCCGAATACGGTAAAGCACTTGAGACGTTTTCGGGTGATATCAGCGGTAGTGGTGAACCTGAAACAATCAAGTCGGTGATTACCAACGCGCTGAACGCAACCCGCGATATGGAACGCCAGAACAAAAGCCTTGAAGAGAAATTCAACGCTTCTTCGGTCGAGATCAATCGCTTGCGCGAAGATCTGGAAACCATGCGTCTTGAGGCTATGACCGATGGATTGACCGGCATTGCCAACCGCAAACTTTTCGATGCGGAATTACGGCGTTGCGCGATCCAGGCGATGGAAGACGGTGAGCCTTTGTGTCTGCTGATCCTTGATATCGATCATTTCAAAAAATTCAACGATACCTATGGCCATCAGGTCGGTGATCAGGTGCTTAAACTTCTCGCCCAGACCTTGACCTCAAGCATCAAGGGCCAGGACCTGGCGGCCCGTTTTGGGGGTGAAGAGTTTTGCGTCATCCTGCCGGGCACCGGTCTTGATAACGCCATCAAAGTAGCCGAAGTCATCCGAAACAAGGTTGGCAAGAAACAAGTCTTGAACCGCAAGACGGGCGAATCCATGGGCCAGGTTACGGTTTCCGTCGGTGTCGGTGAATTCCGCTACGGTGAACCGCTTTCTCAGTTGATTCTGCGCTCCGATGAAGCCATGTACGCGGCTAAACGAACAGGGCGCAATCGGGTTGTTTCCGAAACCATGGTCGACAGCAAGGAATTATCCTTCGATAATTGACGCTCCTCCATGTAGGGCCTGGGGGGCCTGTCGTGTTCATGCGTTATCTTTCATTTAGTCGGCTTACAGTTCTTCTTCGTCGCCTGACCCAAAGTGGCCAGATGGCCCTAACCATTCTTGCCTTTTTGATTGGTGGCGGTGCCGGTGGGGCAGTTGTGCTTTTTCGGGAAGCCATTGGCCTTGTCCAGAACGTAGCCTTCGGTACCGACAGCGAGCGATTGTTTCAGCATCTTGATAATTTACCCTCGTGGCAGATTGTGGCGGTGCCGGCGTTTGGTGGTCTCATCATTGGCTTGCTTGTCAAATACCTGATGCCCGAAAAACGTCCTGAGGGCGTTGCTGACGTTATCGAGGCGGGGGCGCTGCGCGGTGGACGAATGTCTTTGCTGACCGGCATCAAGGCGGCGCTGGTCAATGCGGTTTCTATCGGTTTTGGCGCATCCGTCGGACGGGAAGGTCCGGCAGTTCATATCGGCGCTGCGTTCGGTGGCTGGTTGGCCTCTTCCCTGCATCTTACCCGCTCGGTTTCGCGCACTCTATTGGGTTGCGGGGCGGCGGCAGCGGTTGCGGCTTCCTTTAATGCGCCCATTGCCGGGGCCCTGTTTGCATCCGAGGTGGTGATTGGCCATTACGCCTTGAGCGCGTTTGCGCCCATCGTTATTGCAAGCGTCACCGGGACGGCTATCTCGCGCTACTATTTTGGCGATTTCCCGGCCTTTGTTATTCCTGAACACATCATCGAGTCGTTTTGGGAATTTCCTGCCTTCATCGTTCTTGGCATCATTGCCGGATTGACGGCGATGGCGTTTATGAAAAGCATCATGCTCAGCAATTCTCTGGCCGGGCGGGTGCCGGTCCCGGATATTCTGAAACCGGCAATTGGTGGTGCGCTGATCGGTATAATCGCGATTTGGTTTCCACAGGTCCTGGGTGTCGGTTACGGTGCGACCGAGGCCGCCGTCATGGAATCCTTCCCGCTGATGTTGCTGGTTTCGGTATGCATCGCCAAAATACTGGCGACGTCCATCAGCATCGGTTTCGGCTTTGGCGGTGGCGTGTTCTCACCGGCACTGGTGATTGGGGCCATGCTGGGCGGTGCTTACGGGATGATTTTCACTGGCTTGTTTCCTGATCTTTCCACCGGCATTGGCGCGTATACTATTCTCGGCATGGGGGCGATGGCGGCAGCCGTACTTGGGGCACCGATTTCCACCGCCCTGATTATCTTTGAAATGACAAGTGATTACGCCCTGACAATGGCCCTGATGGTCGCCGTCGTTATTGCTTCGATGATTACCCGGCAGTTTCATGGCGGATCGTTTTTTGCCTGGCAGCTTGAACGGCGTGGCCATGATCTTCGTGATGGTCTTGAAGTTGCCCTGCTGCGAAACCTTAAAGTGCGCTCCGTCCTGTCAAGCGCCGGGGAACTGGTTACCCTGGGGGTCGGCCTGCCCGACATCCGCTCGATGTTGCAGAATTCAGATGCTGGCGAGCTTTTTGTCATTGATGAAGACGGTGTCTTGTTTGGCACCATCACCTTGGCCGATATGAGCGAGTTCGCCTTCGACCCGGAACTCGATCAATTGATCACCGCAAGCGACGTGGCGCGCCGTCACCCACCGGTTCTGGCCGCTGGTGATGATCTGGAAACGGCCATGACGACAATGCGTGACAATGGCGAGGAATACATCGCCGTGGTTGAAAACCGGGACAATATGAAGTTCCTTGGTTGTGTCCGTGAAGGCCGGGTGATGAGCGCCTATAACCGGGCCCTTGTCGCACATCGCCGTGAAGAACGCGGGCACTAAGGGTTGCTTAGCCAGTCATAACGGTCGATGGATTTGACGTTGATTTTCTTGATGGTCAGGTCCGTCGAGGCCACCGGAAGGACGTCCAGTTGAACCGGGCTTCCGGCATTTCCCTGAATGCGCACCTTTCGGAAAAATTCAATCATCGTACCAATGCGCTTGCCACCGACGCCGATGATGATGTCACCCTGTTTAAGCCCCGCCTGTTCAGCAGGACCGCCTTCGCTCAGGCGGGTGATGTAAACCCGGCCGCGGGCCTCGTCCGTATTAAGTCCAAGCCACGGTGGCACCGGCGGTTTGCGGCGTCCGCTTGTCAGCAAATCGGCAAGGATTGGTTTCAGGCTGTCAATGGGAACGAACATGTTACCGATTACCGGGTGATCGCCGACAACAGCGTCATTGACCATCAGCGAGCCGATACCAACCAGTTCACCTTTTCGGTCGATTAACGCTGCCCCGCCAAATTCATGATGGGGAGGTATGGTGAAAATGGCCTTTTCCAGCAGGTATTCCCAGTATCCGGCAAACGAGCGGCGCGAAACCACCTGGGCTGCGACAATGGCGTCCGGGCCACCGAAACTGACGGCCAGAACCGGAGTCCCATCGCCTAAATTTTTTGAAGACCCTATCTTTAGGGCTGTCGCCCCCACCGGTTCGCGGGCGCGGATCAGGCCGAAGCCGGTGGTGTGGTCATAGGCGACGGGGTCGGCTTCAATCTGGTTTCCCTCAGGTCCGACAACAGCAATCTCATCGGCCTCCAAAATCAGATAACCGATGGTTAAAACCAGTCCGTCGTTATCTATTAAAACCCCGCTACCCTGGCGCTGGACGCCAAGACTATCTGCCGTGCGGGCGTCTTCGGGAATATTAGCGTACACACCAACAACGGCGGAAAGGGCAGAATCAAAGGGCGCAGTCGTCACTTCGGGGGCTGGCGGTGGCGTCGTCGAACAGGCGCTAACGGCCAGTGCGGCCCATAGCAGCAGGGCGCGCGTTTGATCAAGCAAGGTCTTCATTGTTTCCGGCATCTGCATCATCTCCGGATATGGAACTTTCATAGTATAACGCCGCTTTACCTTATCGTCCGCTCTATTGAGAAAAAATGCCAAAGGATTCGGGTTCTAATCAGATCACCGGCGCGTTATATATTTGTCATGTCTGATTCTTTTGATCTTGCCGCCGAACCACCTCCTGCACCGTCCGCTCCTGCCTATCTGGATGGTTTGAATGAGAGCCAGCGCGACGCTGTCGAGGCTGTTGAGGGGCCGGTTCTGGTATTGGCCGGTGCCGGTACGGGCAAGACCCGGGTTCTGACGACGCGGCTTTCCCATATTTTGGTGCAGGGTAAAGCCGCACCCTGGGAAGTGCTCGCCGTTACCTTTACCAACAAGGCGGCGCGCGAAATGCAGGATCGGGTCGGCGGGCTATTGGGGCGGGCCACAGAAGGCTGGTGGATCGGCACTTTTCACGCCTTGGGTGCGCGCATCCTGCGCCGTCATGCAGAGGCAGTCGGCCTTAAATCAAACTTCACCATTATTGATCAGGACGATCAGGTGCGGCTGCTCAAACAACTGGTGGAAGCTCACAATATTGATGAAAAACGCTGGCCGCCGCGGGTTATATCGAACCTTATTCAGCGCTGGAAAGATCGTGGCCTGATGCCGGACGCGGTGGGCGATACGGAAGGTTCGGACAGTGCCGATGGCAAGGCGGTGCTGATTTATAAAGAATATCAGGACCGCTTGACGACCCTTAACGCTGCTGATTTTGGTGATCTGCTGTTGTTATGTCTGGAGCTGTTTAAAGCCCAGCCATCGATCCTGCAGGAATATCAGCGCAAGTTCCGTTACCTTCTGGTTGATGAATATCAGGATACCAACGTTGCCCAGTACCTGTGGCTGCGTATGCTCGCCCAAACACATAAAAATATCTGTTGTGTCGGTGATGATGATCAGTCGATTTATTCGTGGCGCGGCGCCGAAGTCGGCAATATTTTACGTTTCGAGAAAGATTTTCCCGGTGCCAAGGTTGTTCGTCTTGAACGCAATTATCGCTCCACCCCGCATATCCTTGGGGCGGCCTCAGGTCTGATCTCTCACAACGAGGGACGTCTCGGTAAAACCTTGTGGACCGAATTAAATGAAGGCGAGAAGGTCGGAGTTCGCGGCGTCTGGGACGGGGTCGAGGAAGCCCGCATCGTCGGCGATGAAATCGAAGTCCAGCAAAACAGGGGCCACAAACTCAACGACATGGCGGTATTGGTGCGGGCCGGTTTTCAGACTCGCGAATTTGAAGAACGGCTGATCACGCTGGGTCTTCCTTACAGGATTATCGGTGGGGCCCGGTTTTACGAACGCCTGGAAATTCGCGACGCCATCGCTTATCTGCGGGTGATCTCCCAGCCCGACGATGACCTGGCTTTTGAGCGGATTGTCAATACGCCCAAACGGGGGCTTGGCGATACCACCATTCAAACCATAAACATCTACGCCCGGGCAGAGCGCATTCCGATGATTGTGGCCGTCCACAAGCTGCTCGAAACAGATGAGCTGCGGGCCAGGGCGCGTACCACCTTGCAGGAACTGCTCAATGATTTCAGCCGTTGGCGCACCCTCGCCGCAGAGGTCAATCATGTGGACCTGACCCGGCAGGTGCTGGACGAATCCGGCTACACCGTCATGTGGAAAATGAGCAAAGCCCCCGAAGCGCCGGGACGACTTGAGAACTTGAAAGAACTGCTCACCGCCATGGAGGATTTCGAGAATCTGCAAGGCTTTCTTGAACATGTGTCGCTGGTTATGGAAAACGAAGCGACGACAGCTGAAGATAAACTCACCCTAATGACCCTTCATGGTGCCAAAGGGCTTGAATTCGACACCGTCTTCCTGCCTGGATGGGAGGAGGGCCTGTTCCCCCATCAGCGGGCATTGGACGAAGGTGGTTCTTCGGCACTGGAGGAAGAACGTCGGCTTGCTTACGTCGGTCTAACCCGGGCCCGAAAACGCGCCATGATCAGTTTTGCTGCCAATCGGCGCATCTATGGCAACTGGCAATCGGCCATTCCGTCACGCTTTATCGATGAATTGCCACCCGATAACGTCGAGCAATCGGCTGATCAGGGACTGTATGGTACTGGGGGTGAGTCTGGTAATTTTCTGGATGTGCCCCGTCAGCGCAGTCGCCGCACCGGTTTTTCCGAGCAACCGGGGCGCTGGGCCGGCCCTAAAAGCAGTGGCGGTGGTGAGGATGCTGAATTTCTGGAACTCGGACAGCGGGTCTTTCACCAGAAGTTCGGCTACGGCAAAATACTGTCTATTGATAGCGACAAACTGGAAATTGCCTTCGAGAAAGCTGGAACAAAGAAGGTAATGGCGGGTTTTGTCGAGCAAACCTGACTTTTTAACTATTTGTTGAGAAACGGCCATTAGCCTGACTTCTTGAACGAAGGAGGGCCAGAATGGCTTTATTTTTATCCGTTGCGGCATTGTTGTTGGCGATTTCAGCTGTTGTGGTCAGTGCTGAGGCTTTGCGCCGAATTAATGGCCAGAACGAAGAATTTCTGAAATCTTACGTTAAGCAGATCCGTGTTGATCTGGATAACAAGGACGGACAACTGGCTTCCCTGAAACAGGAAGTTCAGGAACTAAGACGGGCCCGCCAAAGCAGCCAGGAAACCTTGCGTAAACTCGAAAAGGGCGCGAAGCAAAAACGCGAGAACGAACCTGTCGACAAATATGGCGATTTCATACCCAGTTCCGCTCCCCCGCGCACCCGAAGCGTCGCCTGATCGCCGGCTGATTTTTTTACCTGGGTGAAATAATGCCCATGTGAACCGCTTGCGCGACGGCCTGTTCGCGGGTTGTAGAGGCCAGTTTGCGCCGGGCATTAGAAATATGCAGGTTTACGGTGACCCGTTTGATCCCCATGCGATGGGCAATTTTGTCACTTCGAAAACCCCGCGCTAATAGCAACAGGGTTTCGCGTTCCCGAGGCGATATCCCCGCCTTTAACGCTCTTTCTCTCTGCTTTAAGGATATGATGCAGGTGTGGGCGTAGACAATACAGGCGGCGACGGCTTGCTGTGAATTCCTGTGTTCGTTTTTTCGGGAATGCGCCAGGGATGGATATTTCGGTGCTTCGGTGTTGCTCTCTGGCGGTTCAACAAGCATCCATAAATGGTTTGTGACGGGCAGGTTTTGCGGGCTTTCCTTGAACCCCTGATTATTACCCTCGCCGTGCACCGCAGTTCTTTTTCCTGAACTATCGACCATCCAGACCATATGCTTGTTTAGCTTGTCGGAAATACGAGAGAGAAATCTGGCGGTGAGCTGGCTGATCTCTTCCACATCTTTCGCCTGCTTTAGTGATGAGAAAAACCGGTTCATAATCTGCTTTCTTTCCACCAGCCTCTCTTTTTCTATTCATGACTAGAATGAGTCGTCGTGCAATACAACCTATGCAAATGTATAGGTTGCAGAGCTAATTTTTAACAGGTAGCGTTTCTATGTAGAAACTAAACCTATATTTGTAATTTAGCTTCTTTTGCCTATGGACCAAAGAATCATCGATTTGCTTTCTTTAGAAGCATGGGAAAAGGCCGTGGAAATATGGACTCAGACGCGAACTGAATCCGGGTTATGTGTTGATGTTTGCGTCTGGGGCGGGCCAACAAGCCCGATGAAATGTGCGCATTGCCTTGAGGGCCGCTTACGTACTTTGTCTCTGTCGCTCCACTTAAGGAATCATAAAGAAGATCTATATTTGGAACTTGCCCGCCAATTGAATGCGTGGAACGTGCGGCATTACGACTGAAGTCGGATAAAAGATGTTGCCCGATGGCGTAAGCGCCGAATTTTTGTTGACGCCGCAAGGCGCGCTCCCCCATACCTAGATCAGTTCACGTTAAGTTTGAACACGTTGTGTTCGAACGAAACGTGAAAAACTGATCGATTCTTTAAGGAGCGAGCCGATTCACACGCTTAAACGGAATCAAGTAATGATTCTGTTTAAGCGTGATCGGCTCTTGCCAGATGAACAATAAACCGGATGCTCTTTGGCGTATCGAAGTCGCCGCTACGGCGCTAAGCGTCAACGCTTTTGAAGAAGCCCTTGATCCGTTCTGTGAGTCGATTTCCTGGTTCGCCACCGACAGCGAAGGTGAATGGCGCATCGAAGGCTTCACAGAGCGCAAGCCCGAAGGGGCTGCCTTGGCTGTGGCCATGAGCGTCGTCGCTGGTGAATTTTCCATTCCCGTTCCCGAAGTGACGGTGATCCCGGTGGCTCCCCGCGACTGGGTTGCTGAAAGTTTGCGGATGTTCCCACCGACCAATGCGGGCCGGTTTTTTATCTATGGCACACATTACGATATGGATATTCCGCAAGCCCGTATTCCGATCTGTCTTAATCCCGGCCGGGCCTTTGGTTCGGGTGAACACGCCACGACCATGGGCTGCCTGCTGGCGCTCAGTGATCTTGTCGGGCGGCAAAACGTTATCAATCCACTGGATATGGGTTGTGGATCGGGCATTCTTTCCATCGCCATTGCCAAGGCCTGGCGGGTGCACGTCCATGGGATGGACCTGGAAACCAACGCCGTACTGGTGGCGCACGAAAACAGCCGCCGCAACGGTGTTGGGCCGCTGGTGCGGATTTCGCGCTCCAACGGGTATCACTCAGCCCTGGTCAAGCAAAACGGGCCTTACGATTTGATTGTCTCGAATATTCTCGCCAACCCTCTTTGTAAAATGGCCAAGGCCGTCGGTGCGAGGTCAAGAAGTCGTGCCATGGGTGGCGGCATAGTCATTTTGGGCGGCTTTCTGGAAATCGATGCCAATCGTGTTTACGCCGCCTACTATCGCCAAGGGTTTCGGCTGGTTAGGTCTTATCATATCAAGGGCTGGCGAACGCTTGTTCTAGGGCGTTGAAGATCGCTATTTGTTGAACGACTGGCCGCTTCCTGTTTTTGGCGTTGGGCGTTACAATGACAAAAGGCTGCATATCCTTTTTCAAAAAGGTGGCGCATACCCGATGACGGAATTCAAGCGCGATCAATATCAAATTCTTTTCGAGCATTCGGCTGATGCCATGCTGATTATTGATCATGAGAAATTCGTTGATTGCAATGATGCTGTCCTGAAAATGATGGGCTATGCGAACCGGGAAGAAATGCTTCAAACGCACCCCTCGCAGTTATCCCCGTCTCACCAGCCCGATGGTCAGAATTCCTTTGATAAAGCCAACGAAATGATTTCCATTGCCATGGCTTCGGGGAGTCACCGCTTTGTCTGGATACACACCCGCGCCAACGGCGAGGACTTCCCCGTCGAAGTATTGTTAACGGCGATACCATTTCAGGAACGCAAACTCATACATGTGGTGTGGCGCAATATATCCAAACGGCTACGTCTGGAAGAAGAACTTGCCAATCACCGTGACCAGCTTCAACAACTGGTCGATGAGCAAACCCGGGACCTTATTAAAACCCGCGACGCTGCCGAAGCGGCAAATCGGGTCAAATCGCTTTTCCTGGGTTCTATGAGCCATGAATTACGGACACCGCTTAACGCCATTATCGGTTTTAGCGACGCCATGAAAACGCAGATATTCGGGGCTATTGATAATCCCAAGTACGAGGAATATGTCGACCTTATTTACGGTTCGGGCAAACATCTGTTGCAGCTGATCGATGATATTCTTGATGTATCCGCAATTGAAGCTGGCGAGCTGTCAGTTGATGAAGTTGCGGTCGACATTGAGGATATCATTTCGGCCTGTCAGAGGCTTGTTGAACAAAGAGCTGCCGCTGCTGGCGTCTGCATTTACCTAAAAGTTCCAAATGCCATTCCGCCACTTTTTATTGATGAGCGACGGATCAAGCAAATCATCCTCAACTTGCTGACAAATTCCATCAAGTTCACCCCGGAAGGTGGCTCTATCACCATCGAAAGTGGTCTGAATGACAAGGGCGATCTGCTTGTATCTGTTGCCGATACGGGCATCGGTATGACCGATGAAGATATTTCCATCGCCTTGACACAATTTGGTCAGGTCGATCAGAGCTTGATCAGAAATAACGAAGGCACCGGCCTTGGCTTGCCCATAACCAAATCCCTGGTTGAAATGCATGATGGCAGTATGGAAATTTCAAGCACGCCCGGCGAAGGGACAAAGGTGAGGCTAACCTTCCCCTCAACGCGTCTGCGTCAATAAAAATGAGATTTTGGTGGGCACGCGCCAAGCCGCTTTTGCGGCTTGCTTTCATATGATTCAGTCGTGCTTATCCACAAAAAAAGCCCAGACTTTAGGTCTGGGTTCTTTGGTGGGCACGACTGGGATTGAACCAGTGACCCCTCGCGTGTGAAGCGAGTGCTCTCCCGCTGAGCTACGCGCCCTTAGATATTCCCAAGGAAGCCGAGATATAGGGTCGCCGGGCGCTGATTGTCAAGCGCAAGCAAAGTCGTTGATGGTGTGGGCCAGGTCGTCGAAATGATCGATAATCAGATCACCGCCCAAATTTTCCGCGGCTCCTTTTGTGTAGCCGAAGCGACAAACAATAACCGGGATGCCAGCACCTTTGGCGGCGTTTACGTCATTTGCGTTGTCGCCGATCATGATCGCCTGGTCAGGTGTCAGGCCCAATTTATCGAGCGCCGCCAGCAAATGGCGTGGATCGGGTTTTTTGATGCCGGGCAGGGTATCGCCACCGATGATCACGTCAAAGAATTCCGAAAGGCCCAGGGGGGCAAGAATTTCCAGGGTCGCCACATAAGGCTTGTTGGTGCAAACGGCGAGGGCGTAGCCGTCTCCCTTTAATGCCCTCAGGCAGTCGATGGTGCCGGGAAAGGCTGTGGTCAAATCAGCGCAGTGGGGTTCGTAAAACTCAAGGTAACGCTTCGCAAGGGCCTCAAGGCCGCCAGCAGGTACCGGTTCACCCGTCGCCTCAAAAGCACGCTCAACCAGTTTAGGAACCCCGTCGCCGATCATATTGGTCAATTCCGAAAGGCTGACCGGACGGCGATTTTCTTCCGCCAGCAGCTTATTGGCGGCGCTGTGCAGATCCGGGGCACTGTCAATCAGGGTTCCATCCAGATCAAACAGGACAGCTTTCAGGGGGCTCTTCTTATTCATTGCAAAACTCCGTAACAATCTTTGACTTGGCGGGATTCCCGCCATGTGGCAAGTTCCCCACCAAGGAAACGCTTTTTAGGGCAAATCTATTCCGATGACCACTTCAAAAATCGCCGTTATCGTGCTGGCCGCAGGACTTGGCACCCGTATGAAGTCAAAACTGCCTAAGGTCATGCACCCTTTGGCGGGGCGACCGATGATCAGCCACCTGATGGAAACTGTCGAGGGACTCGATCCTGAAAATGTCTGTGTCGTCGTTGGCGATTTCATGGATTCGGTGTCAGAGGCTGTTTCACCATTCCCGACAGCGGTCCAGTCCGAACGCTTGGGCACGGCGCACGCGGTTTTGGCGGCGCGCGAAACAATCGGTGATTTTGATGGTGACGTGCTGGTGATCTTCGGGGCCGACCCCTTGATCACCTTATCGACACTGGAGCATCTTCTTGATGTGCGCGCTCAGGACGCGGCTGTTGCGGTGCTCGGCTTCAGGCCCGATGATCCGGGTCTCTATGGCCGCTTGATTGTTGGTGAAGATGGAAACCTTGAGGCTATTGTCGAAGCCAAGGACGCCACCGACGCGCAACTTGAAATTGATCTTTGCAATTCCGGGGTCATGTCCATAGACGGCACGGTGTTGTGGAGCCTGCTTGAGCGTGTTGGCAACGACAACGCCAAGGGTGAATATTACCTGACCGACATTATTGGCCTTGCCCGCGCCGACGGACTGACATGCGTCGTGTGGGAAGGCGACCCGGATGAGTTGATCGGCATCGACAGTCGTGCCGATCTGGCCGAAGCCGAAGCTATTTTGCAGGATCGCCTGCGTTTTGAAGCAATGTCGGATGGCGTCACCATGACCGATCCGACAACCGTATTTCTAAGCTACGATACAGTCATTGGCTCTGATGTTTCGATCGGCCCGAATGTGTTTTTCGGGCCGGGTGTCAGCGTTGGCGAGGGTGCGACGATCAATGCTTTTAGTCACCTTGAAGGGGCAACCGTTAACCCCAAGGCCAGCGTTGGTCCGTTCGCCAGGTTGCGCCCGGGGACCAACCTTGGCGAAGGCGCTAAGGTTGGCAATTTTGTTGAAATAAAAAATGCGGTAATAGAACCCGCGGCCAAGATCTCGCACCTGTCCTATATCGGTGATGCGGAAGTCGGCGCCGGAGCCAACATCGGCGCCGGCACCATCACCTGCAATTACGATGGTTTTTTCAAGTCGAAAAC
>Ga0233429_1003727_pt1 | contig 14068 bp, 18 predicted proteins | sample SI_118_April2016_3_FD_179879 | JGI IMG/M metagenome (GOLD analysis project Ga0233429, IMG submission 179879) | Seawater microbial communities from Saanich Inlet, British Columbia, Canada - SI_118_April2016_135_MG | ecosystem: Environmental > Aquatic > Marine > Inlet | place: Canada: British... | reverse complement strand
GTTCTCAAACACCGCGGCGCGCGCAAAAGAAAGGGCGAGTATTTTGGCCCCTTCGCCTCAGCCGGCGCCGTCAATCAATCCTTGGCCGTTTTGCAGCGCGCCTTTTTATTGCGCTCCTGCACCGATGCGGTTTTTGCTGCCCGAACGCGGCCGTGTTTGCTCTATCAGATCAAACGCTGCGCGGCCCCTTGTGTTGATATCATGGGACGCGAAGAATATCTCGGCCTAGTCGATCAGGCGCGGGCTTTTTTGACCGGCAAATCAAAGGAAATTCAAAAGAAAATGGCGGGCCAGATGCAGCAGGCCAGCGATGCGCTTGAATATGAGCAGGCCGGTCAACTTCGCGACCGCATTCACGCGATGACAACCATCCAGGCCCATCAGGACATTCATGCCACACAGGTCGTTGAAGCGGATATTATTGGCCTCTATCAAGCGGGTGGGCAGACCTGTATTCAGGTGTTTTTCCTGCGCGCCGGCTGCAATTACGGCAATCGCGCCTATTATCCAAGTCATCCCTCAGATGCGGATAGCGGGCAAATTCTGGAGGCTTTTATCGGCCAGTTTTATGCCAATAAAGTGCCGCCAAAACTCTTATTGCTGAGCCAATCTGTGCCGGAAAAAGCTGTCCTTACCCAAGCGCTTTCGGATCGCGCCGAGCGCAAGGTCCGGGTCGAAGTGCCGAGCCGGGGCGAGAAGAAGAACATGATCGGTCTCGCCATGGAAAATGCCAGAAAGGCGCTTGGCAGGCGGATGGCGGAAAGTGCCTCGCAGCGTAAATTGCTGGATGCTTTAGTTGAGTCGTTTGGATTGGAAACGCCGCCGGAGCGTATCGAGATTTATGATAACTCCCATACCGGCGGCACCAATGCGGTTGGCGGCATGGTCGTTGCCGGGCCGGAGGGCTTTATCAAAAACGCCTACCGCAAATTTAATATCCGCACTGTGCTGCCGGATGCCGGTGTCGGTGAAAAACAAGCAGGCGATGATTATGCGATGATGCGCGAAGTGCTAACGAGGCGGTTTTCGCGCGCCCTCAAGGAAGATCCAGACCGCGAATCTGGTCAATGGCCGGATCTTATAATAATCGACGGAGGTGCTGGTCATCTCTCTACGACATTGGAAGTGTTTGAAGATCTTGGCATTAGTGATGTCGCAGTCGCCGCAATCGCCAAGGGACCGGACCGCAATGCCGGGCGGGAAAGGCTATTTTTACCAAATCGCGAGCCCTTTAGTTTGGACACGCGCGACCCAGTCTTGTATTTTCTTCAAAGGCTGAGGGATGAGGCTCACCGTTTTGCGATTGGCACCCATCGGGCGCGCCGTGGTAAAAATATAGAGCGATCTCCGTTGGATGAGATTCAAGGTGTTGGCGGAATGCGAAAAAAGGCGCTATTACACCACTTCGGATCGGCCCGAGCGGTCTCTGAAGCAGGCCTCACGGATCTTGAATCAGTCGACGGCATAAGCCGGGCAATGGCCGTTAAGATTTATGACTGGTTTCATCCAGAAGAATGATTTTTTGTAGGTGATAGTTTTAAGATGCTAACCAATATACCCAATCTTCTGACTTTGTCGCGTATCGGCTCGATACCGCTTTTGGTTGGCATGTTTTATATCGATCCGCCTCTGGGAAATTGGCTTGGCCTGGCGATATTGACATTCGCTGGGGCGACGGATTTCTTCGACGGCTATTTGGCCCGTGCCATGAAACAGCAATCCCTACTGGGTAAGTTTCTCGACCCAATTGCCGACAAACTTCTGGTATCGTCGCTTATCCTCATGCTGGTGGCCTTTGATCGCATTCCAGGTATCGCCGTATTGCCGGCTGTGGTGATCTTGTGTCGGGAGTTGCTGGTTTCCGGCTTGCGTGAGTTTTTAGCCGGTGCTCAAGTCGGCGTGCCGGTCAGCCGCTTGGCACAATATAAGACGACCCTGCAAATGCTGATGTTGGGCTTTTTGATGGTTGGACCTGCGGGGCCAATGTTTGGACCTTTGACGACGACCGATGTCGGAGTGATCGGCCTTTGGATTGCAGCATTGCTGACCTTGATCACAGGCTATGACTATCTCCGCGCTGGCTTGCGCCACGTTGATGACATGGACAGTAAAGCCGAAGCGCAATCCAGAATTGAGGCCCAAGAGAAACCCCAGGAAGATCAGCCGGCGGCATGACTATGAAGATTTTTGGACTAGCCGGTTGGAGTGGCAGCGGAAAGACATCGCTGATCGTAAAGCTAATTCCGGAATTGGTGGCGCGCGGTATATCGGTGTCGACAATGAAGCATGCACATCATGATTTTGATATCGATCAGCCCGGCAAGGATTCCTTTGAGCATCGCCAGGCCGGAGCCAGTGAGGTTATTATCTCGGCGTCTAAAAGATGGGCTTTGATGCATGAAATTCGAGATGAAGAGGAACCCAGTGTCGATGAATTGATTGCCCGGATGACGCCGGTTGATTTGTTGTTGGTTGAGGGCTTTAAATGGCACAGTCACCCCAAAATGGAAATCCATCGGCCCTCCGTCGGCAAGCCCCTGTTACAATTGGATGATCCGGAGATTATAGCCGTGGCAAGTGATGAGAAATTGACGGGGCTGGCGGTGCCGGTCCTAGATTTAAATGATTTTTCCTGCGTTGCCGATTTTATATTAGCGCAATGCAGTTTGAAGGCGGCTTGAGCGATGACCGATCTAGATGATTGCTTCAAAGCTTCAGATACACCGCTTACCGTCGCCGAGGCGATTGAGCGCTTTTCGGCTGTTCTGGGCGGGATCTCGCAAACTGAAAAGGTGCCGGTGAGGCAAGCGCTGGGCAGAATTTTAGCTGAGCCTCTCACAGCTCAGCACAATATACCGCCGCATAATAATTCCGCCGTTGATGGCTATGCGGTCTATTTCGATGATCTCAACCCGGATGCGGAGACGCAATTGCCTGTCACTGGTCGGATTGCTGCGGGGCATCCGCTGGATAGGCCCGCCAAACGAGGTGAGGCGGTGCAGATATTTACCGGCGCGCCAGTGCCTGAAGGGGTGAGTGACAGCGGCCCGGATACAATTTTTATGGTTGAGGACATCAAGCTTGACGGCGACGATGTCATCTTGCCAGCCGGCATTAAACAAAATGCTAATCACCGCAAAGCCGGTGAGGATGTAAAGACCGGTGATGTTATCCTCACACCCGGCCACAAGCTACGCCCGCAAGACGTCTCGATGGCTGCCTCTCTGGGGTATGCCGAAATCGAAGTCTGCCGCCGCTTGAAAGTCGCCGTCTTTTCTACCGGTGATGAAATCCAAGATATCGGCGCACCGTTGGCTGCGGGCTGTATCTATGATGCAAATCGCTATGCGCTGATTACCATGCTGGAACGCCTCGGCTGTGATGTCACCGATGTCGGCATCTTCCCCGATGTGCCCGGCGATATTCGGGCAGGTCTCTGGCAGGCAGCCGAAGATCACGATTTGCTGGTCACCTCCGGTGGTGTCTCAAAAGGTGAAGAAGATCATATCAAGGGCATTGTCGAGGATTTGGGCGCGCTCAATTTCTGGAACTTGGCGATCAAGCCGGGCCGACCCATCGCTCTTGGCCATGTTGAGCGGGAAGGGGTGCAGGTACCGTTTATTGGCCTGCCGGGTAACCCTGTTGCTGTCATGGTGACTTTTTTACGCATAGCGCGTCCGTTGATACTTCTATTGTCGGGTGCCCGTGATCTCGACCCCCATTTGTTTCAAGTGAAGGCGGGCTTTGATTTTAAAAAGAAAGCCGGTCGCCGCGAATGGCTGAGGGCACGTCTCGAACAAGATGACAAAGGCCAAGCGGTTGCGTTAAAATATGAAGCCGATGGGTCGGGCATTATATCATCCATGGTCGAAAGCGATGGTCTGATAGAATTGCCGGAAGATTGCGAGGCTGTTCAGGCGGGCGATCTGATCGACTTTTTGCCCTTTAGTGAGGTTATGTAATTTATGAAAATTCTCTATTTCGCCCATTTCAGGGAAAAAACCAATGTCGCCGAGGAAGATGTTGAGTTGCCGGCCGGACTTACCGATGTTAATTCCCTGATCGATTGGCTGGCCTCAAGAGATGACGGCTTCGCCGATGCCTTTCGCGACCGCGATCACATTCGGGTCGCCGTCAATCAAGAGCATGTTGAATTTGATACGCTCATTGAAGGCGCAACCGAAGTTGCCTTCTTCCCGCCAATGACAGGTGGCTGATGAGCGTCCGCGTCCAGCTCGAAGACTTTGATGCCGGCGCCGAGATTGCCAAAATCTCAGCGACGAATACCAATGTCGGCGGGGTTTGTAGCTTTGTTGGCCTGGTACGCGAATTCGATGAAGGCAGTGCCATCACCGCGATGACGCTGGAACATTACCCCGGTATGACGGAAAAACAGTTGGCCAAGATCGAAGCCGAAGCCCATGAGCGCTGGCCGCTTGAAGACAGCCTAATCATTCACCGCTATGGCCGCATGGAGCCCGGCGAACAGATCGTCCTCGTCGTCACCGCCTCCGCGCACCGCAAAGCTGCCTTTGAGGCGTGTGAGTTCTTGATCGACTGGCTCAAAACCCAAGCACCGTTCTGGAAAAGCGAAGAAACCCCGGACGGTGCCAAATGGGTCGACGCCAAAGCCGCCGACGATGAAGCGGCTGATAAGTGGAAGAAGTAACCTCTCTGTCATCCCGCACTTGATGCGGGATCCAGGGTATGACGCAATATATCTCGAAGAGTTCGCGCAGATCAAAATGCTGACATTCGACATCGGACATGCTCATTAGCAGAGATCAACATTGCATGACTATTAACTAAATTTAACAATGCATATGTGTACAAGCTCTGCTAAAAATGCAATGTAGGCTTTTTAGAATAGAAGGATATGGGTAACTATGTTGCGTAAGATTATATTGGGTGTCTCGTTTCTTATGGCGGGAATTCTGTTTACTCCAGGTTTAAGTTGGAGCTCACATGGTGCTGCTGATATTGACACTAAAGTTTTGGCCAAAGGTAATGGTGCCAAGGCCGTTCGTCATTCGAAAGTATTAGTTCATTACACTGGTTGGCTTAAAAATGGGACAAAATTTGATTCCAGCGTAGATCGGGGAAAACCATTTGAATTCACCCTTGGGGCTGGCCAAGTTATTCCGGGCTGGGATCAGGGCGTTGAAGGTATGAAGGTTGGCGGGAAACGTGAACTCGTCATTCCGCCAGAACTCGCCTATGGGAAAAAGGGTGCCGGTGGCGTGATCCCCCCCAATGCGACTTTGAAATTTGAAATCGCATTGCTTTCGGTTACGCCGCCAAAATATAGTAATATCGATAACGCCTCGTTGCAGAAGCTACTTGCTACAGGTACCAAGATAATTGATCTTCGGCGTCAGGATGAGTGGGACAAGACCGGGGTGGTGGCGGGCAGCCGAAAATTAACTGCCTTCGACAGTATGGGAAATTTCATCCGCAGTTTTCCTGCTGAATTTCAGAAAATCGCAAATAAAAATGAACCAGTTATATTGATCTGCCGTACCGGTAATCGATCGTCGGTTCTTGCAAACATGCTCGTCGAACAGGCGGGGTACTCAAAAGTCTACAATGTGACTGACGGTATTGAGAAATGGATAAAAGGTGGAAATCCAATTGTCAGATAACTGTCTGCTTTAACCGTAAAGGCAGACATGTTGGAACGTGCGGAAACCAACTCTTTTCCGTATCCCGGATTAAGTCTCGGTTGAAATTGAGTTCTAATGTAATACGTCGTCAGTCTTCCGGCGGTTCCTCGACATAGACCTTTTGCAGTTCTTTGACATTGTTGATGCCGGTGTAGCAGAACACGAGAAAGCCGGGCTCGTCGAGCGTGTTATAGGCGCCGTGGATTTCGCCTCTAGGGATATAGACAAAGTCACCCTCAACAAAATCCAGTTCCTGCAAATCGTCATCCGGGCCGATCAGAAGTTTGTCACGGCCTTTGATTTTATACATCGATAGATCGCCGTTTACATGGTAGTGGCGATAGTTGCGCCCGCCGGGCGGCATGATTGAGGTGCCCATAACCATCCCGGCATTTTCCACGGTCTCATCATTAATGCCAAAACCGGTGACCAAAGATGGCGCGTATTGCAGATCCTCTCGCGGTTCTCTTACGATTACTGTCTTCATTTGCTTCCCCTCCGTTTTGAATTCGACGCATAAAGATAGTTGAGATTGGCTATGGGAAAATTGGCTTTGGTTAAGCAGGTATCTGTCTTCTCCGGGCGCACTGTGGTAAATTTAGGTTGCCAATAATCAGGGAATGCATTGATGACAAATAAGCCTGTTAAAAAATCTCGCTATCGCACCGTGAAGGCCTATAAAAATGAAGAGTTTCTGAACTCTCGTGACGCCCGATCACTCCGAATTCAAGCCGAATTTCTGGAGCCGGAATCACGCTTTGAAAACTTTAACGTCAAAGACACGATCGTGTTTTTTGGCTCCGCTCGTACCAAACCGAAAAGCCAGGCTCAGAAAGCTTTGCGCGAGGCAAAAAAAGGCAATGGCGACATTCAAAAAGCGGAGCGCGATTTGAAGATGTCGCGCTATTATGAAGATGCCCGTGAATTATCGAAACAGCTGACCCATTGGTCAAAGGAATTGGGTGATGATGGCGACGAGCGTCGTTTTGTTGTTTGTACGGGCGGCGGCCCAGGAATAATGGAAGCTGCCAATCGCGGTGCCTCTGAGGCCAAAGGGCTGAATATCGGTCTCAATATTTCCCTGCCCTTTGAACAACATGAAAATCCCTATATCACCCATCATTTGGGTTTTGAGTTTCACTATTTCTTTATGCGCAAATTTTGGTTTGTTTATTTGGCGAAAGTCATCGTTGTTTTTCCAGGCGGCTTTGGCACGCTCGATGAATTATTTGAAGTGGTCACGCTTGATCAGACCGGCAAACTCTCAAAGCCGATCAAGATCGTGCTGTTTGGCGCGCAATATTGGAAAGACATCATCAATTTTGAAGCCTTGGCCGATTACGGCACCATCAGCCCGGAAGATTTGGATATGATGTTTGTTACCGACACAGTCGACGATGCTTTCGCCTATATCACAAAGGAATTGACTGAAAATGCGCTGGATTATCCGGGTGGTATCTTGTGAGGCCTTGTCACCTTTTACGATATTGAAGTAAGTATCCCTTTACCTTTTATTGCTAAAACAAATGCATATACCTGTTTGGCGACACTGATTTGGGGAAAAACTGTGAGAACTTTACCGGCAAAAGCCAAAAATAATATTATCTGGGGAATTGCGGGAATTGCGCTGGGCGTAGCTGCAATTTATCTCGGATGGGATTGGAAGCCCATGGTGTTGGGTTTCGGTTTTGGTGCCGTGATGTTCGGGCTCGGTATTTGGACCATTCAGTCAGATCGCCGTATTGAAGATCTCAAGCGTCAGGCTAAAGAGCTCGACATCGAATAAAAATTTAGAATCTTTCTGTTAGAAACCACACTTCCGTTTTAACCGGCAACATTGAACGGTTGAGTACGACATTGTCTTTTTCTAAGAACTTCACTTTGTATTTTTGACCAGCGGTTTCTGGAAAAGCATCCGCTTCACCAAAGGCTGAAAGATGCATCGGCATGATGATACGCGGATTGATCTGACCGATGATGTGAAGCGCTTCTTCATGGCTGAGCGTGTTGACGCCGTCGATCGGCACATACAACACATCGATGCGGCCGAGCTGAGCGACCTGTTCTTTACTGAGGAAATGGTGCAAGTGGCCGAGATGCGCCATGCACAACCCACCAGCTTCAAAGACAAAAACCGAATTGCCGTTCATTGCACCTTCGCCAAAATTAAAAATATTGGTCGGCAAATTATAGATGCGCATGTCTTTGACTTTGAGATGATGGCGCGCAATGCCGCCAGCGGGAGACCACCCGCGCAGCACATGTTTAATTTTGGGATCCAGAAAATCTGTGTAGTGGCTCGAATGGGAATTGTTCATGGTGACGATATCAGGCACGCGGTTTTCCGTTTGCAAGCCGGCATAATCTGTCGATGCGGCGACGCCGTTGGTTGTCTCCATCATAAAGGTTGAGTGGCCGACAAAGGTGATTTTCACATGACCGGCCTGAACATCAGCCAATTGATAGTTGGCTCGTTTGAACAGCTTGTTTTCAACCAGACCCAAACCACAGGGGATATGCTGCTTTGCAGCTGACTTACCTTGCACATAAAGCGGAGCTGCCTGAACAACAGCGCTTAAGAACAGAACCCCGATTGTCGCAACAAATTTTAGCAATGCTTTTTTCAAAATCCTTCCGCCTTCTAATATTGCTCACCAAAGGCAATCTTTGGCGACATTAAAAGGATTTCTGTTTTGTGCGGCAAAGTCGCCCGTGACAAAACGATAGAGCTTTTGGTGGTTCGCCGAGCTGGGAAAATTCCTTTGATCTGCGAGAGAAACTGCTCTGCTGTAAACATCGCATTGAAATGCATCGGCACGATCATGCGCGGACGAATGCCTTTGATGTTGTGGACCAACTCATCCATGCTTTGGGTAACTCGGCCGTCAATCGGCACCAGCAAAACATCGATGCGGCCAATTTTAGCAAAGGCTTTTTGATCCAGAATATGGCGCAGATGTCCCATATGGCCGACACAAATGCCGCCCAATTGCACAATAAACATAGAGCTGAAATTGGAAAAACTGGTGCCGAAATCTGTCAGGTTGGTTGGCAGATTGTAAACCCGGACATCTTTATAAGTGACATCAAAGCGCGGCACGCCATTGCCGATATCCCAACCGCGGAGCGCAAATTTAATGCCGGGCTCGATTGTATCGGTTGAATGATTGCCGCGGTCAATATTCATCGTGGCGATATCGGGAATGACTTTAGCGCGGAAATAGTCGTTGTAATCGGTGATGACTTTAACGCCCTGGGGCGACTCGATTAAAAACGATGCATGGCCAATAAAGCTGAGGCGCAGGGCGCCGGCTTGAACATCTGCCAGTCTGTAAGAAGCGCGGTGAAGCAGGGGATTGCTATTGAAGCCCGGCTGATTATGGACAAAACCCGCTCCGCATGGCGCCCGCACTGGTTTTTTGGCCCCACTCTGTGCCTGGCTCGGTGCCGCTAGGTATAAAACCGAGGCTAAAACTGTCGCCAGAATAAACAGGTATCTAAACATCTGCATAATGAATCCCACCTATTTTGCTATTTTTAAAAATATTCCGTCATGTCAGCTTCAAGGTCAAGAGAAGAGGCATCACGCCTGCGTGGGCAAAAGGTTAATTGGTGACTGTCACGAATTAACCTATCAGAGGATTTGGCCGTCGAATTCATATTTTCCGTCGGGGTCTTCAATCTCGAGGATCCAGAGATCGGGGTCGTATTTTTGTTGTTTTTCGAGATATTCGTGGGCGGCCAGGTCGTCCATGGGCTCGCCATCGCCGGCAGAAGACCAGGCGATTTGACCGGACATAGCCCGGGTTTGCGAATAGATGAAGTTTGAGCCGTCGAGTTTGTTGAGGCGGAGAAAGATCGCCCCCGCATCGGCATCGCCTTTCTTGGCAACATAGGCCGCGAGATTATTGATGCCGCAGAGGCGAACTTGTGCCTGTATCCAAATCCCAGATTTGAGGCGATCGTGTTCCACTTAAGCTTTAAGCCGCCGAGGCAGCGTCTTCCGACCGCCCGACAAGTTTCTCATAATCGGCCCGCAGCGTTTTAGTCACTTCGCCGACGGTCAGTTCGAGATCGTCAATTTTACCGACCGGCGTCACTTCGGCTGCGGTGCCGGTGACAAAGATTTCAAGCGCGTCCTTAAGCTCTTCGGGCCTAATATGGCGTTCAACCAGCTCATAGCCACGCTCTTTGGCAAGCTTAATAACGGTCTGGCGGGTGATGCCGTTCAAAAAACAATCCGGCGGCGGTGTGTTGATAACATTGCCTTCGGTGATCATGAAGAAATTAGCGCCGGTGCCTTCGACAACATTGCCGCGCCAATCGAGCATCAAGGCATCGTCATAGCCAGCGGCTTCTGCATCATGTTTGGACATCGTGCAGATCATATAGAGGCCAGCAGATTTAGCATGGACCGGTGCCGATTCGGGTGGTGGGCGCCGCCATTTTGAGGTCTTTAGGCTAATGCCTTTATTGCGGGCTTCGGGTGAGAAATAAGACGGCCAGGCCCAAACAGCAATCGCCAGATGGATCTTGGTTTCTTGCGCAGAAACTCCCATCATCTCACTACCGCGCCACGCTATCGGACGGACATAGCCATCGACAATGTTGTTCGCTTCACAAGCCTGGATGCAGGCTGCATCAATTTCTTCTGCTGAATAGGGAATTTCAAATCCCATGATTTCAGCCGAATTGATCAGCCGTTCCGTATGCTCGCGCAATTTGAAAATATTACCGCCATAAACGCGTTCCCCCTCGAACACGCTCGATGCATAATGTAAGGCATGTGTTAGCATATGTAGATTTGCATCACGCCAATCTACCATTTCCCCATCAAACCAAATCAACCCGTCACGGTCGTGAAAACCTTCGCTTGGCATGAAATTATCTTCCCTTTTTTTGTCGTTTTACGAAATGATGTTGCTTCAAATAGCGTTATCTGGCATATATGTCAATAACACTGACTTATATTTTTTACTGAAGCTCTATAAAAAAGGCCAGCAATGGACGCGTCAACACCCGAAACAGAAAAAGACCCAGCAAGTTCAGCCTATTCCGATGCGGAGTTGCGGGACGCTATGGAGCTGCTGTTTTTCTCGTATCGCGATTTTATCGGCGAGCCGGATGCGATTTTAAGCGACTATGATTTTGGCCGTGCGCATCACCGGGTCATTCATTTTGTCGGTCGCAACCCTGATATTACGGTCAGTGATTTACTCTCGGTTCTGAAAATTACCAAGCAAAGTCTATCGCGGGTTTTAAGTCAGCTTATTCGGGAAGATTTTATCAAACAGATTCCGGGGCCGGTTGATCGCCGCCAGCGGTTGTTGTCTTTGACTGAAAAAGGTCATGCCCTCGAAGAAAAATTATCCGCCCATCAGCGCGAACGTATTGCCAGCGCCTTCAAGATTGCTGGACCCGACGCCGTCGAGGGCTTTTACCAAGTGTTATTGAATATGATGAACAATCCGAAAGAATTTAAAAAACACGATTGATTTTGAGAGAAGTTTAGCGAAAGAGATGGTCTCGTGAGTGTTGAAAACGCGCATATTTTAGTTGTCGACGACGATGATCGCCTGCGTGATCTGCTGAAAAAATATCTCAGCGATAACGGCTTTCGCGTCACAGCGGCTGAAGATGCCAAAGCAGCCCGGGCAAAGATGGTGAGTATCGCCTTCGATCTCATTGTCTTGGACCGCATGATGCCAGGCGAAACCGGGCTGGAATTCGCGAGTTCGATCAGAGGTCATAACACCGTGCCGATCCTCATGTTGACGGCAATGGTGGAGACCGATGACCGGATTGATGGTCTGGAGGTAGGCGCGGATGACTATCTCACCAAGCCGTTTGAGCCGCGTGAGCTTTTGCTGAGGATCAATTCTATTTTACGCCGGGTACCGGAAGTTATTGATGAAATGGTGCCGACCGAGGCCCGGCTGGGTGAATTCATTTTTAATATCGAGCGCGAGGAACTGCGCCACGGTGACGACATGGTTGGGCTGACCACGGCAGAGGCCCGGCTGTTGAAGATTTTGGCTGAGAAGCCCGGCGCAATTTTTAGCCGCGAGCACCTCATGGAGCTTGTTGCGCCCGGCGGCGGTGAGCGAACGGTCGATGTTCAGGTGAACCGGCTACGTCATAAGATCGAACCGGATGCAAAATTACCGCGTTATCTGCAAACGGTGCGTGGCCAGGGCTATATTTTGAGGCCGGATTAGGGTTGGAAAGTAGGAAATGGCAGCAAGAGTGATTAAACGCTTTTTACCGAAGAGTTTGTTGGGACGATCGATCCTAATCATCGTGACGCCGCTCGTCCTGCTGCAACTCGTCTCGGCCTTTGTGTTTTATGAAAGCCATTGGGACAAGGTGAGTCTGCGTTTGGCCAGAAGCGTGGTCGGTGACATCGGCGCTGTCGTTGATTTGTTGGCGCAAAATAAAACACCGGCCGGGCGCGCAGCCGTATTGGAGCTCGCCTCTTCTCGTCTGGCCCTGGAGGCCCAAATTGTTGACGGCGAGGTTCTAACCAATAAAGAAAATAAAATCACCGGCGTTGATTTTGTTGAAACGGTTTTGATGCGGACCATGACTGAGGCCATCAAGAAGCCGTTTAAAATAGATGGCAATAGAATTGAAAAGCATGTCGTCATTTCTGTCCAATTGCCGGAAGGCGTTCTGGAAGTTGTGACCAATCGTAAACGCCTGTTTAGTTCGACCACTTATATCTTTGTGCTCTGGATGGTCGGCACGGCGATGATCTTGTTTGGCGTCGCGACGATATTTATGCGCAATCAAGTGCGCCCGATCAGGCGCTTGGCAGCGGCGGCGGATGATTTCGGCAAAGGCCGTGATACGCCTCGCTTTAAGCCAGAAGGGGCAACCGAAGTGCGCCAAGCAGCAACCGCCTTCATTTCCATGCGGGATCGCATTCAACGTCAGATTAGTCAGCGCACAGATATGTTGTCTGGTGTGTCACACGACCTTCGGACCCCGCTCACCCGCATGAAGCTGGACCTTGAAATGCGCGCAGACAAGGATGGCGCCGAAGATATCAAAGCAGATATCGCAGAGATGGAGCATATGCTTGAAGCTTATCTTGCGTTTGCCAGAGGCGAGGGCGATGAGGCACCGAAAACGACTGATTTATCAGCAATGCTCACGGATGTTGTTGGGTTGGCCCGGCGCAAGGGGGCGGCTGTTGATCTTCACAGTGAAGGCCCAATTGAGGCGCAAGTGAAGCCCAACGCTTTTAAGCGCTGCGTCACCAACCTCGTCGAAAACGCTGATCGTTATGCGGATCACGTGTCGGTTCGGGCCGGCCAGCGTGGCCAGGCGATTGAAATCACGATTGATGATGACGGTCCAGGCATTCCGGAAGATCTCAGAGAAGATGCCTTTAAACCCTTTTATCGCTTAGAGAACTCCCGCAACCCTGAAACCGGTGGCGTCGGACTGGGACTTTCAATTGCCCGCGATGTTATTCGCGGTCACGGCGGAGACATTGCTTTGGGAGAATCGCCGGCCGGTGGTTTGCGAGCGAGGCTGATATTGCCGCTTTAAAACAGCTTTCCGCCATTGGGCACGTCGTGAGTGGGTGAAATTAGAACCACTTCACCGGTATCATCGGGAAAGCCTAAAACCAGACATTCAGACATCAACGGGCCGATTTGCTTGGCCGGAAAGTTAATCACCGCGGCGACTTGCTTGCCAATTAAGCTCGCTGCCTCATAGTAATGGGTGATCTGCGCCGATGATTTCCGCTCGCCGATCTCGGCACCGAAATCCAGCCAGACTTTATAAGACGGGTTGCGGGCTTCGGGGAACTCCTCGGCACGGATAATCGTGCCGACGCGAATATCGACCTTGCTGAAATCGGAATAATCTATGTCCATCGGAGATTCCTGTTAAGCGACTTTTCTGGTCGGCGCGGGGATTAATCTGGCGAGACTTTCAGCTTTGGCGAGGCCATCATCTAAAGTTGCCATGGTTTTAGCCATATCGGTGCTATCGTCATCGAGCCAGCTTTTAAAACTACGCAAATAGATCACGGTCAGAATTTTTGTTTTAACGCAGCCGATCGGTGAGAGACTTCGTGTCCCAACCAAATCCAAAGTTCTATGCATGCAGCGGAGCAGGACGCGCAGCCCATGAGCACTGGCAATTGGGTCATAGGGAACGGTTTCCCGCAAAATTGATTTGATGGCTGATTTATGGGGCTGCAACGCGTCAAAGCGTGCCATCAAAATATCAAATAGTTGATCGCGGATCGACTCTTCCGTCCCCGCATTGGTGAATTCTTTCGCCACTTGTGCGTCGATTTGGTCATTGAAGGCATCCAAAATAGCGAGTTTTGATGAGAACTGTTTTTTTAATTCTTCTGGTTTTTATTTGGCCGCCTCAGCGATATC
>Ga0233429_1003720_pt1 | contig 14098 bp, 14 predicted proteins | sample SI_118_April2016_3_FD_179879 | JGI IMG/M metagenome (GOLD analysis project Ga0233429, IMG submission 179879) | Seawater microbial communities from Saanich Inlet, British Columbia, Canada - SI_118_April2016_135_MG | ecosystem: Environmental > Aquatic > Marine > Inlet | place: Canada: British... | reverse complement strand
CGAAACTTGCGGCAGGATTAAATGTAATATCCTCTGCATCTGCGGCAGTAATATGAATCCACGCATCACCATCCCACATAAACTGTTCAGCTTCACCTGGGTCAATTGTAATAGTTCTAGCCCCAACAACATCGAAGCTTAAGGCAGAAGTATCATTATTGATAACCCAATATCGTTTACCTGGAGTTGTAGTTGTAGGCGCACCGAATGTTTGGTCAAAGCTTGTTGTTGCCGCAGTAATTATAACGCCATGATAAGTATCTAATTTTGCAGTCGTTAAGGCAGTATCTAAAAGAGGGTCGGTCATAGTGTCCATGTCCACTAAACCGCCAGCTCCCGTGCCTCCTAGCCAAGTGATTGGCCCCATTAAGTCTGAACTAGGCATAGTCTTATCCTATCACATATCTAATTTTAGTTGAGATTGCCTGTTTCCGTTGAAGCTGGAATACTACTGTATCTTCCGTAGCGTTTGCAGCAGCTCCCCATCTGACTCTTAAATCAATAGGTGGGCCACCGCCAGGTAACCAAAGACTGTTTGAGGTATTGATTATATCAGTAGTGCTAGGAGCCCATGCAAAATATACATCATAGTCAGATTGTATAGTAATATACAAGGGAGTTCCCGTGCTATTAGATTGATTTCTTTGTAGGGTAATATTCTGGGTAGTCCCAGTATTGGTCAGCACAGTTTGCTGTTTGAACTCAGCTTCAATGTCGGCAATTGCCTTATTGGTTACTGCGCCTTTAGCTTTGCGTTCTTTGTTAGCCATGAGATAGTCTCCTTTGGTTATTCACTAATACCGCCACCCAAGACTTTTGATACTAGGATTAGTGATTGGCTATTACATAATTGTCAATTAATCATTTTCATCCAGGCGATATACTCTAGGTGGAACATTTATCTTTCTTTTCCTTCCACCTCTAATAGTCATACCTGTGCTTGCCTTCTTCCTAAATTTTCTATGACGGTGGCCTTCCATCGCCACATCATCACCAGCTAATTGACTTCTCACGTTTTCTATGATAGCCTCCGCGATTGTATCATCACAGTTAATATAACTATATTCATCGGGTGAAGTCAAGCTAGAAACGTCTGTAAAGAGGCTCGTATCAAGAAAATTGATAGAATCCCATGTATTTACGGCTATAACAGAGTCAGCAGTAGTCAAGGTCAGCAGACTACCTGTAGAGGTGAACACGGTTCCTACTGTACTTGCACTAGCACCATCCAATGTAAAGTCTAGTAAACTCTGAGCCGTTATCATATATACAACGCCAGCAGTCATAGAACCACTGGTAATCGGTGTACCTAATTCCTCAACCGCATCATTCTGCGTAAGAGTTACTCCACTTGGGTCAGTAGTCAGAAACATAGTTCCTACGTTATTGTCACCAGCACCTAATGAAGTGAAGTCAACTAATGACCTCGCTGCAATCATATAGAAGTTTCCAGTAGTCATCAGAGATTCGTCTTCGATTTTATTGTAAGCCGTTCTCTGATAGTGGTGTCCAATGTCAGCGTAATCTGTGCGAATAGCTGGGTTCAAATCGGTGACACTAACAATAGTATTCAGTAAGGCTGTTGGGTCTGGAATCAAAATAACGTCAGCGTTCGTAATCCCCCCAGTAGTATAGTAAGTAGAATCACCACTTGGATTGTAGATAAAATCAAAACCGATGAACGTATGAGTAATCGCAATTCCACTTGCGTAACTTTCGTCTGGAGCACCCAACTGTTCTTCATCATTGATTTTGTAAACTCGTAACTTTCTGCCCACGATAGTCCAACGATAATCACCTGAATCAGTAACATTATCATCAATTTTAATACCATTGTCGCTACCTCCTGGGACTAAGGCAACATAGTCTGCTGGAAGATTATAGTCAGATACACCATTGACTAATGATATATATGAAGTCTTAGTCTTCTCATAGTATGTTTCCTGCAACTCAAGGAAAGCATTTCTAATGAATCTAATTATTAAGTTAGTTTGTGTAGAGTTTACTCGCTCCATCACTTCTAATACTTGCATTATGCGCTAACCTCCTGTTGCTGTGAGCCTGCAAATTTAGTAACATGAGTTTCCATAAACCTATATGCTAACAAGTAATGTCCGTTAGCCTTATTAGTTGCATCAGCAGATAATGCTGCATACTGAGCCATTGATTGTAGTCTTACATTTGCCTCTTGTATGTACGCAAGAGCCTTGCTTAAATCAGAGCTAAACTCGCTAGTAGAAGCCTGAATCTCTGTAGCATATTTCTGAATGATAGAGGAAGATTGAGTTGAGTATATTGAAATCTCAGCGTTAAACTTGCTAACAACAACCCCAGCTTCTGAGGCATATATCTGAACTAACGAATTGAACCTATCAATCTGTGCTGAATAAGCCTGTATGTTTGAACTAAACAAGCCTATTGATTCTTTATTCTCAGATGAAATACGCTGAACCCTTGCAGAATAGTCTTGAAGTATTGAAGCGACTTCTGCCGAATAGTTCTGTATATCAGCTTGGTAAGAATTGATAACGGATTGGACTTCAGTACCATACTTTTGGTTTTTCGCTGAAAAGTTAGCAATCAACGCTTGATTTTGTTTAGCTACTGAATCTACCTCTGCCGAATAGTTACTTATCTCAGTCTGAACAATAGTGGAGTAGCGACTTAAATCAGCACCGTAATTCTGTATTGCATTTGAATTTTGCTGTGAAGTAGCTTGCACCTTGCTGCTATATTCATTGATTAACGCCTGAGCCTCAGCACTATATGATTGTACATCAGCACTGAACTTAGCTATCTTAGCTTGAGATTCAGATGATGCGTTTTGAATGTCTGCCCCATAGTCTGATACTAAAGACTGAACCTCAGAAGAAAAAGCTTGAACCTTATTGGAAAAGTCTTGCAAGATGCTAGACGCTTCGGATTGATAAGCTTGCCACTCAGCACCGTACCTAGCTACTGTTGACTTGTATTCTTCTGACTGTTCGCTAGTGACAGCGTTCTCATTCTGTATGTTTGCCTGAAACTCAGCTATTTGTGACTGAATCTTTGAAGCAACCGCTTGAGCTACTTCAACGTCATCCGAAGAAATCTGCGTATCTATTCCTGAGAAGTCAGGAGCTACAACTGGCTTTGTATATGTGAATGAAGGCGCACTAAGCGTACTTGCGGGTTGAGTTGGTAGCATATTAGGAACAGGCACAGTAGGCAACGAAAGAGCAGATGGGAATGTCTCAGTAGATATTGCTACAGGTATAGTCGGCAACGTAATCGCACCTGGGAACGGAACGAGACTAATTGCAGTCGGTGCGCTTGTAGGTGTGATATTAGCAGGGAAACTTACAAGAGAAACATCAACTGGCGGTGTAGGTAACTCAGCCATATCTGGGACTGCTGGCAACGGAGCGTCACTAGGATAGTCTATCATTGAAGGTGGAGAAACCATAACTGGCAATCCAGAAGAATCTGGAATTGTAGGTAATGAATCTATAGTTGGAACTGTTGGAAGTGTAGGCGCAACAACTTGATTGTAAGTTGGGAGCGCATTCTCCATATCCTCAAGATAACCACCTGAGCCTGTTATCGCTTCCATCTCAACTATTGCACTATCTCTAAAAATGTTCGCTAGGGATGAAAGGTCAGTACCATAAGCATATTGCATGACACCTTCTTCAAGAATCCCAAATACACTAATAGTTCCGTTAATGATAGTAGGAACCTTAACACAAGTGAATAGTCCAGCTTCCCCACTTGCAGGGTCTGGTTTGATATATAACTTCCCTCTTATGTTATATACGCCAGGGAATAATTTACTTCTTGCAAACAAACTACTTGCACCCGATACGTTCTCAGCGTAGTAACTTTCTGGAGATAAGAACTGACAAACACTTCCATCTCTCTCAATTACTAAGACAGTATCATTTTCATAAGAGAAGCCGTTAGCATTCTCAATAGATACTGTTTCTGCGTATGGGAATAAAAGTTGTTTAGGGGCAGTTGCCATTACAAATCTAGCACCTGCCGTGAGTGAATCTAACACGCTATCATCAGTAACACCTAGAGCTACAGTGCTTTTCGTGACAGCACGAACCTTGCTTAACAATGTTGTAGCCATTCAATACTCCAAAGTAATGGGGGCAAGCCGAAACCTACCCCCAAATTACAGTTAGCTAGTTGATATAGCAGTCTGAATACTAGACATACCTGAAACGTACCAACTGGTACCATCATTCTCAAATTCTAGATAATCACCCTTTAGGGCTGATGTACCTATAATGACGTTACTAACGCCAGCACAGGCTACACGGTTATCTTCATTTGTGTCTGATTGCTGTTCCAAGTTACCATATACAATAGCACTACCGAAAGCAAGCGTAATTGCCGCTCCTGGAGTATTCTCTTGAACAATGAATTTATAGTTTACGCCAGCCTTCAATGTTGTTGGCATCGTAATACTATAAGCACCGCCAGCAGATAAAGCTTCTAACAAAAACACTTTTCCGCTGTCGCCATTGGAAATAGTTTCTGCAGCAGATATTTTCTCAATTACCTGTCCACTGAAACTTCCACGGGAACCTACTCTTGTTCTAGTCATTCTTTAACTCCTTAACCTGCGTAAATAACTGTTGGGTTACTTGGAGCATTACCAGCAGTTGTTATAACTCCTGAAACCATCCAACTTAGTGCTGTGATGCACACAATATCAAGACATGAGCCAGCTGATGCGCCACTTGTCTGAGCATCGTTATCGAAGATAAGCCAGTCGTAACTCGTTGGAGTTGCAACGGCAGTAGCTTTAACAACAATTTGTGTATCATATTTATCAGCAGTTGTAGATGTAACAACAACCTGCCCATAAAAACAGTCACCACTTGCAACAGTAATCTTCAACGCTGCATCTGTTGAAAGTTGGTCGAGTACAATACGAAAGCGCATTCCAGGAACGGCTGTTGGTAATGTAGTCGTAAAACCAGTTGCGTTGTTAAGTACGATTGTTTTCCCACTATCTGCTGGAGAGAGAACATTCGTAGCGGTAAGAACTTTTACAACACCATGATTCAATGCAGTATCAAGTTGTACCTGAGTTAAGTTATAGTTTCCAATAACGTATTTTGCGTCACTGGCTGGAGCACGATTGCTTTTTACTAAATCAGTCATCATAGACTCCTATCAAACCCAAACAGCGTGAAGTTCAGGGATTTTATGTTTGAAGCCAATATCGGCATCAATCAAATCAACTCTGTAACTTTCACCTGAGTTCTTTTTATCTTTAACGCCTACATGAACAGAAACATCATTGTTATATCCGTTACCAACAAGTGGGCGAATAGCACAGCCGTTCATATCTATGGCTACCATTTTGACATTAGTTCGGTCAAGGTTTACGTCACGAACAACTTTCATTGAGGTTCCGTCAACATCAATAACACGAACTGGAACACCGAGTTTCTTTCCACTACCTGACATTTGCATGCGATAGTTGGGAGAAATCTCTACGTTGTTCTTCATGTAACCAGACTGTTTAGCCAACCAGTTCCAAGTACGAGTAGGTACAAAGTAGTAAGTGTTCATTCCCATATCGGGTTTGAAACGTGGGTCATTAAATGCTGACATATCTTCTAAGAAGTCATCAACATCTTTGTCTGCGTAAGACAATGCAAACTGATTACCATTGTTCAGGATATAATTGATAATACCCTCAGTATATGTGATACCATCAGCATCTTCATACTGTTCACCAAAGTAAGATGTGTAAGCCAACTGAAGGTTGATTGACAGCATCTTGTCTTGCCATTCTTCTGTCCAGGGATTCTTCTCGAATTTCAGAACAGTTGACATGGCACGATAACTCATCATTGCAGTCTCTTTAAACTCTTGTGTCAGACCATAATCGGTTGAGTAGAGTTGGTCACGATGACTTTCGCCATAACCTGAGAGTTCGTGATAAGCTGAACCAGATACATAGGTACGCATTGGCTCTAGTTTTTGAGCAAGACTTGAAGTACCTGTACTATGAGATACATCTAGCAAGTCTGTATTCGTTGAACCATCCCAACTTGCACCATAATAGGAAGTAGGATAGATGTGAGTTGCTTGTGTCTTGATAAGACGGCAATTCAGAATTACACCCTCGCCATAAGTTACGGCTGTATTCGATGCTGTTACATCAAATATGGATATGATACGTGCAAGCACATAATCAGTAGGTGTATTGAAAGCATCTGCGGGAGCCGTAGAGCTAACAGGAATCTGAATCATTTGGTTTGGATGGAACCAATTAGGTTTCGTTCCAGCACCACCAAGTTGATAGCCGACTGTAGCTGAAACTGTCGTACCAACTCTGTTCTGTAATTGACCAACACGAGCATAATCACACATTATCATGATTGCTTGAAGGTTTCCCTGTGTCGTATCAAATGAACTGTTTGAGAATGAGGTTGCGCTCATTCCAGGAGCAGTAGCCTGTAGAACCTCACGAAGTCCTGCGCTATTCCAAGCACCAGAAGCTAAGTCCTCAGTTAAATCTCCAGTACATACTTCACCAACAGCACCTAGACCAACAACGTAGCCAAAGCGTCTAAGGGAAGCACCGCCTCTGCGTGTAGTTGATTTGAATTTTGGGTCATCTGTTGGAACTTTTCTCATCATGTTCAGGAAGTGAAGGTATGGGTCACGTTGGTAACTCAACTTAGTATAGTCATTCCCGAAATTATACGACCGCCTTAAATCACCAGTATCTGGCGAATTAGAACGACCAATTTCATTTAGGTCGGACTGATTCAGGTCAGTCGCTGGGGCTTGTACGGTACGCGGAGTATCACCATAAGGTCTGGTAATTCCACTATAATCGTTTGCCATTATAATATCCTCAATTAAATTGTAGTTTCAAATTTCTTGTCATCAATGTTAAAAAGCCTACCAAAATACTGAGAATTACTTTCCTTCTGTAATTCCTGTCCACCTTTAGCAGACATACTTGGAGACATTTGTGACATTCTCGTTCGCTGTTGTGAAAAATCCTTCACGGTATTCTGTGCTATATTCTTCGATATTTCCTCACGATGTATCATAAGATAAATATCCTTCAGCGTGACATTTCGCTTCTCTGCTTCATCTTCAAATTTCTTGAAGTCAGCATCAGTCATATTAAACTCTTTCATCAGACTTGCTTTCTCATTCTTGAAAACTGTCTGCGCATCCTGTTCCCTTGTTTCAGCCTTGTCGCGGTCAATCTGCTTTCTAGCCTCAAGAGCTATCTCAGCACGATGGTATTTAGCGGAATCGCTATTTGGGTCAGATACAGCTTCTTCGGGGTCGTAAACGAACTCCTCAGCTCCATCTTTACCGAATAGGTATTCAGCAAGGTTTTTAGGTTGCGGTTCTTGAGTTTGTGTTTGAACTGTCTGTGGAGCGACTTTGTTTGATTCAATTAAGGCATTGATATTTTCTGTCTGAGTTTCCATTGCTTTAAGCAATTCAGACGCTTCTGACTTGTCCTCCACCTTATCGGTATCTGGAGGTTTGACTTGAGATAGTCGTTCCAGTCTATCAGCTTCTTGCTCAAACTCGTCACCCATCGCAGGTGTTAAGTTTTGCTTTGCAGCTTCCATTACTGGTTCTACTACTGTATCGTCTTCTGTGTCCAATTGCGCAAAGAAGTTGTCCTTTACGGGCATTTCATCTACTGTTGCGCTTTTGCCTTGTCCAGCCATTTCTAGTTCCTTTCAGTTTAAATATAATCCTTTTCACTAGATTATACAATAGGGCAAGTTATGTTTTCTTGTCCGTTTTTGTCTCCGCTTTGTTATTCTGAGCCACTTCTTTCTTTAGCAAAGCAAGCTCCTTTCTAAATAAATTCAGCTCATTTTTCATCTGGCTTCTTAGATTCTTCTGTTCTGCTTCAGTCTGAAGAACATCTTTTTGACTCTCGGCTCCACCTCTCAGAATATCATTCTGAATATTAGCAGTTGTGACGCCACGTTGAGCTGTTTGTAAATCACCCTTGAGCCTCTTGACTTCTTCCTCCAATTGTCCAATCTGCCCAGCTTGTTGTGAATATATAGACTTTCGCTTCATTAGGCCTTCTTTATCAGCAATATCACCAATATGTTTGATTGTCTCAACATCGTCAGTAATGCCTTCCTTCTGTAGCTCAATCCAGCGACCTTCTTCTGCTTCCTTGTTAGTAGGTAGCGTAGAGCTTGAAATAACACGAATATCAAACTTCAATGTTTCATAGTCAAACATCTTGCCAATCTTCTCGCCAATGTCATTAAAGATTGGAACATTCATCTCGTATTCTTTGAATCCTTCTTCATTGACAATCCTGAACACTTTATGAATTTTGTAAACATGCTGTGATACATCAAGAAAAACGTTCCCAACGTGAGTAAGAACAGGCTCAAAGACTGTCTTAATCCAAGACTTCAATCGCCTTGTACTAAACTCATCATTTGCCATCTTTCCTCTAAATGTCTCAGATGGATTGTCAGCAAGCCCCATAAGTGAAGATGGAACACCAGCAGTATATTCAAGCTCTGATTTTCCATTCTCGCTAATCTGGAAGAAAGCGTTGTTCAAAGGTTCAGGTTTCTGTCTCACAGGTGTTGAATCTGGCCCTGCATACTCATATTCAAGACGACCACCAGGCATTGATACATTCATGTCCCAGTCTTCTTCATTAGTTAGAGTTCCAGCCTGAATCAGCCAAGGCGAGTTACTTGAAAGCGTGGCGTGGTGAATCGTAATCTGCCCAGCCTTATTAATCTGTTGTTGTTTACCTATCATCGGTTTTGCTGCAGAGATAGGATATGGGCCACCATTGAACATGAATGGAAGGGGAATAAGCGGATAGTGAACAAGGTCTGTATCTTCATCATACAGTAATGTATCGGTACCAATACTAACCTCCTTGAATACTCTATCTTCCCAATAAGGAATCTTCTGCATAATATCTTCTTCGGCAACTACACCCTCAGAAATCATTTCATCATATTCAGTTTTTCTGATAGACTTATTAACTACATTCGATTGCATCTGTTGGAAAGTAGATTCATAGTATTGTTGTTTTTGCTGATATTCAGACTGCTGTACGCGTTCAAGTTTCTGAATCTCAAAATCCATTCTTGACTGAATAATCTGTTCAGCTTCAACTTGTTCTGAAAAGTTCTTGACAGCTTCTTCCATCTGAACAGCCAGTTCCATCTGTAGTTCTTCAAGCTCAACTTTAGCCTGTTGTTCTACTGAGGACATTTCCTCTGGGGAGGGCACTTCATGAATGAATAAGTTATAGAATAAAACTTTCTTCTTCTTATACGTTTCAATGAATGGGAGTACATCTTCATCTAGCCCAGCCCTAGTATTCATCGCATCTTCTGAGACTTCTTCATCTCTTGAAGGATTGCTACTATCAGCAGAAGCCGTAGTCAAGGGCGTACCAGTAGCAATTTCGATTTCAGCCTCATATTGAGGAAGATAGTTTTTAAGCCATTGTTTAGTTACATTCTTAGCAACAATGATAAAGGCCGCATCACGGAACATTAAGTCGCGGCAAGTGGGGTCAACATAGACATTATCTGGCTGAATACTATTGAACATAGTCTCACCCATTCCCCTGTCTGCCATAGTATCAGCATAGATATTGAACCATCCTATACTCTTTGTAAGGGTATTCAACACAATCTGGCCTATCTGCATATCTCCGTCTGATAGGTGGAACGTGTACTCAAACAGACCATCAAAGATTTCAGACATTCCTGAATCATCGCCTGTCCATCCAGTAGCTTGCCAACGCGGTCTATTAGCAGTTATGAAATACTTCATTATCTCGATAACTGGGGTCATTCGGTTTGTAGTAAAGGTCGGCATACCAGCATCCTTCAATGCAGTACGTTCCTTACTCGTCATCTGTATATCTTCGTAGTAATCGTTTCCCTGGTACAAGTCACGCAACCAAACTTGTCGTCTAGGCGTATTTGCTCGCTGAAGTAGCCACCAGTTATTCTCGGCTTTTGTGTAGGCTTCGCTGTCAGGTGTTTTCTGCACCATCATTTTTCTCCCTTAAAATTAATTACATTGTCATCCATGACGACTGTACTTTCCTATTTCTAGCTCTTAACGCCTCCAGCTTTTTCCTTTTGTATTCAAGCAGATTTGGAGGAAGTGGAGCCTCTTTGAGCTTCGCACTCCCTTTGTACCTATAAGAACCAAGAACGGCATAATACAATCCTTCAATCGTATCATCATGAGCCATTCTTGGGCCAAACTTTATTATCTCATTCTCAAGGTCATACATATTTTTACGCAGGTATATAAGCCCACTTGTAAAATCACTGTTAAGGTGTGTATGAACCCTGTTGTGTTTATTCTGTCCACCTGGGGCGTGAGGTGCGATATGAACGTCACCCGCATCTAATTGTCGCTTCAGGTTGTTCAAGTCCTTAAATACAGACCTGTTCATAGCAACATCTTCAACTCTACCGTTGTTGATGTGATATTTCTGCCCTAACTCTATAATGTAGTCAGCAACGCCTTTTTTACCAATAATTTTCATGTTAGCGTCACGCATTCCAGCTGTAGGCATATACTTATTTCGCACATATTCCATAACATACTTGCGATTCTCGGCATCTACAGCAATTATCATAATGACAGAGAAATCAGAATCTTTTTTATCAATATCGGTTGCAGGGTCACAGCCAAGAAAGGTATTGACAGGGTATCTAACCTTATCAATCCATAAATAGCTCTGTTTTTCTTCCTCATCCCATTCATACTGCGCATCGTGGTACTGAAGGTGTTTTCTATTCCAGGTTGCATTGTCCTCAGTAGTAACCTGAAGCTCATATTCTTGATAGTAACCAGCAACACCGATTTCAGGTGTTTTTTCGTACACAGCTTTAATAGTGTCAAGAACATGGCGCGGTCTAAAGCTATTCCACAGTACACCACCCTCCATAGTAGGTTGGGTAGAGCCGTAAACATGAACATTCCAAGGATAATCCTCAGTAGTTCCGTCTCTCTCAGCCTGCGCCCAGTCATCCATCAAGTTTTGAGCCATTGAGTCCCAATGAACAGGCGTTCCAGTAAGGAACATTCTACGTCTTGGTGTATTCTTCTCAATAGCGGGGAAAATGGCGTTCATGATGGTTTTTTTGATGAATGTTCTTGCACCTTCGGTCTTGGTGTTAGCCTCTGTTTCCGCATCATCTATAAAGGCACGACTAAGACGCAAGGTTCCTTCCTCTAAATCAGCCCATGTTTGCCCACGAACCGACTTGAGGGTAGAGAATGACTGTAGTTTCTGGTTAGTAGCTGTTACGATATTCTCTATATTCCATATCTTCCCACGCTGGTTGCCAAAGTAGTGTCGGATACGTTTATTATGCTCAAGATTCAACCTAATATACTCCATATTAGCGAATGAATCAACTTGTGACTTTGACACCCAGACATGGAATAGTTGTTCACGCTTCTTAGACCAGCCCCATTCCTCAGCCTTGTAAGCAAAACAGAAATCCTGTAAAATAGAACATTTTGTTAGGGTTGTTTTTGCCGATTCGCGGGATAGAATGAAGGCACAGGGCTTTTGACTATCTGAATCAAACTCAGCACCCAAGCGATAGTGAACTTCGGGCGTTTTACTTTTAAGGAAATCTCCAGGTAGAAACAATTTGCCAAAGGCAATCATGTGCTTGTAAGCGAGATAGAGCTTTCGTTCTTCCTCTGAAGCATGATGAAGACCATTTGGCAGTATTATCATTTTATTTCCTGTGGCTCTATTTTTTGTTCAAGGTCACCAGTAGTTGCTGGCCTATCATCCCCAGTTATTCCTGAAGCCTGTCTAGCCAATTCATCTTGCAAGCAACGCTCACACAGAACATTTGTTCCGACTGTAGGCTTGTCACACTCAACACAATGATTAGGCATTGGCATTATAGTTTTCTCCAGGCATAATGTTTTCTATAACAAAGATACTCAGGATGCTTAGAGTTAGCATAAGCTTCCTTCTCAAAACGTATCATTCTATAGGCACTCTTAAAATCATAATGAAAGATATTGTATATCCATTCAAAGAAGTATATAAGCAAAAACCCAATGACAAGTAATTCGTTGTATTGGGCTATATGAATCTTCTCATGTCGAATTGTTTTCTGCGAGGTTTCCTTCCTAACGATAATGAACGGCCAGAGAGTTATTCCTCCAACCCTGAAGAACCAACTGAAGAAATCACAAATTCTATCTGAAACAATTATCATAAGAACGCCTCCATTCTTTCTTTCGTTACCTTGTTCATTAACTCTCGCAAATCTTTTCCTGTCTTAGTTGAACCAGGGCCAATAAGAGAATACGAGCCAAGCCCCTTCGTGACAACCCAACCTTTATCCAGCATCTTAGTAAGACTCTCGAATAGCTCGGTGTCCGAAAAAGTATCTGGGAGATGTGCGGCTCGACTCGTAACATTTACTTCTCTCATTAATCGTTATCGGGTAATTCAAAATCAGCAGGCAACGGTGTCTCAGGTACAAGGACTTCCGATTCTTCACCATCTATATCAACATAGCCGTGAATGTCACCTTCAGTCACCAGTCTCATTTCAGTTTCCTCATACATCACTTTAAAGCCAGAATGAGTATTGACAAGAACAATCTTATCTGGTTGCAATCCGTCTTCTTTCAAATCTTTGATAACAGTAGATACTGAAATGATTCTAGCAAGTTCAAGGTCTTGACCGAAAACTTTACCTGGCATGATTAAGCCACTCTTGCTCTTAACCTCTACGCCCATAGGCTGTACAAGAAGCTTAGGATTTGCTGGACTTACTTTTAACATTTTTAGACTCCTTCTTGAATATGTCAGGAAATTCTTTTTTCAAGTCTTCGACTGAACCAAATATCATTTCTTCACAAGCTTTCTTCCACTCTTTGCTAAATTCTTTAGCCTGTTCAGCATAAACTTTCTTCCATTCCTTCTCAGCTTCGCTCAATCGTTTCTCGACTATCTCAGTAAGGTCTGTCGCTTTCGCTCCAGAGTCAGTAGAAACATCAGAGCCAGCTTCAAACAGTTTCTGAAAGTCTTCATCCTTGTAAACGTGTAAGTCACCAACAGCGTCTATAACCAACCAAGAGCCAGAACGCAACTGAACACGCCCAGCGTTTGTATGTACGCTCATGTGGTCAATCTGTTGACTAACACGACCATTAATGTTAGGTCGCTTAATAATTTTTAGAAAGTTAGAAAACTTCTTACCATCTTTCTCTAGAACTAAATACTGAACAGCATCAACAATCTTCGGTGTTGCCGAAAATGTCTCCCATCCTAAATCTTTTCCCTTGTCTTCGCTCATTGTTCGTCTCCGTTTTGTATTTGGGCAAATTCAGCCTCAAGGGCATCAGCACCCAAGTTAGGCGTATCTTTACCATCTACTATTTTAGCAGGTTCAAACCCACTATATCCACTATCTATTTGTGCCTGGTCATTAAGCTCAGGCTTTTCCATTCCAGCGTACACGCCAGATTGTTTCAGGGCAGACAGGCGAACATCTTCTCTGCGAGCTTTTCCCTCGCCATTCTCATCTCCGTGTCCCATCTCCCACACATCTTTCATCACAGCCTTAACTGTAATTCCAAGTTCTTCTGCGGCATCTGTCATTTGTTCGCTTATAAGTTTCATAATCCTGTCCTGTTGTATTAAAAGGTTGGCTTTCTCTAGCGTGGAATGAATATCCCTAGCATTGTACCCAGCTTCCTTCACAGCCATAATCATAGATTCTTGTCTACCATTACCCTGCTGAAGAAACATCATTAAGTTCGCAACAAACTTGCGCTCTTTTTTTGTGAGGTAGTCGCGGTTCTTCATTTGGTGCATATATGAGTAAGCTTGAGGGTTGTTCGTAAAGGTGTAGCGTGAAACGTGCTTCGTAAAATCGGTGTCCATACCATAATGTTTTGACGAGTTAAATGTACCAACTACAGTCCTTCGATAACCATTAGGAGAAACTTTCTTCTTAGCCGTATCCTTTCCGTGCTTCAAATCACCACGTTTGATTATCTGGCATATACCTCCATCATCAGCAAGAACCCAGTCGCCTTCGTTAGAA
>Ga0233429_1003709_pt1 | contig 14127 bp, 7 predicted proteins | sample SI_118_April2016_3_FD_179879 | JGI IMG/M metagenome (GOLD analysis project Ga0233429, IMG submission 179879) | Seawater microbial communities from Saanich Inlet, British Columbia, Canada - SI_118_April2016_135_MG | ecosystem: Environmental > Aquatic > Marine > Inlet | place: Canada: British... | reverse complement strand
ATCAACAAAAAACAGAGAATTTCATTTTTTTTGAAAAATAATAATTTAATAAAAAAGTAATATTACTAGTAATATAGTAAAATATTAAAAAGTTACTTTTAATATTAAAGTAATATTACACGTAATATAATAAAATATTAAAAAGTTACTAGTAATATTACTTTACTATTATGAGTAATATATTAAAATATTAAAAAAAATATTATAATATTACTTAAAGATATTGTTATTATATATATACATATACAATGGTGAAAGAAATACGCATAACAAATAAACGAATAATCGATTTTTATGATAAATATAAGACGCTAAATATTGTAGAAAATAATCTCAAATTAATTGATATATGTGAAAATACAATTAATTCTACCAATGATGATATTAACATTTCAAACAAAGTTTTTGATAAAATAGACAAAAACGAAACTAAAATGGATGATATTTATAAGTTGTTAAATGAAACTAATGATAATATGAATAATAAAATCAATGAAACAAATGAAAAATTTAATAATGAAATGAAAAAATATAATGACAATATTAGACAGATAATAGAGAAAAATGGAGATAACGGTGTTATAAAAAACGAACATGTGTTTGTCAAAACATTGGAACAGTCTAATTCAATTTTTCTTGATAAACTCAGACTGCATTTAAATGAATATATACCTAATAATCAAAAAGAGCAATTTAATGTTTTAAATAAAATCGACTTGTCCTTGAGAGAAGAACATTGTAAATTAATAAATAATTTAAAAGATAACAGCCAAAACGATCATCAATGTATTGAAAAATATATAGGTGACATGGAAATGAAACTGACTACTATTATTCAGTCACTATCTGAAAAATTTTGTGAATCTTCAATTATACAATCACATGTTATAAAGGATCTGGATGAATATTTGAAAAAATACAGAACATCTTCAAATAAAGGGAATTTAAGCGAGGTACGATTGGAAAAGATTTTAAATAATTTATATCCAACAGCCACAATAAAAAACAAAACAGCACAAACTTCATCTGGTGATTTCATTATTACACGTGATAATCATGATGATATATTAATTGAAAATAAAAATTACGAAAGTAGTAACGTCAGACGTGAAGAAATAAATAAATTTATTTCGGACTGCAAAACCAATAACGTAAATGGTGTATTTCTTTCACAAACATCAGGAATTAGAGGTAAGAAAAATTACCATATAGATACCTTTAATGGGAAAATATTCATATACGTTCATCATGTTAATTATGATGAAAATCGCATACAATTGGCGATTGATGTTATAGATAATTTATCAAGAGTGTATAAATCATATAATGGGAATGATTCAAATATAAAAATTACAAAAGAACAGTTGATTGAGATCAATGATGAATATACCAAATTTATAGAAAACCGACAGGCTTTGGTAGATGTTATTCATGATTTTCAATCGAAAATCATGCAACAAATTGATACATTAGAAATGCCAAATGTAAAAAATATATTATGCAATATTGACACGGAACAATCAAATAGTAATGTGTGCCACATATGTAAAGAGTATTCTAATATAAACAAACACAAATTCGGGGCACATTTGAGATGGTGCAGGAAAAGACATGATACGAATCAAGAAGAAACACAACAAGAGTCTTCACCCTAATATCAATATTAGAAAATAAAATTAGATTTCTATAGTATTAAATTATTGATATAATTATTAATAATTTTTATTTACCTAAAATATTTATGGAACACTGTATTGTCATAGAAAGACGAAAAAATCGCACAACGGTTCTCGCAAGATACAACGAATATATTGAGCAATTTGTCACCAAAAAATATAAATCAATCATTATGATAAATTTTGCAATGTTCGAAAATATATTGGTAATTGTTTGCTAATATCGTGTGTTAATTAATCGCACCATTTATATGTAAATATCATGAACAAATATATTGTTCATAATAATCATTATATCTAAAGTTGTAACATACAACTTTTTTTTTCCATCTACCATCATAGAAAGGCGAAAAATCGCCGCGGTGCTTACAAGCACCGCTCAACGATTGATGCAAGACAATAACACGATTTAAAGCAAGTTATACCACAATAAATACGCTTAAAATTATTGAAATGACTAACTACTCATAAATATTCATGAATCAACCAAATAAAAATATTGGTAATTATTTGCTAATATTATTCGTTAGTCAATGCATCATTCACACATTGAAAAAAAAATTTGATTGTAATATATTACAATATGTTAAATACAATCAAAATGACACATAACAAATTAACATTGGATACAAAATTTATAAGCATAAAAAATATATATGATAGTTTATTGCGTGAAAATAAAATAAATTATAGAACCGAATATCAAAGAGATATGACGTGGTCGGACGATCAAAACAGTTTGTTCATTGATACCCTTATAAATGGTTATATTGTTCCATCAATTGTCCTTCTCAAATCAGAAAATGAACAAAATGATTACGAATTTGACTGCGTCGATGGACAACATCGTTTAACATGTATCAAAAAATTTATTGAAGGAAAAATAACACATAAAATTAAAATTAATAATACACACTCATACATCAATATTTGTTATCAAAATAACCTAGCAGAACCTGAACAGAACACGATAACAAAATATTTAAGCAAAAAAGAAAAACAAACTTTTGATAATATAAAAATACCAATTTTCAAAATTATCAATAACGTTGATAAACAAACAATCCGTGATATTTTTTGTCGATTACAAAATGGAGTAAAAATTTCACGGTTCGGAAAACTAAAAAATCAAAGACACACATTTATAAACTTTATTAGGGATAATCATGTCCTCGATTGTTTCGAAATAAAATCTTTGGCAAAAATTATATTTTATTCACCTAAATTGACAGATGATGAAGCACATGACACAAATGGTAAATTATGCGAAAAAAAACAAAAAAATGTATTTTTCATCATGACAAGGATGATGTATATATACAAAAATAAACACATCAAGGATTTTACATTAGGTACTATCAACCATGAAAACAATATATATAATTATTTAACTAATAATTCAAAACATATGACGATCGACAACGGAACGCTTATCGATTTTTACGCAAAATTTAGGTCATTTATATCATATTTGAACTATACAGGTGTTATCATATATAAAGAATACATGTTACTAATTCTATGGAAATATTATCTGGATAATAACAACAATAACATACATAAATTTAACTGTAACGTTACTATCAACAAGTATAACAATGATACCGAATTTACTAAACAAAAACCTGATAATGGCTTGATCGATAATATATATAAAAAATTTACACAAAATGAAATTGATTTATTACAATAAATTAATTTATTATACTTTTTCTATTTTGACATTACCCACAAAATCTTCCTTAATCTTATGACAACTTGATATTCTTATATTTTGTAACATAGGTAAAGATCTCAAACCATCAATGTTGGATAATTTATGCATGTTTAGTAAATGAACATATTTTAAATTTTCACATTTTTTTAGGAAATCAAGATCAGTTAATTCAGTGAAATATACCAATCTAATACATTCCAATTTTTTCAAATAAGATATATTCAATAGTTCCTCATGTTTCATTGTAGGAATGGAAGCCTCTGAGTTAAGATAACTATATGTTACTGAATTATTACGATACATCAAAATTTTCAGGTTTTGTAAGTATCGCAACGGTTTTAATGATGTCCCAGTAAAATTATTGAATTTGAAATTTTTGCAATGTGATGCGATAACTGTCCTACCACCTCCACTAAATCTATAATCAACATCATTGGTATCACTCAGTTTTAGTTCATCTGTTGTACTCTCGAACAATGATCGAGTGTAAAAATTTAACATCAATATTTCCTCATTTACATCAATTATACCACCGTTATAACCTGGAAGAATTATACCGTTTCCGAGTTGGTCTTCTAGTTCGTCTATGCGTGTCGATAATTTAGTTAATTTATCATCAACTAAAGATATTTTATTCAAAAAGTTCGTCTCGTTCATCAATGATAATTGTTTTAATATCATGTTTATTTTTTCATCGTTGGATGATTCATTCACCATCAATAATCTGTATTTCAAACATACAGGTTTAAAATATTCTATATCAACACTTCCAACATTAATAGATACTGTATAATCATCGTTTTTATTCAACATATCATACATTTTTGATGTGTTACCATTCAAAAAATTTATGACAAAAGCGTCATTTTTTATTACATATCTATAAATGTTATATCCTTCATCAATATATGATAACGTAATCGATTCATCATTGTTGTTTGTTATTGTAAGTCCTTCATTGCTAGTCATTGCTAAATATTTGTCGATTACTACAATGGATATTTATTAATCAATTTTTTTATTTTTCCATCTACCACCATAGAAAGGCAAAAAATCGCCGCGGTGCTTACAAAGCACCGCATAACGGTTTATGCAAGACAACAACGCTATTTCGAAGCAATTTATACCACAATAAATACGTCTAAAATTATTGAAATGACTAAACTACTCATAAATATTCATGAAATGATGACATTATAAATATTGGTAGTCGATGCTAATATAGAAATGTTAATTATTGCACAACATGTCACAGTTTAGTGGTCACATAAATAAAAATTGATATATAAACATATATTCATACTGTAATGTATTACAGTATGACGTTTAGAGAAAGAAATAATGTTGCAAGAGCAAAATGCTACATCAAACAAATCGAAAAAAAATATGTAGATGAATATGAATTATATTCAATTAACCACCATAGAACAGAAACAAATCAAACAACATGGTGGTGGAGACATATACCAGAAATTGAATTAGAAAAAGCAGGATTTATCAATGATTATAATAAATTAAGATTAAAACGAAAAGAAAACCAAAATAATAATGATTATGTAATCCGTGAATTTGGTTTGGATGGTTTATCATTTGATAGTGTAACTAACACATATCATGGTATTCAATCTAAATATTGGAAAAGTAGAAAATTAACCGCACATGATCTAGGAACATATTTCTCTGTCATATGGTCTAGATTATTTCAATCGAATAATAAATCATGTGGCTACCTGTATCACACATGCGATATTCAAATTGATGCTATGGATGATATTCGTAATAACCCTAATTTGCATTCAATTAAATTACCATATTCACACATCGAAAAACACAAAAATAATATGGATGAAACTAAATATTCATTAAGACAACCACAAATTGAAGCATTAGATGCACTTAATGAAGGGTGGGATACTTGTGGGTTGCTAACTTTGCCATGTGGTTTGGGAAAAACTGTTATTATTGGTAATTATCTTAAAAATCAATCATATAAACACATATTTTTCCTATCTCCACTGAGACAACAAACAAAACAAAGTAAAGAAAGGATTGAAAAATTTATCCCTCAATATATGTCAATATTAGTCGATAGCGATGGTGGTGGAACTACCGATGAAAATTACATTTTTGATATGATTAACAAACAAAGTTGTTTTTTGTCTATTACATATTGTTCATTTTTCAATATATTTGCTAGTAGAATCAATGAATTTAAAGATTCAATCATAGTCGTTGATGAAGCACATAATATCATTGGTAACGATGATATTCATCACATTATTAATGATTGTCAAAAATCGTTATTAATAACAGCAACACCAACAACAAAAATGGATGAAAATATTGATTGTGAAATAATATATGAATATTCTATGCGAGATGCTATCGAAAATGGATATATATGTGATTATAATATAAATATTCCTTTGATCGATGTTGATAATGATAATAAAATTGATCTAGAAATTCCGAATGAATTACAAAATCTCAATTCAGATTTAACGCTTAAATCATTATTTCTCATTGATGGATTACTTAAAACAGGTTCATCCAGATGCATAGTTTATTGCAACACAATTGATGAATGTAACGAATTTAATGATTGTTTCCAACAAACATGTGAAACATATCATGGACTAAAATGTTGGACACAATCTTTCACAACAGGAAGTGAAACATCAACTACACAAAAAAGAGATGATTTAATAAATAAGTTTAGTTACGATAATGAATATAAATTTTATATTCTTACATCAGTTCGTATATTGAATGAAGGGATTGATATTGTTGAATGTGACAGCACTTTTATTTCTAATGTTCCAAACACAATAACTAACGAAATATGTGCAGTTCAACGAATGTGTCGATCAAATAGAAAAAGCGGAATCAATATTAATAAAGTATCACAATGTTTCATTTGGTGTTCGGATATGAACAAATGTATGAATATGTTACAATACCTAAAATATAATGATGAAACACAATTTTTTAATAAAATAACAGTAAGAAGTGGTAATTATCATAATAGTGGTTCTAAAAACGTTATAAACGAAAAAATCACTAATTATAAAAAAACATTTGTGGATTATATAAAAATTAAAAGTATTAATTCTATTGATTTGTGGAAACAAAAATTGGATAATGTTAGAAAATATATTGATGGTAACGATAAATTGCCTTCAGAACATGATAAAAATAATGATATAAAAGTCATGGGTACATGGATATCGACACAGAAAAAAAATTATAATAAAAAACAATATATAATGAAGAATCAAGAAATATATGATGTATGGGTAGAATTTGTAAATGAATATGAAAAATATTTTTTATCAAATAAAGAAATTTGGTTAAACACGCTAAAAAATGTTAAAAAATATATTGATGATAACAATAAATTGCCTCCACAGCAGGATAAAAATGATGATATAAAATTCATGGGGAAATGGATATCACACCAGAAAAATATTTATAATAAAAAACAACAAATAATGAAGAATCAAGAAATATATGATGTATGGACTAAATTTGTGAATGAATATGAAAAATATTTTTTATCAAATGGAGAAAATTGGTTAAACACATTTGAAAATGTTAAAAAATATATTAATGCTAATGATAAGTTACCATCAAAACATGATAAAAATAATAATATTAAAGTCATGGGTTCATGGATATCGACACAGAAATTCAATTACAATAAAAAACAATGTGTAATGAAGAATCAAGAAATATATGATGTATGGGCAGAATTTGTAAATGAATATGAAAAATATTTTTTATCAAATGAAGAGAATTGGTTAAACACACTGAAAAATGTTAAAAAATATATTGATGATAACAATACATTACCTTCAGGATATGACAAAAATAATGATATAAAAGTCATGGGAAATTGGATATCAAACCAGAAGAGCAAGTATGATAATAAACAACTAATAATGAAAAATCAAGAAATATATGATGTATGGACTGGATTTGTAAATGAATATGAAAAATATTTTTTATCAAATAAAGAGATTTGGTTAAACACACTAAAAAATGTTAAAAAATATATTGATGATAACAATAAATTGCCTCCACAGCAGGATAAAAATGATGATATAAAATTCATGGGGAAATGGATATCACACCAGAAAAACAATTATGATAAAAAACAACAAATAATGAAGAATCAAGAAATATATGATGTATGGGCAGAATTTGTAAATGAATATGAAAAAAATTTTTTATCAAATGACGAAAATTGGTTAAACACATTGAAAAATGTCAAAAAATATATTGATAATAACAATAAATTGCCTTCACAGCAGGATAAAAATAATGATATAAAATTCATGGGTTCATGGATATCAACCCAGAAAAATATTTATAATAAAAAACAACAAATAATGAAGAATCAAGAAATATATGATGTATGGACAGAATTTGTGAATGAATATGAAAAATATTTTTTATCAAATGAAGAAATTTGGTTAAACACACTAAAAAATGTTGAATCACACATGGATCAAAATGATAAATTACCTTCAAAACATGATAAAAATAAGAATATAAAAGCCATGGGTTCATGGATATCGGCACAGAAACTCAATTATGATAAAAAACAAAACATAATGAAAAATCAAGAAATATATGATTTATGGACTGAATTTGTAAAACAATACGAAAAATATTTTTTATCAAATAACGAAATTTGGTTAAACACACTAAAAAATGTTAAATCATATGTAGATCAAAATGATAAATTACCCTCTGTATATGATAAAAATAATGATATAAAAGTCATGGGTACATGGATATCAAACCAGAAACCCAATTATAATAAAAAACAACTAATAATGAATAATCAAGAAATATATGATTTATGGACTGAATTTGTAAATGAATATGAAAAATATTTATTATCAAATAAAGAGATTTGGTTAAACACATTGAAAAATGTCAAAAAATATATTGATGATAACAATAAATCGCCTTCAGATCAGGATATAAATATCAATATTAAAGTCATGGGCACATGGATATCAACACAGAAAAAAAATTATAATAAAAAACAAAATATAATGAAGAATCAAGAAATATATGATATATGGGCAGAATTTGTAAATGAATATAAAAAAAATTTATTATCAAATAAAGAAAATTGGTTAAACACATTGGAAAATGTTGAAAAATATATTGATAATAACAATAAATTGCCTTCAACGCATGATAAAAATAATGATATAAAAGTTATGGGTTCATGGATATCAACCCAGAAAAAAAATTATGATAAAAAACAATACATAATGAAGAACCAAGAAATATATGATGTATGGACAGAATTTGTAAATGAATATGAAAAATATTTCATCAAATAACATAAAATATGATAAACTATACTTAAACAAAATTCACAAACAACAATTAACATGCATTTTTTCATTCACTAGCATAAAAGGGTAAAAAATCATCAATTGTTTGTTCAAAACAACAACACTATTATGACATTTGTACTGCAACAATAAATGTGACTAAATTTACTGAAATTATTAACTATTCATTGGATAAAGCACATACATGAGATTAAGGAAATCAAGATGTTGGTATTTAATACCAATACGATGTATTAGTTGCATTATGTCATTGATCAAAAATTTGTACATATATTAATCAAATATCATCAAAATTTTTTGATTTTGTCATTTATGAGCAATTTTTAGCATATTGATTACATAAATCAACCAAACCAATATAAAAAAACATATATATAATAATTAAAATATGCACTATTTGATTAGTGATAATTATGATGAACTTGAAAAGAGTATCACAGATCATGTCAAGGACACAAATAACGTTAATTACAATATAAATACAGACAATAATTGGACTGAAATAAATTACGGAGTAAATAAAACGGCAAATTGGTTTAATTATGAAGATAAATATTTTGATTCAGATAATTCTGCAATACAAAATTCAAAAAAATTTTGCATAATTTTATACAAATATGATGATGAACACTGTTTTTTATTAAATAAGGGCGAAACTAATATCCATGTTTTACTTAATAAATGGATGCACATGGAAATAAAACACAATTTTAAAACATTCAACAAGAAACAGTATGAAATTTTTTTCAATAATTATATTACAAATTTTCAAGATACTAATTATTTTAAAAATATTGTGAAAGATATTAATAAAAATTTAAATGAAAAATTTTTCAATATTTTTGAAAAAAAAATATCTTTTAAATATATCAGAGATTTTTATGATAATATAGAATCAATAAAATACGAACTTCCTGAATATAATAAAAACAAACATAAAAAAGAGCGTGAGTATATTAAAAATACGTGTGATAATAATGAAAATCTCATTTGTCTTGATGGTTCTACAATTAACAAAGAAAAATACGGTAATTTAGAACCTGCGGATATGTATGATAAAAAAAATAACTATTTATTCCACATAAAAAAAATTGGATCTTCCAACGATAGCGTGTATAAAATATCCAACCAATTAGTATTGTCTGGTTTATTTTTATCTAACAGTGATGATGATGATGTAAAACAGTATTTGAATAGGCATAACATTGATGAAGATTTCACATATGTGTTTGGATTTATATGTGGTGATGACATAAACAAATCTTTGTCAAAACAAATATCCATCGGGGTTCATATTCATTTCTTAAAAGAACTTAGTTATGATGTTAAAAAAATAAACATAAAAAATGTAAAATAATTTATTAATAAACATATTATATATAATCATGATTTATCCATATGCGTAACATAATTTACATACCAATATTTTTTTCGTTATACATTATATTCAAATAAAATTTAATTTACAAAAAAAAATTTAGTAAATAATTGCCAAAACTCAAACTAATATATTACATTAATGATAAAAAAATAAATTTTATGTAAATGGAATATATCCAATGGATGTTTGTTAACCAATTTTTTCCATCTTCCATCATAGAAAGGCAAAGAAATCGCCGCGACACTGCAAGTGCCGCATGACGGTCAAAGCAAGACAACAACGCTATTTCGAAGCAATTTATACCACTAATTTATGCAATATTTAATTGAGTAATACCATTCCACATGCAATAGGTAAATAATGCTTAATATTATGCGTTAATTGTTGCACGTTATCTTATGTAAAAACGTCAAACAAAATTTTCAATAATGCAAACTTATGTTTTTCTTGAAATTCATTAGTTTTATAATATTTGTTCATTTTATAAATATGTTTGGTATCATCAAGCAATTCATCATTATCAGTAAATGTTGATCCGAAAAACACATTCGCAATATCAGGATTACTTTGTTGATTACTCTCAATTACCACAGTTGAATTAAATTTATCGTTGGTTTTTATCATAGAATCATTTCCCGTTAATTCCATTCTCATATGGTCGTTGATTTTTTTTCTCTGTGAAATTTCATTGAAAACAATGTAACGTTTCCCATACAAATTTAATGTTTCTATGTTGTCTTTTGGTTTGTTGTGCAAAACAGCACTACACCCAATCAATCCATACGATCCTAGGGAATGTAAAAATAAATCATTTAAAACACTTTTCCCGTTTCCTCCTTGTCCATTATACATATATATTTTATTAGAACATGTTCCACATAATCCTTCAGACATTATCCGTAACAAATCAGATCGATTTCCTTCAGAAGGCATTATTTTGCATAATAACTCATTTACAGTAAATAGTTCCTCGTCCGTTGGATCTCGCCACATATAACCACAGTTAGTTGTCATATAATCATCATACGAATAATTACGATATTCTCGTTTCTGTAAATCATAAACATTATCACAAAATCCAAACAAATATGGATTATTATCAAATGTTATACTGTTATCCAAACCATATTTTTTATAGGTATTAATTATGCTCTTCTTAAAACTCATTGTTTTTAATTTTCCTATTTTATTCACCATAATATTGAAATCTTTGTGTTGGTAAAAATATTCGATCAATATGGTTTTTAAAAAATCGTATATTTCTGAACTTAACGATTTACTCATTATAATGTCATTTATGCTCCATGTCCTACCATTGAAACAATACAATGAATATGAACCATGATTATCACATTGGTAAATGAAATTGTTCAATGACCGAATAAATTTACATATAACGGTTTGTTCTGAATTAATTAAATCATCGTTTATTAAGTTAATTAGTTTAGATTTATCGTGTTGCGAAATATTAGTGTTCATCATATTAGTGTTCATTATATTAATATTTATTATTGCCATATTTTTATATCAATTTTTTTTAAATATTGTGGAAAAAATCGCTTATAATTCCATCATCGAAAAATGTTATATTTTAACATGACATTTTCTTAATTTCATAGATTTGAAGAGTTGCCCTTTTTTCAATTTATTGACTATTTCGTATATTTAATGTTTTTGATATATATTTTTTTTGTACCACCAAATATAGTTGTTTTACTAGAAGCATTATAATCATGACTAAACATATTTGTCATTTTTTAATAAATCCCTTTTTACTGAGTTTGTCGGAATCTCCAAGATCATCATCATATAATAAATATAAACCATTTAGCAACATTTTTCTAGGTTTATTTAATATATCACTCAATATTGTTTCGTTGTAATTTTATTAATTATTTACTCTTTTTGTTAAATATTAAATTTAACAAATTTTGCCTACATGCCCTACATGCCCTCAAAACCCAAACTATTCAATATGATAAATTTTTTAATATATTACAAATTATATTTGTATATTGAATAGTTTGGGTTTTGAGGGCATGTAGGGCATGTAACCTATATCGAAATTTATTTTATTTTTAATAAATATTTACAATTTATATTTTATTTGAATCCTATAATATTAAAAAAAATGAATATTTAATTTTAATATCACGCATATATTTACATAATGAAATCAACCATAATATGTTGTTTGTTCATGTTAAAATTAAATAATGAACTAAAAACTTATTATTTTTGTTATTCTATCACCGCAAAAAAATCGCCGCGGTGCTTATCAAAGCACCGCATAACGGTTAAAGCAAGACAACAACGCTATTTCGAAGCAATTTATACCATAAATACACAATAAATTATCTTTTAATAACCATGGATATAATATAATGAAATATATGTGGATTGGCTAAATTAAAATATTGGTAAATTAATGCTTATCCAATATCGTTAATTAGTTGCACATTATTTATGTAAAAAATTGATATAATATTTGTTAAACATATATTATTATATAAAATGGTTTCACTCGATTTATCAAATCAAAAATTAACAAAAATACCCATTATTTCCAATAATGTAACTGAATTAATTTTGACATATAATCAAATAACAAAAATTGAAAATTTACCTAAAAATCTACAAAAATTATATTTATATGATAATCAAATAACAAAAATTGAAAATTTACCTAATTCATTACAAAAATTATATTTGTCTTATAATCAAATAACAAAAATTGAAAATTTACCTAATTCATTACGAAAATTATATTTGTCTTATAATCAAATAACAAAAATTGAAAATTTATCTGATTCATTACGAATATTATGGTTGGATGGTAATCAAATAACAAAAATTGAAAATTTACCTAAAAATTTACAACACTTAAATTTGGAAAGTAATCAAATAACAAAAATTGAAAATTTACCTAAAAATCTACAAAAGTTAGATTTGTCACATAATCAAATAACAAAAATTGAAAATTTACCTGAAAATTTACAAACTTTATATTTAGAAAATAATCAAATAACAAAAATTGAAAATTTACATGAAAATATACAAACGTTGTGGTTAAATAATAATCAAATAACAAAAATCGAAAATTTACCTGATTCATTACGAGGTTTTTGGTTAAATGATAACCAAATTACCGAATTGCCATTGTCTTTGCTAGAATTAAGACACCTTAAAGTATTTTGTAATATTCGTAATCCAATTGAAAACATCCATCCACCTGTTCAACGATGGTTAGAAAGACTTAATCGTGGTACGATCGGTGGTAACAATAAAGTCTATTCTGATGGACAAAACATTCATAACTCTACCATTCAAAAATCATTTAGAAACTCACTTGGTAATTTGCTAAAAGATAAAAATACTTTATCACTAGATGAATGTAAAAAGCAAATTCTTGAGTGTAACGAACTTGAAGAACAAGTTAAACGTGAATTACTTAACTATTGTGATGATAATACAGAACACAGCATTTATTCAGTTAAATTCGATGAAGTATTTCAATATGTTATCTCTCGAATCATCAAACATCCTGAATCATCTGAAATGTTTAAGATCCTAAACGAAGAAATTAAAGATACCATATGTAAATGCTTTACAGGACGCATGACACGTTTAGTCAATGTTCTCAATGGTTTCTATGATGATATAATGATCCAAATTGGTTCTAACGAACAGATTTCAAACATTATTGTTATGTTAAAAGAAAAATATGAAGGTGATGAGTTGGTTAAACAAGTTAGGTTGGCTATGGAAGAACGAGAATATGATAACGAAACTATCGAAGAATGGTTAGGATTTTTATGATTTTTTCCATCTCACATCATAGAAAGGCTAAAATCGCCGCGGTGCTTAACCAAGCACCGCATAACGATTAAAGCAAGACAACAACGCTATTTCAAAGCAATTTATACCATAAATACACAATAAATTATCTTAATAACCATGAATATAATGAAATAT